>OGOJ01002426.1_pt1 | contig 11797 bp, 8 predicted proteins | sample 1552601 | NCBI WGS metagenome assembly OGOJ01 (sample SAMEA2580184, study PRJEB22360) | human gut metagenome | biome: human gut; feature: human-associated habitat; material: faeces | place: Denmark | collected 2008/2010
CGCATTGCGGGAAGGAACGCGGGGCAAGCCCCCACAAGCCGTAAAGTTCATGCAGTGCACGGCAGAGCAGCGCGTAGGCGCAGAGGGGTTCCGATGTTTTGATGCGGTCTTGACGCTCAGGTGGCAGAAAACACGCGAGCGTGGACCGTTCCGCTTCTGAGAGCGGTCGATCTAATTTTACCGCATACAACCGGATATTCACGATGTTCCGCCCCCTTTGCGCAGCGATTCCTGCGGAAATTATAGGAGAAATGGCACGGTCTGTCAAATTTTCTCCGCGCAGAAAAATTTTTTTGAAATTTTTCCGTCAAAAAAGAGGAAAGTAACCATTTTCGGCGTATATATACCATAGACAGGAAAATGTTCCGTGCGCAGAAGTGAGAAAGGAGGACGCCATGGCCTTTGACCGTCAGTTTTTGGACGAGCTCATCGCCCGCAACGACATTGTCGACGTTGTCAGCAATTATGTCTCGCTCCAGCCGCGCGGCGGGAGCCTGTGGGGCTGCTGCCCCTTTCACAGCGAAAAGACGCCGTCGTTCCATGTGCTGCCGGACAAGCAGCTGTGCTACTGCTTCGGCTGCAAAAAGGGCGGCGGCGTCATCAACTTCATCATGGAGGAGGAGAATCTCTCCTTCCCCGATGCGGTGCGCTTTCTCGCACGGCGCGCGAACATGCCCGTGCCGGAGGAAGAGCACAGCGACGAGAGCCGGCTGCGTTCGCGCATCCTGTCGCTCAACCGCGACGCGGCGCGCTTTTACTACGATCAGCTCTACTCGCCCAAGGGTGCGCCGGTGCTCGAGTATATGAAAAACCGCAAGATCACGCGGCGCAATGCAACGAACTTCGGCCTCGGCGCATCGGCGGACGAGTGGGACGGCTTACTGACCGCGATGCGAAAAAAGGGCTATGGCGACGGCGAGCTGCTTGCCTCGGGTCTTGCCATCCGCGGCAAGAACGGCGGGCTGTACGACAAATTCCGCAAGCGCCTCATCTTCCCTATCATCGACGTGCGCGGCGACGTGCTGGGCTTTGGCGGGCGCATCATCAGCAAGGACGATCCGGGCGCGAAGTATATGAACACGCCCGAGACCATCGTTTACAGCAAGCGGCGCGTTTTATACGGGCTGAACCTGGCCAAAAAGAGCAAGCGCAGCAACATTATTTTGGTCGAGGGCAACATCGATGTCGTGATGCTGCATCAGGCGGGATTCGACAATGCTTGCGCCTCGATGGGCACAGCGCTGACGACGGAGCAGCTGCAATTACTCAGTCGCTACACGAAGGAGATCGTGCTCTGCTACGACAACGACGACGCGGGCAAGGTCGCGACGCAGAAGGCGCTGACGCTTCTCAATAACACCGACTTTCAGGTCAAGGTGCTCGAGCTCCCCAAGCGGCTCGTCGACGGAGAGTACATCAAACAGGACGCGGACGACTTCATCAAGTTCCAGGGTAAGGACGCCTTTGAGCATCTGCTTTCCGGCAGCGAGAGCGGGATGGACTTCCGCATGGCGCAGCTCAAGTCAAAGTTCGACCTCAAAAGCGACGAGGGACGTATCGGCTTTGCCGAAGCGGCAGCAGGATTGCTCTCCACAGTGCCGAACGCGGTTGAGCGCGAAATTTACACCGTGCGCGCGTCCGAGGCCGCGGGCATCACGCCCGACGCGATGAAGCTCGAGGTCGAGCGCGCGCGAAAACGCGCCCGCTACAAGGAAAAGCGCGAGCAGGAGCGGCGGGACCTGAATCCCGCGGCGTCCGCCCAGCCGCGTGAGCGGTCGATCCGCTACACCGACCTTCGCTCGGCGCTTGCCGAAGAAGGCGTGCTGCGGCTTTTGACGCTGGACGATTCCCTCTTTGGCGAGAATCCGCCGATCCGGGAAGAGGACTTCTCCTCTCCCCTCCTGGGCCGGTTCTTCACGGCGCTGCGCGCGCAGCTGCGCGAGAGCGGGCAGGTGAACATCCCAGCGCTGGCGGAATTTTTCACGTCGGAGGAGATCAGCCACTTGATCGGTATCCTGCAAAAGCCGGAATCGCTCAAAAACGGCACGCAGGCGCTCAGCGACTACTGCAATATCATTTTAGACGAAGCGCACAAGCGCGCGGCCGTCAATGAAGACCCCCTGATGGCCGCGATGGAAAAGAATAAATATAAGGGTAACGGAGGAAAGCAAACATGGAAGAAAAACAGCTGACCAGCAGAGAGCTGGAGGAACAGGCCAATGCGCTGCTCGCCGAGGCGGATTTTGAGGAGATCAAGCTGCCGAAGAAAGCGAAAAAGGCCGCAGCGGCCAAGAAAGCGAACGAGGATACCGCGCAGGCGGAAAAGCCCGCGGAGAAGTATCCCCCGCTGGATGAAAAGCTGGTCGCCTCCCTGCCCGCGGCGGCGCTGCTGCAGGGCAACGAAAAGCTCATGGAGATCTTTGCCAAGGGCAAGGCCAAGGGCAAGCTCAGCTCCAGCGACCTGATGGAGACTATCGACGAGATGAACCTTGAGAGCGAGCAGCTCGACCAGATCTACGACTCGCTCGAAACGCTCGGCATCGACATCGGCACCGCCGAGGCCATCGACAGCAGCATCGACGATGTGGAGCCGCCGATGGAGGAGATCGCCGAGATCGAAGAGGAAGAGCTCGTCGACCCGAACGAGCTGGTCGACAGCTTCTCGACTGACGACCCCGTGCGCATGTACCTCAAGGAGATCGGTAAGGTGTCGCTGCTGTCGGCGGACGAGGAAATTTCGCTCGCGACCGCGATGTCCGCGGGCGTGGAGGCCAAGCAGAAGCTCGAAGAGGCCGAAAAGAACGGCACGGAGCTGAGCGAAGAGGAAATGAAGGCACTCAAATCTGCCGTCAAGAAGGGCGAGCGCTCCAAGCAGCGCTTGGCCGAGGCGAACCTGCGTCTCGTCGTGTCCATCGCCAAGCGCTACGTGGGCCGCGGCATGCTGTTTCTCGACCTCATTCAGGAGGGCAACCTCGGCCTTATCAAGGCCGTCGAAAAGTTCGACTACACCAAGGGCTACAAGTTCTCGACCTACGCGACGTGGTGGATCCGTCAGGCCATCACTCGCGCCATTGCTGACCAGGCGCGCACCATCCGTATCCCCGTTCATATGGTCGAGACCATCAACAAGGTCATCCGCGTGTCCCGTCAGCTCTTGCAGGAGCTCGGCCACGACCCCTCTCCCGAGGAGATCGCCGCCGAGATGGACATGCCCGTCGACAAGGTGCGCGAGATCCTGAAGATCGCGCAGGAGCCCGTCTCCCTCGAAACGCCGATCGGTGAAGAGGAAGACAGCCACCTTGGCGACTTCATCCCCGACGAGGGTGCGAGCGAGCCGAGCGAGGCCGCGTCGTTCACGCTGCTGCAGGAGCAGCTCGTCGACGTGCTCTCCACCCTCACCCCGCGTGAGGAGAAAGTCTTGAAGCTGCGCTTCGGCATTGAGGACGGCCGTCCCCGCACGCTCGAAGAGGTCGGCAAGGAGTTCAACGTCACGCGCGAGCGCATCCGCCAGATCGAGGCCAAGGCGCTGCGCAAGCTGCGCCACCCCAGCCGCAGCAAGAAGCTCAAGGACTTCTTGAACTGAAAAATCGAGAAACGAAAAATCAAAATGCATGGTCAAGTTGCAGAAATGCGATTTGACCATGCTTTTTTCTTGCATTTTGCAGGATTTCCGTCAAAAATCCGCTCAATTCTCTCTCAATCACTGTAAACCTGTGAAATATTTATGGTTGACAGTCAAGAAGTTCTCTGGTAGATTGTAAACATCATTTTTCTTGGAGGTTTACAATGTCAAAGACCAAGCAGCTTGTATTTTGCAGCCTGTTTACAGCGCTGATCGCTGTGGGCGCATTCATCAAGATCCCCGTCCCCGTCGTCCCCTTTACCCTGCAATACTTATTTACGATGCTCGCAGGGCTCATTTTAGGCCCGCGCCTCGGAACGATCTCCGTGACTGCCTACATGCTGCTGGGATTGGCCGGCCTTCCCATCTTTACGGAGGGCGGCGGACTGTGGTACGTGCTCAAGCCGAGCTTTGGCTATATCATCGGCTTCTGCATCGGGACCTACGTGACCGGCACGCTCGCCGCTAAGCTGAAAAAGCGCACCTTTGCCCGCTATCTTGCTGCCAATCTGGCAGGCCTCGCCGTGGTGTACGCCGCGGGGATGATCTACTACTATGTGATCTGCAACTACGTGCTGAACACCCCCATCGCGGTGGGCCCGCTGTTCCTGTACTGTTTTGTTCTCGCCGTTCCCGGCGACACCGCACTGAGCGTTCTGGGCGCAGTTCTCATCAAGCGTCTCGCTCCGCTTCTGGAGCGCAGCGGCATCTGGACCGTCTCCGGAACGCCCAATATTCCTCAGGCGGCAACGGCAGCAAGATCTTGACAAGCACACGGAGGTAACGCGATATGGACATACTCAACCTGGCACAGGAGATCATTCACGGTAAGCGCCTGACACGCGAGGATGACCTCTCTTTCTTTCTCACCTGCGATTTAGAGCCGCTCTGTCAGGGTGCGGACGAGATCCGAAAGGCCTGTGTCGGCGACAAGGTCGACCTCTGCTCGATCATCAACGGTCGCAGCGGCCGCTGTCCGGAGGACTGCAAATACTGCGCGCAGTCCGCGCACTATCACACGGAATGCGACGTTTACGACTTTCTCCCTGAAGAGGCGATCTTAGAGGCCTGCAAGATGAACGAAAGCGAGGGCGTGGACCGCTTCTCTATCGTCACCGCGGGAAGAGCCCTGACCGGCGAGGAGTTCGATCAGGCGATCCACGCTTATGAGACGATGCACCGCGAGTGCAAGATCGACCTGTGCGCGTCCATGGGCTTTTTGAGCGCCGAGCAGCTTCACCGGCTGCACAAGGCGGGCGTCACGAGCTATCACCACAACATTGAGACCTCGAAGCGGAACTTCCCGAACATCTGCACCACCCACACCTACGACATGAAGGTAGAGACTCTGAAAAAGGTCAAGGCGGAGGGCATGTGCGCCTGTTCCGGCGGCATCATCGGCATGGGTGAAACGTGGGAAGACCGCCTGGACATGGCGGTCAGCCTTGCAGAGCTCGGCATCGACTCCATCCCCATCAACGCGCTGATGCCCATCCCCGGCACCCCGCTTGAGCATCTGCCCTGCCTGACGGAGCAGGACATCCTGCGGACCATTGCCTTTTTCCGCTACATCAATCCGGAGGCGAACATCCGTCTGGCGGCGGGACGCGCGCTGCTGACCAACGACGGTGAGACCGCCTTCCGCGCGGGAGCCTCCGCCACCATCACCGGCAACATGCTGACCACTGCCGCCTGCGCAACGATCCGCAGCGACCGCAGCATGCTCGCGTCTCTCGGGCGGGACGTGACCCCCGCCTATTGGAAGGAGGCGTGAGGCATGGCAAAGGCTCTTTTTGTCACGGGGACCGGAACGGACGTCGGCAAGACCTATGTCACGGCGCTGATGGTAAAAAAGCTGGCGGAATCCGGAGAGAACGCTGCATACTATAAGGCCGCCATGAGCGGCAACCGGCGAAGGAGCGACGGCAGCCTCATCCCCGGCGACGCCATGTTCGTACAGCAAACGGCGGGACTTTCGCAGCCGCTTGGCGAAATGTGCCCTTATGTCTATGAGCATGCGTGGTCGCCCCATCTGGCGGCGCGCTATGAGGGGAATCCACCCGAGCTGCCGGTCATCCGGCAGGGCTTTGAGGCCGTGTGCAGCCGCAACGATTATGTCACCGTCGAGGGTAGCGGCGGCATTCTCTGCCCGCTTCGCGCAGAGAACGGCAAAACGCTGTGGCTCGAAGACGTCATTCGTGCGTTGCAGCTTCCAAGCGTGATCATCGCGGACGCGGGTCTTGGTACCATCAACAGCGTGGTGCTGACGGCAGAGTATATGCAAGGCAAAAAGCTCCCTGTAAAGGGAATCCTCTTTAATCACTTTCATCGCGGCGACACGATGGAAGAGGACAACATCGCCATGTGCCGACAGCGCACGGGCCTGCCCGTGCTCGCCTGCATTCCCGACGGCGCACAGGAACTTCCGATGGAACCAACCGATTTAGCAGCACTGTATGAGGAGGTATCGCTGACATGATCTGGTATCCGTATGAGCAGATGAAAACCATGAAAGCGCCCTATAAGATCATCAAGGCAAAGGGCGTCCATCTTTACACCGAGGATCAGGAGCTGATTGACTCCGTCTCCTCCTGGTGGTGCATGATCCACGGCTATCAGCACCCCGAGCTGACGGCCGCCATTCAGGAGCAGGCCGCCAATTTCTGCCATGTGATGCTGGGCGGACTCACCCACGATCCGGTCGAAAAGCTGTCGGCCAAGCTGGAAGAATTTCTGCCGGGCGATCTGAACTACTGCTTCTTTTCCGATTCCGGCAGCGTGGCTGTCGAAGTCGCCCTCAAGATGGCGCTGCAATACAACACCAACCAGTGCGACGATCATCCGGAGATGAAAAAGCGCACGCTGATTTTGGCGCTGGAGCACGCCTACCACGGCGACACCTTCAAGGCGATGGAGGTCGGCGACGACGAGGACTACCACTTCGCCTTCGACAAAAAAGAGGGCGTCGTCCATATCCCGACCGAGATCCCCGCGCTCGAAGAGGCCTTTGCCCTCTATCACGACAAGCTGAACTGCTTCATCGTCGAGCCGCTGCTGCAGGGCGCCGGTGGCATGAAAATGTACGACATTTCGTTTTTGAAGCGCGCCCGCGAGCTGTGCGACGAGTACGGCGTGCTGCTGATCTTCGATGAGGTCGCCACCGGCTTTGGCCGGACGGGCAATCGCTTTGTGGCCGACCTGGTCCTGCCGGACATTCTGGTGCTCGGCAAGGCGCTGACCGGCGGCTACATCGGCCATGCGGTGACGGTCGCCAACGAAAAGGTTTTCCGCGGCTTTTACAGCGACAATGACCGCCACGCGCTGATGCATGGCCCCACATTCATGGGCAACGCCCTCTCCTGTGCCGTTGCGCTCAAGGGCATTGAGATTTTCGAACGCGAAAACTACATGGGAAAGATTCAAAAAATTGAGGAAATCTCCAAGCGCGAAATGCTGGGCTTTTCCGATGAGCGCATCAAGGAGGTGCGTGTGATGGGCGGCTGCACCTGTGTGGAGGTGTACGATCCCAAAACGCTGGAGGGCTTCCAGCAGTATGCCTATGAGCGCGGCGTATTCAGCCGTCCGTTCCTGAGCTATATGTACTCCATGGTCCCCTATGTCATTGAAGAAGACGAACTGGTGCAGATCTTCACCGTCATGAAGGACTGGTTCCGCCGCGGATGACTTCCCTCCCCTCTCGAAAAGCAATTAAATCAGAAAAAGGCAAAGGCCGGTCACTTGCGTGACCGGCCTTTGCCCTATGGTGAAGGTTCTATGGCTGCAATTTTTTATTCGCCGTCGGCGAGGAACTTCTCTTCCAGCACGAGCTGATAGGCCTTGTTGATGTCGTCATAGACACTGCGGTTGCTCTTCATCTCGGGAACGACGGCTCGCAGCACATCGTAGGCCTTCTGCGTACCCTTGCCAAGGTGGACGTAGTCGCCGTTATCGTCGCTCTTACGCAGATCGACGGCCTGAGAGGCGAACAGCGCCTCCATACCGACAAGGTAGCGCAGGTTGTCGACCATCTGGCGGCACTTGGTCACGGCCAGCGGCAGGTTGCTCGCGTGGTCCTCAATGGAGCCCTGCATGGGATAGAAGTCGACGGACGACGGGGTCGTGAGATAGCGGTTCTCCGCATCGAGGCAGGAGAGCACGTTCTGCACCTCGTCATAGCCGTGGGCGCTGCCGTTGCGCGGAGCAAGGAAGCGCGGCAGGTGTGTGAACTCGGGCATGCACATGCGGATCAGACGGTAGTTGACCGCGCGGGACAGGTGCGCCAGCGCGATAGCCAGCATCTCGACGCCGATGACGAGCGACGTCGTCTCGAAGTTCGAGTTGACGAAGACGTCCTTCTTGTCGAGCATGATGCAGGGGTTGTCCGAGGGGGAGTTGATCTGGATGCTCAGGAACTTCTTGACGTAGTCCAGCGCATCCTCGACCGCGCCCGTGATGATAAAGCCGCCGCGGAAAGTCAGCGGGTCCTGCAGCGCGTGCTCAGGGCGATTGTCGCTGTAAAGGTAGCTGCCCTCAAGATCCTTGCGACAGCGGGCGGCGCAGCGGATCTGGCCGGGCAGGCCGCGCAGCTCGTTCACGTCCTCGCGCATCGGCTCGATGTTGCCGTTGAGGCCTTCATAATCGAGGCAGAAGATGCGGTCGGACATCTTGACGAGATTCTCGACCTCGTGAACAAGGATGGCCGCGGTGCCCTCGCCCTGGCTGTTGGAGAGCATGATGGTGTGCGTGTCCTTGAGCTGGAGATGCAGGGGCTTGAGGCCCTCCTTATCCATGGCTTCCTTGGCGCTCACGACCTTGCCCTTGTAGTTGACGTCCTCCTCGCCGATGAAGGCAAGGCCGATGTGGGTGATGGTGGTGATATCTGCCTCGCCGACGGCACCGCGGCGCGGGATGCGCGGCGTGATGCCGTGGTTCAGGAAGTCGCGGTAGCTGTTCGCCAGGTCATCGGAAGCGCAGGATGCGCCGATGAGCATGTTGTTGAGGCGGATGACCATCATCGCGCGCACTTCCTCGTCCGTGTTGAACGGCGGAAGGCCGAGGGAGTGGGAGCGCAGCATCATGCGGTTCTGCGTCTCCATGAAGTCCTCCACCGTCCCCACCATGGTAGCCGCCGCGCGGCTGTTCCGCGCCAAATGTGACTATCCCCTCCACATCGGCGTGACCGAGACCGGCCCCGTCCGGCAGGGTCTGATCAAGTCCGCCATGGGCATCGGCGCGCTGCTTCTGGACGGCATCGGCGATACCATCCGGGTCAGCCTCACCGACGACCCGGTGCAGGAGGTCTACGCCGCCCGGGACATTCTCAAGGCCGCGGGGCTTCGGAAGGACGGCGTGAACATCGTCTCCTGCCCCACCTGCGGACGGACCCGCATCGACCTGATCGGTCTGGTGAACCGGGTGGACGAAGCACTGAAAAACTGTGAAAAGCCCATCACCGTCGCGGTCATGGGCTGCGTGGTCAACGGCCCCGGCGAAGCCCGGGAAGCGGACATCGGCATTGCCGGCGGCGACGGCTGGGGCATGATTTTTGAAAAGGGCGTGCAGGTGGAAAAGCTCCCCTATGACGAGCTGCTCCCTGCCCTGCTGAAACGAATTGAAGCACTGTAGAGACACGATATGGAAGAACAAATTTTCTTTCTGAATATGTTTCCGGACTATGAGCCGCCTGAGGAGCTGTATGCAGCCCTTTCTCAGGCGGCTATCGCCGCTGCGGATATCGACCCCGAGACCCGAAGCGTTCACGTGGCGCTACATTCCGAGCGCTACATCCCCCAACGGCTGCTGGAACAGGTTCGCAAGGACATTTGTGGCCTGTACGGCCTGCAAAAGCTGGAGCTGACCGCGACCCACCCGGAATCGGAGCTGCAAAAAATCGAACCGGAAGAACTGATGTGGCTGTTTGTCAGCCGCAACTCCATGGCGCGGGGTTCCCTCGCCGGGGCAAAGTGGGAATGGAACGAACAGAATCTCACGGTAAAGCTCGCCGCCAACGGAAAAGAAACTCTTCTGGAGCACATCCCGTCTGTGGAAAAGGTACTGCGGGAGCGGTTCGCCGCCCCGGTGCATATCACCGTGGAGGCTGGCAACGCGCTGGAGGGAAAAGCGCTGTTTGCAGCCACAGAGTCCATGCGGGAATCGGAGATTCAAAAGCTTCCCGCCGTCTCCGCCGCTCAGCCGAAGAAGGAGGACAAGTCCGCCGCCCCCAGCGAAACCTTCTATGGCAAGCCCTTCAAGGGCACGCCCGTTCCCATGAAGGAGCTGAGTCTGGACATGGGAACCGTCATCGTGGAGGGCAAAGTCTTCGCTGTGGACCACAAGGAGCTGAAAAAACGCAACGCCTATGTTGTGAAATTCGACATGACGGACAACACCAACTCCGTCCGCGTCAGCCGCTTTATGGAGGCCGGAGAGGCCAAGCCCATTCTGGAAAACGTTCAGGTCGGCTCCGTCCTGCGGGTGCAGGGCAAGCTGGGTGAAGATCGATACGAGGGCGAAATGGTTCTCAAGCCCTACGCCATGCAGCCCGGCTCCATGCCCAAGCGGCAGGACACTGCCCCGGGAGAAAAGCGGGTGGAGCTGCATCTGCACACCACCATGTCCAACATGGACGCTCTGACGGATACCGCCGCCGCCGTGAAGCAGGCGGCGGCCTGGGGTCACAAGGCCATCGCCATCACCGACCACGGCGTGGCCCAGTCCTTCCCCGACGCCATGAAGGCCGCCTCCAAAGCCAAGGTGGCCGGAACCGACCAGAATATCAAGATTCTCTACGGCTGTGAGGGGTATTATGTAAACGACGTAGACGACCGCATTGTAGTCCACGGCGAGCAGGATATCACCTTCGATCAGGAATTCGTCGCCTTCGATCTGGAAACTACCGGCCTGTCCTCCCGCAGCGACCGCATCATCGAGATCGGCGCTGTTGTGCTGAAAAACGGTGAGGAAGTGGACCGTTTCCAGACCTTCGTTGACCCGGAGCGTCCGCTGGAACGGAAAATCGTGGAGCTGACCGGCATCACCGACGAAATGCTTGTCGGCGCACCGAAAATCGAAGAGGTGCTGCCCAAATTTCTGGACTTCATTGGCGACCGGGTTCTGGTCGCTCACAATTCCGACTTCGACACCGGCTTTATCCGCGCCGAGTGCCAGCGCCTTGGCTACGATTATCATTACACCGCGGCGGATACCCTTATTCTGTCTCAGAATCTTCTGCCCCAGCTGAACAAATTCAAGCTGAACATCGTCTCCAATGCCCTGAGCTTGCCCGACTTCAACCATCACCGGGCGGCGGACGACGCCATGACCTGCGGCCTCATCATGGCGAAGCTCATGGTCAAGCTGGAAGAGGAGCATGACATCCACAACTTGCAGGCCATCAACCCTGCCATGACCCATCTGCGTTCCGGCGGCCGCATCACTGATCGGCAGGCAAGGCACATCATTATTTTTGCCAAGAACCAGATCGGTCTGCGCAACCTGTACCACCTGATTTCCGATTCCAATCTGCAATACTTCCGCCGGGTGCCCCGGATGCCCAAGTCCGACATTCTTAAGCTGCGGGAGGGTCTGATCATCGGCTCCGCCTGTGAAGCGGGCGAGCTGTTCCAGGCCACCCTCGACCGGAAAAGCGACGACGAGCTGAAGCGCATTGCGTCCTTTTACGACTTTCTGGAGATCCAGCCTCTGGCGAACAACCGCTTTATGCTGGCAAATGAAAAATACGAGGCCAAAACCGACGAAGACCTCCGGGAGTACAACCGGAAGATCGTCCGGCTGGGCGAGGAACTGGGCAAGCCGTTGGTCGCCACCGGAGACGTTCACTTCCTGAACCCAGAGGACGAGATTTTCCGTCACATTCTGCTGGCGACCAAGGGCTTCGACGACGCGGACAAGGATATGCCCCTGTATTTCCGCACTACGGATGATATGCTGCGGGAATTCTCCTATTTAGGCGAGGAAAAAGCCTACGAGGTGGTCGTCACCAACCCCAACCGCATCGCCGACATGTGCGAATCTCTGCGTCCCGTCCCCCACAACCTGTTCGCGCCCAAAATTGAAAACTCCGTGGAAGACCTGAAAAATCTGGTCTACACCAAATTCCACCGTCTTTACGGGGACAATCCCCCGGAGCTGATGGTAAAGCGCGTGGAGACGGAG
>OGOJ01002432.1_pt1 | contig 11755 bp, 9 predicted proteins | sample 1552601 | NCBI WGS metagenome assembly OGOJ01 (sample SAMEA2580184, study PRJEB22360) | human gut metagenome | biome: human gut; feature: human-associated habitat; material: faeces | place: Denmark | collected 2008/2010
GCTGCCTCTGCCAGTCCGGCTGCCTTGACTGCCTCTGCCGCCTGCTCCTTGGCGAATCTCTCTGCCTCGGATTTTGCTTTCTCAGCTTCTGCCTGTCTCTGGATCTCGAAGAGTTCTGCCTCCGCTCTCTTCTGTCTCTCGTACTGCTCGGCATCTGCCTTCTGCTGTGCTGCGTATTTATTCGCTTCTGCGGTCTTCTTGACCTCAGCTTCCAGAGCTTTCTCCTTGATGGATACTTCTCTCTCCTTTAATTCCAGTTCCTTCTCCTGACGGGCCAGGTTCGCATTCGCTGTGGTGATCTCCACGGTCTTACGCTGTTCCTCTTCCTGGATCTTGTATGCTGCGTCAGCTTCTGCCTTCTTGATATCGGACTCTTTCTTCAGTTCTGCCTTCTTGATCGCCAGTTCGGTCTGCTTCTGGGCGATCTCGGTCTCTGCGATGACCTGTGCATCATTGGCATCCTTCTGCGCCTGTGCTCTGGCGATGGCCACATCTCTGTCTGCCTGTGCCTTTGCTACGGAAGCGTCCTTCTGGATCTGGGACATGTTATCCTGTCCCAAAGCAGTGATCAGGTTGTTCTCATCTTCGATCTTCTGAATGTTACAGGACTCGATCCAGATACCTAAAGCGTTCATATCCTTCTGCGCCTTTGCCTGTACCTCATCACCGAAAGTCTTACGGTCATTACACAGTTCCTTCAGGCACTGGGTACCGATGATCTCACGCATGTTACCCTGTAAGGAATCAGTCAGAGCATCGCGGATCTGATCCTCGTTCATGTTCAGGAAGTTCTTCATGGCTGCATTGGCCATCTCGGTGGTGATTCTCTTGTTCGCATCCGCACCTGCCACGACTTCACCCTTCGCATTTACGGTGACATCTCTCTGGGTCAGGACTCTGACCTTAGCCACGGCGTCAATATCTACACCGATGAAATCCTTGGTGGGGATATAGCCGTTGGTCTTGATGTCGATACTGATCTGCTTCAGGATCAGCTCATCCTTCTTCTCCAGAAAAGGAATCTTGATGCCTGCACGTCCGATCAGAACCTTGGGCTCTCTCTTAATACCGGAGATGATGTAGGCTTTGTTCGGTGATGCCTTCACATAACCGGATGCCAGGATGGCCAGAATGGCAATGACCAATACGACGATTGCGATAATACCAATGTTAATTTCCATATGTACTCCCTCATTCTTTCTGCTTTTGTAATATATGAAAAGCTGCTTGTATGGTATGTATTTTACCATACAGGCAGCTTGACGAACAGTGATATCTATTATTTTTTTATCAATTTATTGTAGCAAAATGCGCACGATATTCCACGTGTGTTACCGGATCTGAGCCAGGTCGTACGGTGTTGCCTGATATACGTAATAGTTCAGCCAGTTACTGTAAAGGTTATTGCAATGGGATCTCCACTGTAACAGTGGTCTCTGCTCCGGATCATCATCCGGATAATAATTACACGGAAGCGTGATCGCAAGTCCCTTCTCCCTGTCACGCTTATATTCACTGTCTAATGTCATCCGGTCATATTCCGGGTGTCCCATCACAAAAATCTGGCTGCCATCCTGATTGATTACCAGAAAAACCCCCGCCTCTTTTGATTTTGCCAGAATGGTCAGTTCTTCATGCTTTAAAATATCTTCCTCCCGGATCTCGGTATGCCGGGAATGTGGAGCATAAAAATAATCATCAAATCCGCGTACCATCGGAATCTTGCGATTCATTACATGGTGTCGGAATACCCCGAACATTTTCTGCTTTAGATCATATTTTTGGATTCCGTAATGATAATAAAGTGCAGCCTGCGCCCCCCAGCACAAATGCAGGGTGGATGTCACATGCTTTTTGGACCACTCCATAATCTCACACACTTCATCCCAGTAATCGACTTCTTCATATTTCATCTGTTCCACCGGTGCACCGGTAATGATCAGCCCGTCAAAATACTGGCTCTTAATTTCCTGAAACGTCTGATAAAACTTGTTCAGGTGGCTCTTTGAAGTATGCGTGGATGCATGGGATGCCGGTGCAAGCAGCGATACGTCTACCTGTAACGGGGTGTTTGACAATGACCGGAAAATCTGCAATTCCGTCTCTTCTTTCAGTGGCATCAGGTTCAGAATCACGATATTGATCGGACGAATATCCTGATGCATCGCACGGGACTCATCCATCACGAAAATATTTTCCTGTTCGAGGATCTCCTTTGCAGGCAGATCACTTTGTGTTCTGATTGGCATAACTTTTTCTACCTCCCACCAAATTGTTCTATAAATGTATCTTCGGAAATAATCGGAATTCCCAGTTCTTTTGCCTTACGATTCTTAGATGATGCGGATTCCACGTCATTGTTGACAAGATATGCCGTCTTTTTTGAGACGCTTCCTGTCACTTTTCCGCCCTGGCTTTCTACATAGGCCTTAAATTCATCCCTGTTTTTATAGTGATGCACATCTCCGGTGATCACAAAACTCAGTCCCGCACAGCTTCCGGAAGAAGTATCCTGCACTTCTACATGTTCTATCGAAAGTTCATGAAGCAGATCCTCAAACCCACTGTGGTTTTTTTCATTCTGATACCAGGTTACAATTGATCGGGAACGTTCCGCTCCGATCCCCTCAATATCCTCAAACCCGTCCCCCTGATGCAGACGTTGCAAAAAGCCTTCAAAACCAATGGCGGCAACAATTTTTTTCCCGGCATCCACACCGATCAGCGGTATGCACAGGGCAAATATAAAGTTCACCGGATGTACCTGCCGGCTTTTTTCAATGGACTGTTCCATATTTGCCACAGATTTTTCACCAAAGCCCTCCATCTGGCTGATCTCCCCGAAATGCTCTTTCAAGCGGAAAATATCCGCAAATTCATGGATAAATCCCGCATTCATAAAACGGAGCATCGTCTGAATGGAAAGGCCGTCGATATCCATCCCCCACTTGCTGACAAAACGGGTAAATTTCTTGACATTTTTGGCTGTACAGTCCGGATTGGTACAATGCAGGGTCTTTGTGCCACTATTTTCACTCACATGAACTTTTGTCGGTGCATGGCACACCGGACACTGGGATGGAATCTCCGGAGCACCTACAGCATCTTTTACCGCAATACATTTCGGAATGATCTTATTGGCTTTGATCACGGAAAGTGTACACTCTTTTCCGATTCCCAGACGCTCGATCTCGCTGATATTGCATAGAGATGCTCTCGATACCGTTGTTCCCTCAATCTGCACCGGTTCAAACACGGCAACCGGGGAAATCGTAGACACCGCACACGACCATTCGATATATTTTAGTTTTGTATCCACGGCCTCATCCTGCCATTTGAACGCAAAACCGGCGCGTGTCGCATGATGCCCGGTCACGCTTCCCGATGCCGCATAATCCGTATCATCATAACAGATCACCAGACCATCTACCGGAATATCCATTTTTCCGCTCTCTACAAGTTTCGTCCATCGGTCAATGGCTTCCGGAAGTTTTTGGGCGGTTGTCGCTTCCCTGTCTACCACATCAAATCCCAGTTCTTCCAGAAAGTGCATCCGCTCTCCCCACGATACCATCGGCTCATCCAGATGCACCAGTGTAAATGCATGAAACCTGACATGGCGTGCCTTCACTTCTGCCGGATCTTCCAGATTCAGCGTTCCGGATGCCAGATTTCGCGGATTTGCATATTTTTCATCGTCATCCTCAATCATGTCGTTGATCTGTGCAAAATCTGTATAGGATATGGCAGCTTCTCCTCGCACAACCAGATGCCCCTGATACGAAATCTTTTGCGGGAATCCTCCGATCGCACCCTTTAAAAATGTAATGTTGGTACCCAGGTTTCCATTTCCTCTGGTAAGAATTTTTACAAGATTTCCGTTATCATACGTCAGAACCAGCGTAAGTCCGTCCAGTTTCCATGACAGCCAGATCGGATAAGCTCCCGCCCATTGCTGCAGTTCTTCCACCTGTTTGGTCTTCGCCAGAGAAAGTGCCGGATACTCATGCGGTTCTTTTTGTCCGCTTCCGGATTCTTCATATCCGGCATTCTGCGTCGGGCTGTCCTTTATAATATATCCGGTTTTTTCTTCCAGCGTGGTAAGCTCATCAAACAAAGCATCCCACTCATAATTTGGCATGATTTCATCCTGTCCGTTATAATACGCAGCTGATGCTGCATTCAACTGTTTTACCAGTTCTTCAATCCGTTGCTTTTCTGTTTCCATTTTTGTTCTCTCTATCTATATGATGATTTACCACCGTATACGTGCCATGTATGGCAGAATTGCGTGGTTTTCGTTTTGATTTTTGTGGTTTTTCCATTGGTCGCACGGGCTGATTACTCGAATGTGCGATCAACTGTTTTAACTTTTTAAATTCCTCCGGTGTAACATCCCGGTACTTTCCTGATTCGAGATCCCCCAGTTCAATATTCATGATCCGTACACGTACCAGTTTCTGTACACGGTACCCAAAATATTCACACATGCGTCGGATCTGTCGGTTTAATCCCTGTGTCAGAATGATCCGGAACTGTTTTTTTCCTGTCCGTTCTACCCTGCATTTGCGCGTTGTCGTGCCAAGTTCCACAAGCGGAACACCGTTTGCCATACCATGCAGAAATGCATCCGTCACCGGACGGTTCACGGTAACAAGATATTCTTTTTCATGCATATTTCCCGACCGCATAATTTTGTTGACAATCTCACCGTTATTCGTCAACAGCAACAGTCCTTCCGACTCTTTATCCAGACGCCCGACCGGATAGATCCGTTTCGGATAATGCAGGAAATCAATCACATTATTTTTTTCCCTTTTTTCCGCCGTGCAGACAATACCCGCCGGCTTGTTAAGCGCGATCAGTATCATTTCTTTTTCTTTTTGTACCGGTCTTCCACAGAAACAGACCTCCTGTCCATCCGATACCTGATCCCCCATCCGCGCGGTTTTTCCGCCGATGGTTACATTTCCTGCTTCAATCTGGCGATCTGCTTCTCTTCTGGAGCATACCCCTGCTTCACTTAAAAATTTATTAATTCTGACTTCCACGTTTCTTCCCTGTCTGACAAAAATCGCGGAGACCTCACAGCCTCCGCTTCTTTATGATGTCTTTATTATTTTACCGTTTTTAATAAATCGCTCTTGATGTATCCGGTTTTTCCCTGGAACTTCACCTTCGTCCATTCTCCCTTGGTGCCAAGTTTCTTTAATTTTACGCCCGCATCCACTTTTCCAAGAAGTTCTCCATCTGTACTGGCGGTTTTACGCACATTGCAGATATCCTTCGTTTTTACGGTTCCCTTGCCGGAACCTGACTTGGAAGACACTTCCTTTACAAATTCGCTCTTTACATATCCGGTTTCTCCCTGGAATTTTACCTTGGTCCAGTCACCTTCCGTTCCAAGTTTCTTCAGTTCCACACCAATATCCACTTTTCCGAGGAGCTCACCATCCGTACTCGGGCTCTTTCTGACATTACAGATATCTTTTGTCTTGACCGTACCGGTAGATTTCTTGGAATCGCTCTTTTGGGTATCTTCCTTCTTTTCCGTAGACTCCGTTGTCTGGGTTTCCTCGGTCTTTTGAGTTTCTTCCTGTTTCTTTGTCTCTGTGGTCTGGGTTTCCTGCGTCTGGCTTTCCGTCTCTGTCGTCTGGGTTTCGGTATTGCTTACAATCGTTTCTCTCCATTTTGCCATGGCATTTCGAAGTGTTCCACCCACCATATTGGCAAGTTTTTCATCACTCTTTACAGCTTCATTATAGCTTGTCTGCACCTCTTTCTGCAGAGCAACCACTTCATCACTCTTCTCATATGCCAGAATCAGGGAATACAGATTTGCATCCAGATCCTGATCCAGGAAATTGAAATTGTATGCAGAGTATATGTTATTGATGATCAGATTTCCCTTTCCGTCTCTCTCCACATAGAAGAAATCCATTCCCGGTGCCGGAGTATCCACACCTTTGAATTTCAGATCATAGCATACAGATACCAGATAAGAATCATCGGTTGCCCCCTTTGTGGAATAACAGGTGATGTTCTGATAATCCTCATAATACTCAGAAAACGTCGTGATATAACTCTTTTCATTGTCACTGAGCGGCTGTGCAATCATCTCCAGCGAATCCGTATCTCCACCAGCATATGCCGCATAATAATTTTCCATCAGTGTCACAAGTTCCGCATCTGCATCTTTTTGTAGCTTACCGATTTCCTGATATTCTGTAGTCTGTGTCACTCCCTGTGTACCGTTTTGTGTCTCTTTCTGATCTTTCTGCGGACCGGTACACTTTACCAGAATCACAACAAGAATCACAAATAAAACAGCTGCGCAAAAATATCGTCTATATTTCACAAAAAAGTCTGTAAACTTTTTTAATTTTTCATTCTGCATATGAACCCTCCATAAAAATGCATCTTTCCATTTATGATACCACACCTCATACTATTCGTCCAGTAAAAAAGCGGTGCATGACGCACCGCTTTTCCTGTCGTTCCATGGGTAAGTTGTTTCCTTGCCACATAGCATAAACTGCACCCGGCGGGAATCGAACCCGCATCTCAGGAGTCGGAGTCCTGCGTTCTATCCATTATACTACGGCTGCATAGCACTCTTATTTCACAAGTGCCTTTTTACTATATCACACTTCAAATTTAGAGTCAATCCACACTTTGATGTAAAATATGAAGTATTTCTTCCAGCTGCTTTACCGGAAGCTGCCCCGGTGCGCTCGCCTGCCCGCCTGCGCCAAATGTCACACACGATCCGAAAAACTCTCCGGCCACGCGGGAAATCCCCCCTTTTGCGCCCATGGACATAGTAATCAGCGGATGATCCGGATGGTTTTCATGAAAGCGGTTGGTCTCCTCCAGCAAATGCAATACATCCCACATATTCTGCGGCATAACTGCCAGTTTCACGACATCTGCGCCACTCTCACGGATCTGTTCCAACAGCATGCGGATCACCTCCGGGTCCGGCGTCTGTTCAAAATCATGATGGGAAGCAATCACATATACTCCCATCTCCCGCAACATTGCTATTTCTTTCTGCGGATTTTTTGCTTCAAAATATTCCACATCAATAAAATCCACGACATCTGATTCTGCCGCCACCTGATGAATATCATAAATATCCGCCGCGGAAAGTGCTTTGCACCCTCCCTGATTTTTAGAACGGAAGGTATACACCAGAATACTTTCCTTTATGATATGTTTCATTTCGTTTAATATTTCGCGGATCGCATTCGGACTTTCCACGTTTTCAAACGCATCCACACGCCACTCAATCATTTCCGTGTGTGCTTCTTCCAGCCTTCTGGTTTCTCTTAAAATTTCTTCTTTCGAAGACTCCATGACCGGCACACACACGAGCGGTTTTCCTTTTCCTATAATCTTTCCTTTTATACAAAGCAGATTTTCCATCTCTGCACCTCCTGCTGTGTTGTAACTCTCTGTTATTATATTCTAAAAGCCCGAAAGAAACAACCGATTCCTGTTATTTGACATTTTTCCCGTTTTCCATTAAGATAGTCACGGTATGTGATATCCGAACTTAAGAGATAGGAGAAAAAAATGAGTTTTGAATTTTTAAACCAATTACCGACTCCGGCAGACATTAAGCGCGATTATCCGCTTTCCCCGGAGCTTCGTGAATTAAAAAAACACAGAGACCTCATGATCTCTGATGTAATTACAGGTAAAGATTCACGTGTCCTCGTAATCATCGGACCGTGTTCTGCAGATAACGAAGATTCTGTATGCGATTATGTGAGCCGTCTGACCAAAATCCAGGAAGATGTCAAGGATCAGGTCATCTTAGTTCCGCGTATTTACACCAACAAACCACGTACAACCGGCGAAGGCTACAAAGGTATTGCTTCCCAGCCAGATCCGGAAAAAGCACCGGATATGATCGAGGGTCTGATCGCCATGCGTAAAATGCACATCCGTGCAATCGAAGAAAGCGGTCTTACCTGTGCCGATGAAATGCTTTACCCGGAAAACTGGGGATATGTCGAGGATCTTCTCTCCTACGTTGCCATCGGAGCACGTTCGGTAGAAGATCAGCAGCATCGTCTGACGGTCAGTGGTTTTGATGTCGCTTCCGGAATGAAAAATCCTACCAGTGGTGATTTTTCTGTTATGCTCAATTCTGTATACGCGGCACAGCATCCGCACCATTTCGTTTATCGCGGATACGAGGTGGAGACAACCGGAAATCCTCTGACTCACGTGGTTCTTCGTGGTGCAGTCAGCAAGCACGGCAATACCACCCAGAATTATCACTATGAAGATCTGATCCGTCTTCATGAGATGTACGAAAAAATGGATGTCATCCATCCGGCAGCCATCATTGATACCAACCATTCCAACTCTGGAAAGAAGTTTAAGGAACAGATCCGTATCGCAAAAGAAGTGATGCATAACCGCCAGCTTTCTTCCGATATCCGTTCTCTGGTAAAAGGTCTGATGATTGAAAGTTACATCGAAGAAGGAAATCAGTCTATCGGAGATCATATTTACGGAAAATCCATTACCGATCCTTGTCTCGGATGGGAAGATTCCAAACAGCTGATCTATGACATTGCGGAGATGAACGCAAAGTAAACAGTTTTTGTCTGAAAACAAAAATGGAGTGTAAAAAGTGTTCCTTTTGCACTCCATTTTTTTATAATTTTTCCACAACAAAACGTAACAGCCGGATTCCAACAGATGCCTCCAATACACATCCAAGAAGCACCAGTACCGCAACTCCCATCCCCCATGCCAGCCGCAGCAGCCATGGATTTTTCCGGTTATAAAACCTGTGCGGTTCTACCAGCAGTAAAAGCGCAAGCGCTGCAAGATACAAAATTCCATGCGGCAGCCACGATACCAGAAAAAAAACAATTCCAAGAATCCCCATATTCATCACACAGGCAGCAAAAAATACCCCGCCGGTAAAATAAATCAGGCAGCGCAATAATAATGGCAGAATTGCTTTTAAAGCAGTAAGGGAAAGGATTGCAATAATCACAAACACTTTTCCCCTTTCCCATAAAATATTTGCCAAAAGCGGCAAATACCCGGTATCCGATGCCGCAAATGCTTTCATATGATACGCATTTAAAAATCCATAAGTCGTAAAATATTCATATCCAAACAGACAGGTACATAAAATTCCCGCCAGGCCAAAACAGATTCCAATCGCCAGTTCCTTTTTCATAAAAATTCCTAAAACTCTTTTCTTTTCAGCCTATGCCCTGTCCGTTTTCTTTATTCCATTTTTATAAATCCAGATGTTTTCCCATTCCGCCTTTTTTTGCTGCCGCATATGCCATAATTGCAGCAATGGTTTTTCCATCCTGAATTTTCCCTTCGTAGATCATATCGCACAACTCTTCCAGTGTGTAAATTTCCACATCAATGGATTCCGCTTCATCCAGATGCCGGGTTCCCACTTCCAGATCGGTAGCTACAAAAATATCAACCGCCTCATCACAAAATGCCACCGTCGTACGCAGGGATAATAAATGTTTCACATTCGTGCTGCGGTATCCCGTTTCCTCTTCCATCTCCCGTGCCGCACAATACGCCGTATCTTCCGTCTTACTGTCCCGACAGCCGGCCGGAATTTCAAGTGTTTCTCTCTCCAGCGCATTGCGATACTGACGCACCATCACAATTCTTCCATCCTTCATAACCGGAAGAATGGCGGCTGCGCCCATACGATGGGATACAAAATCCCACTCTGCTTTGTTTCCATCCGGAAGTTCCATCGTATCTTTGTAGATATCCAGAATTGCTCCCTTGTATACCAGTTCTCTCTTCAATCGTTTTACATGCTCTACCATATTTCAAACCTCTCTTTCCTGTCCGAACATCATCCCCGGATATTTTTCATCGTTCACAGTTTCTTCAAATTTGTAACATATCCATTTCACACTTTTCCGGTATAGTGAAATCATCAAAAGGAACCAAAACCTTTCGATCATTTTTTTTCATAATCTGGCCAGTGCAGCCGTGCTGTACTGGTCCCTCCTTTTTATTCTATACGTCCCATGAAATCCCAATGTATTTATTTTACAACACATTATGATATAAAAAAGGCTTAATCCCGCTTTCCGCGGTCTTAAGCCTTTTTAAGTTCATTTTCACAATTACTTAGCGTAGTCAACAACACGCGATTCCCTGATCACATTTACCTTGATCTGACCCGGATATTCCAACTCAGTCTCAATCTGTTTTGAAATATCTCTGGCTAAAAGAACCATATCCGCATCGCTGATCTGCTCAGGAACAACTAAGATACGAACCTCTCTACCTGCCTGAACTGCAAAAGATTTTTCTACACCCTTATAGCTATTTGTAATATCCTCAAGCTGCTGTAAGCGGTTTGAGTATGTTTCCAAAGTTTCTTTTCTCGCACCCGGACGTGCAGCGCTGATGGTATCGGCTGCCTGCACCAGACATGCAATCAGACTCTCCGGCTCCACATCACCGTGATGTGCTTCCACTGCATTGATGACAAGAGGTGATTCCTTGTACTTTCTACACAGTTCCACACCCAGCTGGATATGGGAACCTTCCATATCATGATCTACAGCCTTACCAATATCATGTAATAATCCCGCACGTTTTGCCATACGGACATCCTCACCGATTTCTGCGGCGAGTAAACCTGTCAATTGTGCGACCTCAATCGAATGTTTCAATGCATTCTGTCCATAACTGGTACGATACTTCATTTTGCCCAAAAGCCGGACAAGCTCCGGATGAATGCCGTGGATGCCGACTTCTAATACAGCAGCCTCGCCTTCTTCACGAATCATTGTCTCTACTTCTTTTTGCGCTTTTTCAACCATTTCCTCGATACGTGCCGGATGAATTCGTCCATCCACGATCAACTTTTCAAGTGCAATTCTCGCAACTTCTCTTCGAATCGGATCAAAGCTGGAAAGGATAACTGCTTCCGGCGTATCATCAATGATCAGATCTACTCCTGTCATCGTTTCAAGTGTACGAATATTTCGTCCTTCTCTACCGATGATACGGCCTTTCATCTCATCATTCGGAAGCTGTACAACAGAGATTGTGGTTTCAGCAACGTGATCCGCAGCACATTTCTGAATTGCAGTAACTACATAGTCCTTTGCCTTCTTGTTGACTTCTTCCTTCGCCTGCGCTTCCATTTCCTTGATCATCTTCGCAGTGTCAATCTTCACATCTTCTTCCACGGTCTTTAAGAGGTATTCTTTTGCCTGTTCAGAGGTTAATCCTGAAATTCTTTCCAGTTCCTGCAGACGTTTTTCGTGTAATTCTTCGACTTTTACCTTCTGCTTCTCGAGAGAACTTTCCTTGTGAGCAAGGGACTGTTCCTTCTTCTCTAATGCATCAGACTTACGATCGAGTGTTTCTTCTTTATTAAGAACACGTTTCTCGTATCTCTGAAGCTCCATTCTTCGTTCTCTACTCTCCTTCTCGAAGTCGTTCTTAGCTTTTAAAGATTCTTCCTTAGCCTCTAATAATGCCTCTCTCTTCTTCGCTTCGGCAGTCTTTAAAGCGTCATCAAGAATCTCTCTTGCCTTTTCTTCCGCACTTCCCACTTTCGCTTCTGAAACGCTCTTACGGTAAGCAATCGTTGCAAAAACAGAAATAACGGCAGTCAGAACAACTGCAATCAGGACAATAATCACAGCAATTGGTGACATATCTACAGGAGCACCTCCTTATTTAGTTTTCATTGTACAAAAGTACAACACTTAGATTC
>OGOJ01002440.1_pt1 | contig 11701 bp, 14 predicted proteins | sample 1552601 | NCBI WGS metagenome assembly OGOJ01 (sample SAMEA2580184, study PRJEB22360) | human gut metagenome | biome: human gut; feature: human-associated habitat; material: faeces | place: Denmark | collected 2008/2010
GCGGTAATATTTTTTGTTAGAAAATATTTGAATAAAAATAAAAATTCTAATAAAGGCAATTAATATTTTTTTAAGGAAGATTAATTTGAAAAAGATAATTTTAAATAGTTTAATTTTTTTATTTATAGTTTCTATAAAACTATATTGTTTTGACGATATTCTTGAAGATATATTTGACGACTTTGAAGATTTATTTAAAATTGTCGGAATAATAGCTATGATTATAGCCGTTATGTATTTTGTAAAAAAATTTATAAGAGACGACAATAATTTAAATAACAAAAACGAAAATAGAGAATATAAAATACACTATGATAAAAAAGAAAATAAAGAATTCAAAATAATAGAATATAACAAAAAAGATATTAATATTAAAAAAGATGAGTATGACGATTAATTTTATTTTTCTTTTTTAAGGAGGTTTTATGAAAAATAATGTTATAACAAATTAAAAAAAGTCTAAAAAGTTTTTATTGATTTTTGGAATAGTAGCCGTAATAGGATTATTATTTTTAGTCTTAATCTATTTTAGCGGAAGTTTACCAACAAATTATATTTTGTATAAAATAGTTGACGACTTTGACGATATTGTAGAAACTTTATTTGAATTGGCATTAACTGTCGCGGTTATAGTTTTTTTAATCGTATTTTTCAAAAAGATATGGCATAAACTATAATTTATTTTAAATTAAATTTTAAAACGAAAGATTAGCTTTTATTATTTATTTTTAAATTTATTAAAAGTTATTCTTTCGTTTAATTTTTTAAATTATTAAATTATTCGGTTTTTTGAAAGGCTATTCTCTCTCCGCCGTTTCTTTTTATTTTTATTATTCCGCATTTTATATAACCTTCTTTTTGAAGTAATTTTTGCATCGGAATATTATCTTTTCCCGTGTCTATTCTTATATTTTTAAATTTATCAAAACAGAATCTCATACAAAATCCGCCGACTCCTTTTTGATTGCTCATTACGGCTATTCTATGAATAACGGCGTATTCTCTATCGTTAAGCCAATTTCCTTCGTAGATTTTGTTATAATCTTCTTCAATTTTTACTTGAGCGTCAGGAGTTAACCCCTTTTGTAGTAAATCAGATAGTGCTTTCGACCCTAATTTATCTGCGTTGGACGCAAATCCGTCTCTCTCTGCTGGAAGTTCTACAGAGCAAAACTTAGCAAGAGTTTCATAAGAAAGATTCTTGCCTTTTCCTGGTACTGTTATTGAACACGAAAACAGTGCCATCGGCAAAAGACTCATTTTTGTCCGATCGTTATATGAATCTGACTTAAGAACATCTCGAACCCGTCTCAACAGATCTTCTGGGTTTTTTACATAATAACGATAACAAATACCGCCGACCCATTGTTCAGCTTCACCCTCACACAGGATTTCTCTTATATTGTAATGTTCATTTTCGTTTGGCTGAAAATATAGTTTAATTATAACCTCCGGCAAAGAAGGAATAAATTGCTCTACCGATAGGCTTTCATTAAGGATGCGTTCTTTGTTTTCAGACAAAAATGTATAATATGCTTCTTTTGCTTCTCGATTAATATCATGCCAAGATAAATGTTTAGAATTCCCAGAATCATCAGATAGTAACGGGATGGATAATGCACGCAAGAAGTTTGACTTGCCACAGTTATTCTCACCAATAAGCGTTACGGTGTTTCCGAGGGTAACATCAACGTTCTTTAGATTCCGATAGTTTTCAATTATAACACGGCTTATTTTCATATGTATTTCCCTCACACACATCATTATTCACTACTTGTTTGTTTTTTCGAGAGAATTCAGATGTTCTTTCTCGATAGAGACATTGTACACTCAAAAAACACCTTAACTGTATTCTACCAAAGCCAAAGTGCATGTGCAACTCTAACATCTATTTTCTTTGCATCCAACCAAATTTTACATATAATGTTATATCCGTCGATATGAGCAAGGATCTAGTTAGAACTCACCCAGCTAATCGAGAGCCACCCCGGCCTCGTGGAGCGACTGGACTACGAGGCTGAGCTGGCGGTCATCATCGGCAGGGCGGCGAAAAACGTGAAAGCGAAAGACGCGATGGACTACATCTTCGGTTACACCGTCCTCAATGATGTGTCAGCCCGTGTCTTGCAGGCCGCCCACAAACAGTGGTACTTTGGCAAAAGTCTGGACGGCTTTACCCCCATAGGCCCTTGCATCGTCACCGCTGACGAGATCGCCTTTCCGCCTGCCCTGCATATCACCGCCTGCGTCAATGGCGAGCTGCGGTAGGACTCCACCACAGACCTGCTGATTACCTCCATCGCGGACATCATTGAGGAGCTGTCCTCCGGCATGACGCTGCTGCCCGGCACCATCATCTCCACCGGCACTCCCTCCGGCGTCGGCATGGGCTTCGACCCACCGAAATTCCTGAAGCCCGGCGATGTGGTAGAGTGCGCCATCGAAGGCATCGGCACCCTGCGAAACACAGTGCGATAATCATATCAGGCAAACAGGTTTTACGTTTGGTGTTCAATGTGGTATAATACGATCATTCTTGAAGCAGGAGGACAGAACTATGCGTAAGAATTTTGGAGCAAAGCCCTGGCTGTACCCCCAGCCTGTTTTGATCATCGCGACCTATGGCGAGGAGGGTACTCCGGACGCCATGAACGCCGCGTGGGGCGGTATTGCTGACATGAACCGCATCGCCATGTACCTCAGCGGCAGTCACAAAACGGTGAAGAACATCCTGAGCCGCAAGGCATTTACCGTCAGCATGGCGGATGCGGCCCACGTGGACGCCTGCGATTATGTTGGCATCGTCTCCGGCAATACAACGCCGGATAAGATGGCGCGCGCCGGATTCCATGTGACCAAGAGCGAGGTCGTGGACGCGCCAGTCATCGACGAACTGCCTATGACGCTGGAGTGCAAGCTGATCAGCTTTGACGAGGAGTCTGAGCTTCTGCTGGGTGAGATCGTGAATGTCTCCGCCGACGAACGCATTCTGGACAGCGAGGGAAAGATCGACCCGCAGAAACTGCGCCCGATCACCTTCGACCCTGTGCACAACGACTACCTCGTCCTTGGCGAGAAAGTTGGCAACGCCTTCGAGGACGGCAAAAAACTGAAATAAGCGTAAAGCACGGAGCCGAAAGGCTCCGTGCTTTGCTTCATCATAAAAGCTGTCTGCGGGGAAAAGTGTGCAATGATTGCACACTTTTCTGCCTTTATGGCATGCAGTCTGCCCTACATGTTTTAACTGATAGCCATTGCCGCCAATACAACCGCAAGAAAGTCTTGAAAGCTTTTTGCGTCATCAATTCCGTTCTTCAGTAGCTCCTTTTCCACTGGTGTTAACTGGCGCTGTCCGTTTTCGATTGCCCACTTGCATAAAAACTTGACATCTTGTTCGGTCATATTCCTCTCCTTATCGTCCATTTGCTTTCCAGCCGTTTCGCATCTATTAACAGGTCGTCTATTCTATTTTTAGTATACCGCATCCACCCCCGTATTTCAAACTTCTCTCACTTTTGACATGAGTATATGACAGAGGTGAAATTTGGCTGTTTTAAAGTTTAGCAGTTTGATTTATAGCCTGACTGAACCGTTGAAAGAGAATGGCCCTAATCGAACCTCATCGCTGCACTGTTCGAGCCGGGTGAAAATAGCTGATCCGCGCAGGAAAAATAAGCCAATCGCGGCCAAAGATAAGTCCCAGTTCAACTTTATGTTCTTGAGGACTATAAAGCTTTGTATCTTCAAGGGTCTGATCGGGCATAGGAAAACAAAAGGGAATTGGGAAAAAGAGCCACTACATAAACCTGTACAGTGAGAAGCTTCAGCCGCCTTGATGGTAGCGGCGGAAAGCACCATCCTATAGCGGGATATATGGCATAGGTTTTACTTCTGTTCTGACATTACATAGCCGAGGGGCTTTCATAGTGAAAATTTCTGGGCTATGTAATGAGTTTTAGTCAAATATACCTTTTCCTCGACAACATTTTTTGAATTTCTTTCCACTGCCACAAGGACAAGGAGCGTTTGCTCCCACTTTTCGAGAATGTCGTGTCATATACTTTCCCTCTCTCCATGCAATGGCTATTTTACCGATTTTTTCGTGGTGAAACTGAGTCCATATTTTAGCTGGCAAACCACCGTTCAGTAATGTTGTTTCTCCACTTAAATTGTAATCGAAAAATTTTGATTATCCCGAAAAACCCTTGAAATACAAGCACATTCGCAGGATTTCAGATTGATTTTACTACCAATTTACTACTTTTAACGGATTGCGCCTTGATATGCCGGAACATCTTGCGAGCATGAAACAACCCAATACAAACGCGACGCACTGGCGGCGCGGCACGTCGGCAATCACACAATTTCATATAGCACCGCACTGGCGGCGTTACCTTATCCCAACCGGGAAACAAGGAACGCCGCTATTTTTTTACCCTCATGTTACGCAGTAGGGGCAAAAAGAGTCTTGCTACACAAGGCTTTGCGGGTACGGTTTTCACAGGGTAAGGGATTGATACCTAAACCCTTAAAATCGCTGTTCTACCGCGTAACAAATATGCAGCAAAGGAGTTGATGAAGCTATGGCAGTTTTCCGCGTGGAGAGAAACACAGGATATACGGTTATGAGCAACCACCATTTACGCAACAAAGAACTTTCCCTAAAGGCAAAAGGGCTGTTATCGCAAATGCTGTCCTTGCCGGAGGATTGGGACTATACCCTTGCGGGACTGTCCTATATCAACCGGGAAAAAATCGACGCTATCCGCGAAGCTGTCCGGGAGCTTGAAAGAGCCGGATATATTCAGCGTTCAAGGGAGCGCGACGAGAAAGGACGCTTGCGGGGAACTGATTACATCATCTATGAGCAGCCGCCTAACTTGGATTTACCTACATTGGAAAATCCAACATTGGAAAATCCTACGCAGGAAAAACCTACGTTGGAAAATCCAATGCAATTAAATAAAGATATACAAAAGACTGACTTACCAAAAAAAGAAAAATCAAATACGGATTTATCAAGTAACCATTCCATTCCTATCCTTTCCCCTAACCCCTCTCCTTTGAGGGAAGAAACGGCAGAGCCGGAACGGAAAGGAACGGAAGCGGCAGACGCATACAGCGTGTATGAGGAAATCATCAAGGACAATATCGAGTATGAGCATTTTATCAAGCATACCAACATTGACAGGGAACGCTTGGACGAGATTGTGTCCCTTATCCTTGAAACTGTCTGCACCAAACGAAAGACAATTCGTATCGCCGGGGACGATTATCCGGCAGAGCTTGTCAAAGCAAAGTTTATGAAGCTGAACAGCAGCCACATTGAATTTGTCTTTGACTGCATGAAAGAGAACACCACGAAAATCCGTAACATCAAGCAATATCTGAAAGCGGTACTTTTCAACGCGCCCAACACCATTGACAGCTATTACACCGCCCTTGTCAACCACGATATGTACGGCGGCTATTAAAAAACAGGAGGATTTTAATATGACACAGAAAACAGGAGCTTTGATTTTTGATGAAACGGCAGACCGTTACGACATTCGCTTTGACCTTAACGACTACTACGGAGGATTGCATTGTGGGGATTGCCTTGAAGTGTTTGTACGCGGCAAATGGAAGCCGACCCGCATGGAGTACGGGGACAACTGGTATCTTGTCGGTGTGAGGGCTTCGGATTTGAACGGGCTGCGGGTGCGTATCTAAAGGCGGCATGAAAAATGTACGCCTTATTTTTATGCCCCGAAGCGGCACACCACCCTAACCAAACTATGAAAGGAGGGATTTCATGCAAGATGAAGTCAATGAAAAAGTCGTGTCTTTAGCAATCAAAACATCTAAGCTGACCGCCGAAGTGCTGCAAAAGGCTATGAAAGCCCTGCTTGCCAAAGGCAAAGGGCAGCTAACCAAAGCCCCGCATGGGAAAATCACTATGCGGCAGCTTATGAAGCAGGGAGAAAAGGTTTCCAACATTGAGATTACCGACCAAAATATCAAAGCCTTTGACCCTATCGCAAGGAAAAGCGGGCTTGATTACAACGTCAAGAAGATTGAGAACGGCAAGCCGCCGACCTATCTTGTGTCTTTTAAGGGCAAGGATATTGACGTTATGACCGAAGCGTTCCGGGAATTTACCGCAAAGAAATTAGGCAGGGATAAAAAGCCCTCTATCCGCAAGCTGCTTTCCACTCTGAAAGACAAGGCGGCAGCTCTGAACGCACAGAAGGACAAAGTGAAGAAAAAGGACAGGGAGGTATCGCTATGAAGCCGGAACTTAAAAAGCTGCTTATCCTAAATGCCCCCTATCTGCTCTTTGTCTATCTCTTTGACAAAATCGGACAAGCGGTACGCCTTGCGCCGGGGGCTGACCTTTCCGGCAAGGTGCTTTCCCTTGCAGACGGCTTTTCCGCTGCCTTTGCAACCCCGCTTCCGAGCCTTGCCCCTATGGATTTGCTTATCGGTATTGTGGGGGCTGTCCTTATCCGGCTTATGGTGTACTTCAAAGGCAAGAACGCGAAGAAATACCGAAAAGGTATCGAATACGGTTCAGCCCGTTGGGGCAACGCCGAAGATATAAAGCCCTATACCGACCCGGTATTTCAAAATAACGTGCTTCTGACACAGACGGAACGGCTTACCATGAACAGCCGCCCGAAGCAGCCGAAGTATGCAAGGAATAAAAATATCCTTGTTATCGGGGGAAGCGGCAGCGGCAAGACGAGATTTTTTGTGAAGCCCAACTTAATGCAAATGCACTCAAGCTACGTTGTAACTGACCCGAAAGGTACGGTTTTAGTCGAGTGTGGGAAGCTCTTACAGCGCGGCGGGTATCGGATAAAGGTGCTGAACACGATAAATTTTAAGAAATCCATGCGTTATAATCCCTTTGCCTATATCCGCAGCGAAAAAGACATTTTGAAACTGGTAAATACCTTGATTGCCAACACCAAAGGGGACGGGGAAAAAGCCGGGGAGGATTTTTGGGTAAAATCGGAACGGCTCTTTTACTGCGCCCTTATCGGCTACATTTGGTACGAAGCCCCGGAGGAAGAAAAGAACTTCACGACGCTGCTTGAAATGATAAATGCCAGTGAAGCCCGCGAGGACGACCCGGAATTTCAGTCCCCCGTTGACCTCATGTTTGAACGGTTGGAGGAAAAAGACCCGGAACACTTTGCCGTCCGGCAGTACAAGAAATTCCTGTTATCTGCGGGAAAGACACGAAGCTCTATTCTCATTTCCTGCGGTGCGCGGCTTGCCCCTTTTGACATTAAGGAGCTGCGCGACCTTATGGAAACCGACGAAATGGAGCTTGACACCATAGGCGACCGCAAGACCGCCCTGTTTGTTATCATCAGCGACACCGACGATACTTTTAACTTTGTCGTGAGTATTCTTTACACGCAGCTTTTCAATCTGCTTTGCGACAAGGCAGATGATGAATACGGCGGCAGGCTGCCCGTCCATGTGCGCTGTCTGTTAGACGAGTTTGCAAATATCGGGCAGATACCGAAGTTTGAAAAGCTCATAGCCACCATACGAAGCCGGGAAATCTCCGCGTCGATTATCTTACAGTCGCAAAGCCAGTTAAAGGCAATCTATAAGGACAACGCCGATACCATAGTCGGCAACTGCGACACCACCCTTTTCTTGGGCGGCAAGGAGAAAACCACCCTCAAAGAAATGTCGGAAATCTTGGGGAAAGAAACCATTGACAGCTTCAACACTTCCGAGAACCGGGGGCGCGAGGTATCGCATGGGCTGAACTATCAGAAGTTAGGCAAGCAGCTTATGACGGAAGATGAAATAGCGGTTATGGACGGCGGGAAATGTATTTTACAGCTACGAGGGGTGCGCCCGTTCTTCTCTGATAAGTACGACATTACAAAGCACCCCAACTATAAATATCTTTCCGACTATGACAAGAAAAATACTTTTGATATGGAAAAGCATTTAAGGCGCAGACCCGCCCTTGTGAAGCCGGACGAAGTATTTGACTACTACGAAATCAGCGAAAGCGATTTGCAGGAGGACACCGACCATGAATAGACGTATCAGAAAGAAAAAGGACAAGAAAATCACAGAAGCCATAAACGGGCTTGTTTCGATTGCTGAACGACGGGAACAGCAGCGGCAGGCTGCTATCCGGCAGTTTGTGAAACGGTGTGAAGCCCTGTATGAGCAGCAGCGAAAAGAAAGGAGGAATTGACGCAGTAACAAAGAAAAAGACAACTTGCATGATACGCGCCCCTACAAAAATTCCTATCGCCCACACTGACAACTGAATACCGCCGCGCAGCAGACATTTAGGCAGCGCGGGGACTTATGACCGCGGCAGTTTGAAAACTGACCGCCGTTTTTTATGCCCTTTTACGGGCAAGCCGCATTTGCGGCAGAAAGGAGTTTTATGGAATTTTTCAACAGCGCAATCGGCGTATTACAGACTTTGGTTATCGCTCTTGGAGCAGGACTTGGCATTTGGGGCGTTATCAATCTCTTGGAGGGCTACGGAAATGATAATCCGGGCGCAAAATCACAGGGCATTAAGCAGCTCATGGCGGGCGGCGGCGTTGCCCTTATCGGCACTATCCTTGTACCTCTGCTTTCCGGCTTGTTCGGTTAAGCGCGGGTAGCTGCCTATGCAGAGCATACTTGACGCGATTAACGAATGGATAAAGGAAATCCTTATCGGAGCGATAAACGGTAATCTGTCAACTATGTTCGGGGACGTAAACGAAAAAGTCGGGACTATCGCAAACGAGGTAGGACAGACCCCGCAGGGTTGGAACGCAAATATTTTCAGCATGATACAGACCCTTTCTGAAAATGTAATCGTTCCGATTGCGGGGCTTGTCATTACCTATGTCCTATGCTACGAGCTAATCAGCATGGTAACGGAAAAGAACAATATGCACGACATAGAAACATTCATGTTCTTTAAGTGGATATTCAAAGCCTTTGTCGCGGTGTTTATCGTAACCAACACGTTCAACATCACAATGGCGGTCTTTGATATGGCGCAGCATATCGTTTCCGGCGCAGCGGGGGTTATCGGCGGCGATACGAATATCGACGTTGCCGAAGCCCTTGCCGCCATGCAGGAGGGGCTTGAAGATATGGAAATCCCCGAACTGCTCTTACTTGTGCTTGAAACAAGCCTTGTAAGCCTTTGCATGAAAATCATGTCCGTACTGATAACCGTTATCCTCTACGGCAGAATGATAGAGATTTACCTTTACTGTTCGGTATCGCCTATTCCATTTGCGACCATGACCAACAGAGAATGGGGACAGATTGGAAACAACTACCTAAAAGGGCTGTTCGCTCTTGGTTTTCAAGGCTTCCTCATTATGATATGTGTCGGTATTTACGCCGTACTGGTAAACGATATGATAATCGCAGACAATCTGCACAGCGCGGTATTTTCCCTTGCCGCCTATACGGTTATCCTCTGTTTTTCCCTGTTCAAATCCGGCACACTGGCAAAATCCATATTCAACGCCCACTAAGGGCAGAAAGGAGGTATTTTCTTGGCGTATGTACCTGTACCCAAAGACCTTTCCAAAGTCAAAACAAAAGTCGCTTTCAATCTGACAAAGCGGCAAATCGTTTGTTTTGCGGCGGCTCTCTTAATCGGACTGCCGCTGTTTTTTTTGCTCAAAGGCAGCGCAGGGACAAACCTTGCGGCTATGGCGATGATTGTCGTCATGCTCCCCTGTTTCCTGCTTGCCATGTATGAAAAACATGGGCAGCCCCTTGAAGTGGTGGTAAGAAATGTCGTTCAGACAAAGTTTACCCGCCCAAAGGAGCGACCTTACAGAACCGAAAACCTATACGCTGTCTTGGAAAAGCAGCGAAAACTTGAAAAGGAGGTATCAGCGATTGTCAAAAGGACAAACAAAAAAGACGCGGGAAGCCGCAGGAAACAGGCGTAAGCTGACCCGCGCCGAAAAGAAACAGATTGCCGAAGCTATCCGAAAGGCAAAGGGGGACGGCAAAGCCCGCACCGCACAGCAGACCATTCCTTACCTTGCCATGTACCCGGACGGTATCTGCAAGGTTACGGAAAAGAGATATTCAAAGTGCGTCGTGTTCGAGGACATCAATTATCAGCTTGCACAGGCAGACGATAAGACCGCCATTTTTGAAAACTGGTGCGATTTCCTCAACTACTTTGACGCGAGCGTGAGCGTGCAGCTTTCTTTCATCAATCAAGGGACGCAGCGGGAACAGGCAGAAAAAGCTATCACTATCCCGGCACAGGAGGACGCTTTTAACTCTATCCGCACCGAGTATTCGGATATGCTGAAAAATCAGCTTAGTAAAGGCAACAACGGGCTTGTGAAGCACAAATACATTACCTTTACCGTTGAAGCCGATAACAAGGCGGCTGCAAAATCAAGACTTTCCCGTATCGAAACCGACGTGTTTAACAATTTCAAGGTGCTTGGCGTAACCGCCCGCCCCTTATCCGGCTATGAACGCTTAAAGGTGCTGCATGGGGTATTCCACCCGGAGGGCGAGCCGTTCTCCTTTTCCTTTGACTGGCTTACCCCGTCGGGGCTGTCTACAAAGGATTTTATCGCCCCGTCCTCTTTCCGTTTTGGCGAGGGCAGATATTTCCGCATGGGGAAGAAAATCGGCGCGGCGAGCTTCCTTGAAATCCTTGCGCCGGAGCTTAACGACCGTATGCTTGCCGACATACTGGACTTGGAAACAGGGGTAATCGTCAATTTACATATCCGCAGTATCGACCAGTCGGAAGCAATCAAGACCATTAAGCGCAAAATCACAGACCTTGACAAGATGAAGATTGAGGAACAGAAAAAAGCGGTTAGAAGCGGCTATGACATGGATATAATCCCGTCCGACCTTGCCACCTTTGGCAGCGAAGCAAAGAACTTGTTGCAGGACTTACAGAGCCGCAACGAGCGAATGTTTCTCCTTACGTTCCTTGTGGTAAACATGGCAGACACGAAGCGGAAACTGGAAAATGATATTTTCGCTGCGGCGGGTATCGCACAGAAATACAACTGCCGCCTGACACGCCTTGACTATCAGCAGGAAGCAGGGCTTTTATCCAGTGTGCCGATTGGGGAAAACCTTATCCCGATACAACGGGGGCTTACCACATCAAGCACCGCTATTTTCATTCCCTTTATCACGCAGGAGCTTTTTCAGACGGGGCAAGCCCTGTACTATGGCTTGAACGCCCTTTCTAACAACATGATACTCTGCGACAGAAAGCAGCTCAAAAATCCCAACGGGCTTATATTGGGAACGCCGGGAAGCGGAAAATCTTTTGCGGCAAAAAGGGAAATGACAAATGCTTTCCTCATTACCGACGACGACATTATCATCTGCGACCCGGAAGCCGAGTATTTTTCCCTTGTGCAGCGTCTTAATGGGCAAGTGATACGTCTTTCCCCTACGGGCAGGGGCATTGACGGCAAGCCCCAGTATGTAAACCCTATGGACATAAACCTTAATTACAGCGAGGACGACAACCCCCTTGCGCTGAAAAGTGATTTTATCCTTTCCCTTTGCGAGCTTGTTATCGGAGGCAAGGAGGGTTTGCAGCCTGTCGATAAGACCGTCATTGACAGGGCTGTAAGAAATGTGTACCGCCCGTTCCTTGCAGACCCCGACCCGGCAAAAATGCCTATCTTGGGCGACCTTTACGACGAGCTGTTAA
>OGOJ01002448.1_pt1 | contig 11671 bp, 9 predicted proteins | sample 1552601 | NCBI WGS metagenome assembly OGOJ01 (sample SAMEA2580184, study PRJEB22360) | human gut metagenome | biome: human gut; feature: human-associated habitat; material: faeces | place: Denmark | collected 2008/2010
CCGCCAATACTACGACCTATCTCATCCTGACGCTCGTCGCCATTGCCGCCGTCGCCGCGTTCTTCATCATCTCCGGCATCGTCAAGCGCCGCAAAAAAGCCCGCCGCTGCCGCAAATGGAAGCAGGCATAAACCAACAGCACCGGTCCGTATCCCGGCCGGATCTCCCATAAAAAACACCGCCCGCCAGATCCTGTCTGGCGGGCGGTATTTCGTCTGTCTGGTTTCAGCCGCTGTGTTCCTCGTCGCAGCAGTCGATGGCGAGGACGACGCAGAGGGCGAGCAGGGCGTCCTGCGGGTCTGCGACCTCGAGGGCGTAGCGGCTGCCGAGCGTCAGAAATTCACGCTGGATCGACGCCACGGTCGCGCCGTTTTTCGTGATCGCATATTCCAGGCTCATGAAATCGCCCTCGATCTCCCAACCCAGCGCATCCAGACTGTAGCTGCGGGAAAAGAAGGCAAAATTCCGCGTCAGATCGTAATCCTGCCCTTCAATCGTCAGTACGTAGGTGCATGGGATGGAAAACGGCACGTGCTGGATCGCGGCGATCTGCCGCCCGGAGGCGTCTTCGACATTGAGCTTTTTGCCGAAGGTAAAAAACTCGCGGTCTGCACTGTAGACGAGCTGATCCTGCTCGTCCCAGATATCAAAATGGTCAAACGACAGAAATTCTTCTTTCAGATAAAAGGTCATCGTGCTCTCCCCTTTCTGTGTTATTTGACGTGCCAGACGGGAAAAGGTTCCGGCTGGAAAAGTCTCTGCATCTATGATATACTATTAGGACTTTCAGCACAAGGAGTCTTTTTTCCATGACCAACAAAGAGATCGGCGAGCTGCGGCGCCGTATGAAGCCTGACCGCACCAATCTGACCGCTGTTTACGGCTGCTATGTCGCGTCCAGCGGCGAGGTTCTGTCCACGTTCCGGGAGCCGTTCGGCCTGATGACGGAGGAGGACAGGGAAAAATATCTGGCGATCTTCCGCCGCGCGCTGTCCGGCACGCCGGATAAGAACCTGCTCGACCTCTCGTTCACCACAAAGCGGGTCGCCGATTCCGACGAGCCCCGGCTGCTCATGCGCCTGCGCGAGACGGCGCTGGACGACGAGGAGGCGCGGCAGAAGCTGTTCCAGACCATCATCGGCGCGGTCAGCTTTGAAGAAAACTTCCTGATCCTGCTGGCGCATGAGCGCTACGACGTGCCGTTCAAGGCGAAAGACGGCGCGAAGCTCGACGACGGCAGCGAGGTCTTCTCCTATTTTGTCTGCGCCGTCTGCCCCGTCAAGCCGGGCAGGGAGCTTCTGAGCTACATTGCCGAGGAAAAGACCTTCCACAACCGCTCGGCAGGCTGGGCCGCCGGTATGCCGGAGGCCGGCTTCCTCTTCCCCGCCTTTGACGGACGGCGGACAAATCTGTATAACTGCCTGTTCTACACGCATTCCTCCGGCGCGGACAATCAGCCGCTCATCGACGCGCTGTTCCATGTCCAGCCGCCGATGCCCGCAGACGAGCAGCGCGACACCTTCAGCGGCGTGCTGCGCAATGCGCTGGACGACGAATGCTCGCTTGCCGTCGTCCAGCAGGTGCGGCAGGAGATCAAGGACCGCATCGACGCGTGGCAGGAGGCAAAAAGCGACGATCCGCTGGTCGTCAGCGGCGACGAGCTCAAGGACGTGCTGGAAAGCTGCGGCGTGTCGGAGGATAAGCGGATGCAGTTCGGCGCGCAGTTCGACGAATCCTTCGGCGGCGGCGCGGTGCTCAATCCCCGGAATCTGATCGATGTGAAAAAGTGCGTGCTCAAAACGCCGGATGTGTCGATCACGGTCAATCCGGAGCGGCCGGATCTCGTGGAGACGCGCACGATTGGCGGCGTCCGGTATCTGCTCATCAAGGCGGACGAGGGCGTCGAGCTCAACGGCATCGATCTGGCGGAAGAGGCTGAGTAGGCCCCCGCACGGTTTGGCCTCCCCTTTCAGCAGAGCCTTTGAAAACAGACGAAACCCTCTGCGCAGCATTTAAGCGGCAGAGGGTTTTGCGATATGATATGTACTTATTCCTTGACTGTGCCGTCGGCGTTGAAGACGGGCAGCTTTTCAAGGAACAGGATGTCCTTGCGGTCGGCTGCGCCGCCCTCGGCGAGAACGGCCATGCGGCCCGTAACGGTGCCGCCCGCCTTTTCGACGAGTGCTTCCATCGCCTTGAGCGAGCCGCCCGTGGAGATGACATCGTCGACGAGCAAAATCTTCTTGCCGCGGATGAGGTCCGCGTCGTCAGAACCGAGGAAAAGCTTCTGCTGGGCGACGGTGGTGATGGACTTGTCCTCCACGGAAATGGGGTCGGGCATGTAGACCTTGGGGCCCTTGCGCGCGATAAAATACTTTTTCGCGCCGCTCTGGCGCGCCATCTCGTGGATGAGGGGGATGGACTTTGCCTCAGCGGTGAAGAGGTAATCGTAGTCGATGCCATCGGCGAGCTTCAAGAGCTCTTCTGCGCAGCGCACAGTCAGCTCCGCGTCGCCGAACATGATGAAAGCACCGATATAAAGATCGTCCGTTACCTTGCAGATGGGAAAGTCGCGGTCAAGACCCGCGACATGCATCGGATAAGTCGCCATAAAAGGAAGCTCCCTTCGCGTTTTACATCTTTTTCTGCCGTTTCGCGCGGCAAACAGGATTTAGTATATCTTTTTTGCACGGATTGTCAAGCGGTCAGACCTCGGTGTCGCCCTCGGGCAGGATGATCGCGCAGGCAATATAGGCGAGCACGCCAGTACCGGCGGCCAGAGCGAGGACCGCCCAGAGCACGCGCACGATCGACGGGTCAATGTTGAAGTAGTCTGCGATGCCTGCGCAGACGCCGCAGATCATCTTGTTGTTGCGGGACTTGTAAAGACGCTTTCTTTCGTCCATGATCGTTCTCCTTATCCGGCTGCGAGAGCAGCCACGGTGGGTTTGTAAACAACTATTATAGTATACCACGTTTTTGCACGTTGTAAAGTGCGGTTTTTCCGCGTTTTGGGCAGGAAAAGGGGAGCGCGCAGAGGAAAATGCGCGATATTTTGCGCTTTTGCCGCTTTTTTGCCGGCAAGGGGCAAATTCCCCCTTGCAAGTTCCTTTTTTCTGTGATATAAGTACCACTTAGACAAATGCTGTGAAAGGGAAAATAGCGTGTTTGTTCCGCGTAGAGAGGACCGGTCGGCGGCTGGGAGCCGGTCTGCGGGATGTCGCTTGGTTCGCCCCCGAGCAGCCGCGAGGAAATGCGCGGCCGGTCAGCCCCCGTTACGGGCAAAAGAGTGCGCGCCTGCGGGCGTGAATCAGGGTGGTACCGCGGAAGAAGTCTTTCGTCCCGAATGTCGGGAGGAGAGACTATTTTTTTGTCCCTGCCGCCTTTGTTATACGACACCTGCAAATTTTTACCTGAAAAGGAGAAATGATATGAAACAACAACTGGAAGCGATCCGCAAGGCGGCGCTCGATGCGATCTCCAACGCCGGCAAGGCGGAGGACCTCGAAGCACTGCGCGTCCGCTACCTTGGCAAAAAGGGGGAGCTGACCGCCGTTTTGAAGCAGATGGGCAAGCTCAGCGCCGAAGAGCGCCCCGTGATCGGGCAGCTCGCCAACGACGTGCGCGCCAAGCTCGAAGCGAACATCGAGGAAAAGACGAAAGAGCTCGCCGACAAGGCCATGGAGCTCAAGCTCAAGTCCGAGGCCGTGGACGTGACCATCCCCGGCAAGCAGGAAAAGATCGGCGTGAAGCACCCGATGTATCAGGTGCTCGACGAGATCAAGGACATCTTCGTCGGCATGGGCTTTGAAATTCTCGAAGACCGCGAGGTCGAACTTGCCGAGTACAACTTCACGAAGCTCAACGTCGAGGAGGGCCATCCCGCCCGCGAGTGGAGCGACACGTTCTACTTCACCGAGGACAGCTCCATCCTGCTGCGCACGCAGACCTCTCCCATGCAGATCCACGCGATGGAGACGCGCTCTCTGCCCATCCGTATTCTCGCTCCGGGCCGCGTGTACCGCAAGGACGAGGTCGACGCCACGCACTCGCCCATGTTCCACCAGATCGAGGGCATGGCCATCGACAAGGGCATTACGATGGCGGACCTCAAGGGCACGCTCAACGAGGTCGTGCGCCAGCTCTACGGCGAGCACACGGTCACGCGCTTCCGCCCCCATCACTTCCCCTTCACCGAGCCCAGCGCCGAGGTGGACCTGACCTGCTCCGCCTGCCATGGCAAGGGCTGCCGCATCTGCAAGGACACCGGCTGGGTGGAAGTGCTTGGCTGCGGCATGGTGAACCCGAACGTGCTGAAGTCCGCCGGCATCGACCCGGACGTCTACACCGGTTTCGCCTTCGGCGTCGGCATGGAGCGCACGCTCCTGCTGCGTAGCGACATCAACGACATGCACGACCTGGTCGAAGGCGACGTGCGATTCAGCGAACAGTTTGTGATGGGGGAGTGATTGACCCATGCCAATGGTTGACATTGATTGGCTCAAGGACCATGTCGAGGTTCCGGAAGGCCTTACATACGAACAGCTTGCCAAAGATCTGGTGAAGGTCGGTCTCGAAGAGGAAGAGATCCACACCTCCCAGCTGGTCGGTCCGATCGTCGTCGGCTATGTGGTCGATGCCACTCCGGAACCGCAGAAGAACGGCAAGATCATTAACTGGTGCCATGTTGACGTCGGCGACGAATACAACGAGACCGATGAGAACGGCAACAAGGTGCCGCGCGGCATCATCTGCGGCGCGCCGAACATGGCTGCCGACGAAAAGGTCGTCGTGACGCTTCCTGGCGCTGTGCTGCCGGGCGATTTCAAGATCGAACCACGCAAGACCTACGGCCATATTTCCAACGGCATGTGCGCTTCCGAACGTGAGCTTGGATTGGGTGATAACCATGACGGCATCATCCTGCTGCGCAAGTACGGCTTCACCCCGGAAGAGTATGAGAAGCTCCAGCCGGGCGACGACGCAATGCACCTGCTGCACTTGGATGAGCCGCTGCTGGAGATCAACATCACTCCGGACCGTGGCTACGCGTTCTCATACCGTGGTGTGTCTCGCGAATACCATCATTCCACCGGTGCGGCCTACACTGATCCGGCTGTCGCTCTGAACGAGAAGGCGCCGATTACCAAGGGCCTGCCGGAAGGCACCAAGACCGACATCGAAGTGATCGTCGACGACAATAATCCGATTCACGGTGTGGTTGGATGCGATCGCTATTACGCTCGCGCGGTCAAGGGATTCGATCCGGCCAGCCATACGCCGAACTGGATGCGTCGACGCTTGGCCCGCGCTGGCATGCGCTCCATCTCCTTGGCCGTGGATGTCACCAACTATGTGATGCTCGACTTGGGACAGCCGATGCATGCCTACGATCTGGATAAGATCGAAGGGCCGATTGTGGTGCGTCGTGCCAACGAAGGTGAGAAGCTCACCACGTTGGACGGCAAGGATCACGATTTGAGCGTCGAAGATCTGCTGATCACCGATTCCCCGAACGGCGCACGCGGCTCCCGTGTGCTTGGCATCGCAGGTGTGATGGGCGGCATGTATGGCGAGGTTACTGCTGAAACCAAGAACATCCTGCTGGAATCCGCGCACTTCGATCAGGTGTCGATCGCGCGTTCCGCACGCCGTCACAAGATTCCGTCCGAAGCCTCCCGTCGTTTCGAACGCGGTGTGGACGACCAGCTGCAGCCGGCAGCAGCCCAAATGGCCGCCGAACTGATGATTAAGTACGGCAATGGCGAGCCGAGCGAGCACCCGACCGACTTCAATACCGTCTCCAACCGCCGTCCGATCCTATTCAAAGCTTCGGAAGTGGCTCGTGTGGCCGGACTTGACACGGATGTGAACACCATCAGCGACATTCTTACCGATATCGGTTGCTCTGTCGCCGGAGGCGGCAATGGCGAGTTTTCCGTGGTGCCCCCAAGTTGGCGCCCCGATTTGAACGAGCCGTGCGATCTGGTTGAGGAAGTGGCGCGTCTTGTCGGATATGACGAGATTCCTGTCATCGTGCCTCCGGCACCGGTCGAAGGCAAGGTCGGTCTGACTGCCGAGCAGCTGCGTAAGCGCCAGGTTGCTGATGAACTTGCCGAATACGGTATGGTGGAAACGTTGAGCTATCCATTCGTCGGCGATGAGGATTACAAGAACTTCGCGCTGGACGCCGCTGAGACGAAGAACGTCAGCGTGGAGATCGCCAACCCGCTCGCCGGTGATCGTCCGTTCCTGCGTCGCGATATTATTCCAACGCTGGCACAGACCGTTCAGCGTAATCTGCGTCGCGGCGTGGAGAATGTGTCGCTGTATGAGATCGGCCACGTGTATCTGTGGGATCCGAACGCTCCTGCGATTCCAGCACTGCCGGGTGCCGTCAAGCCGACGGACGAGCAGCTTGCCGCGCTTGATGCCGGTCTTCCGGATCAGCCGATGCATGTTGCTGGTATTCTGACCGGCAACGCCGTTGACTCCGGTTGGCTGGGCGAGCGCCGCGCAGTGGATTGGTCTGACGCCGTCGAGGCGGTGCAGCGCATCTCCGACCGTATTGGTGCAGCTCTAACGCTGAATCAGCCGAATGCTGAAGATGTGCCGGCACAATGGCATCCGGGCCGCGCGGCCCGCGTGATGGCCGGTGACGTATTCGTCGGCATGGTCGGCGAGCTTCACCCGCACATTAACGAGGCGCTGGGCTTCCCGGCCCATTCCGCGGCCTTTGAATTGGATTTGACCGCGTTGTTCGCCACGTTGAGTGGCAAGCCGGTGCAGGCCAAGCCAATCTCCACCTTCCCGCCGGTCAAGCAGGACCTAGCTTTCACGGTGTCCACCGACGTTACGGCCGCTGAACTCAAGCAGGTCATCGTCGAAGCCGCCGGAGACAGTCTTGAAAGTATTGAGCTGTTCGATGTGTACACCGGCGATCAGCTGGGCGAAGACGAAAAGTCCTTGGCCTACGCGGTCACGTTCCGCGCTCCGGATAAGACTCTCGCTTCCGAAGACAGCGAAGCCATCCGCAAGCGTATTGTGGATGAAGCATCCAAACTGGGTGCGCAGCTGCGCGCCTGATCCCAACCTTCCCAAGAACAGAGGATGATTATGAACAAACCGGAACAGTATCAGCCGAACAACACCGACGAACGTCAGGAGACGGCTGATGCTGCTCCGGTTTCGTCATCTTCTGACGCCGCTGCGCCTTCACAGCCGGAGTATGGTCAAATCAGCCAACCCGAATATGGCGCGATGAGCAGTCAGCTGCCAGTCGGCTATGATCCATACGTGTATGGCGCGCCTGAACCTGAACCGCAATCCGCGGATGCCGTTCGGCAGCAGAATACGCAATACCAAACGGGGCAATACCCTTCAAATGGGCAACAGCCGATGCCTCCGTACAGTGCGAATGGACAACAGAATCCATACGGTGCCAATCCGTATGGGCCAAATCCGTATGATCCGAACCGATATCCGCAACGGGGCAATATGCCCTATCTGCCGAATCTGGATCTTAACGATCCTCGGCAGAATCCCGCATACGGCCATTGGGATGCCTATGCGATCATGTCTCTCGTGTTTGCCGTGCTGATGCCGGTGCCGGTCCTTCCTGCGTTGGTCGGCGCGATCTCGATGTGGCGTACCAAGAAGCTCCATATGAAAGGGCATGGTCTTGCCCTTGCCGCGGTAATCATCAACGTGCTGTACACCTTGGCCGTGATTTGGTTGGCGATGCATGGACTTTCCGTCGCTGACCTGTATAACGAGGCGTTGCAGAATATGTTTGGCGGTGCAGGATCAGGGCAAGGAGACGAATCGATCACCGCCTGATTCGGTCTGTTTCCCAGTCTTTTAATAATCGTCATAGTCACGCAGTGACCACTATGCGACACGAAATGAATGCATAATTATGCAATGTAATGCATAAAGTGTATGCTGAATGTGTTTTCAGTGAGTCAATGAAAAGAGACGAGACATGGCCAAATACACAGTAGCTGTGGCCGGCGCGACCGGATATGCAGGAGGCGAGGCCCTCCGTATCCTTGCGGCCCATCCATATTTCGAAGTGACGTGCGTGGCCGGGCATTCATCCGTTGGTGACAAGCTTGGCAAGCATATGCCGCATATTCCGCAACTTGCCGACCTTGTGGTGGAAGACACCACTCCGGAAGTGCTTAATGGGCATGATGTCATTATTCTTGCCCTGCCTCATGGGGCATCCGGCGCATTGGCCTCGCAGCTTGATCCGAATGCCGTGGTGGTGGACTTGGGGGCCGACCATAGGCTTGAGGAAAAAACCGCATGGGATGAGTTCTACGGCGGCGACTTCTATGAGCACTGGACTTACGGCATGCCTGAGCTCATTACAGGCATTGCGGCGGACGGCTCCTACATCAGGCAGCGCGAATCTCTTGCCGGAACCAAACGCATCGCGGGACCGGGATGCAATGTGACCGCTACCACGCTAGCGCTCCAGCCAGGTGTGGCCCAAGGACTTGTCGAACCGGTCGACATTGTGGCTGACTTGGTGGTCGGCTATTCCGGAGCCGGCAAGAATCTGAAGCGTACCAACCTGCTGGCCGCAGAGGCCTTCGGATCCGCATTGCCGTATTCAGTGGGAGGCACGCATCGCCATATTCCAGAGATTTTGCAGAATCTCGCCCATGCGGCAGGCAAGAACGCTTCCGATGCAAGTGAATTCACGTTGGGATTCACTCCGATTCTCGCTCCGATGGCTCGAGGCATTTTCGCCACGGTCTCCGCTAAACTCACCGACAAGGCTTTGACGATGACGGACGAGCAGATCAGGCAGGTTTGGCTTGACGCTTACAAGGACCAGGATTTCATGGTGGTTCTTCCGGAAGGCGTGATGCCGGCCACCGGAAACATCATCGGATCGAATGCCGCCCATATACAAGTGGTGGTTGATCATAAGGCCGGACGTCTGCTGGCGTTCGCGGCCATCGATAATCTCAACCGCGGCACGGCAGGACAGGCTGTGCAGTCACTGAACGTGGCGCTGGGACTTCCCGAAGATGCAGGATTGACGAAGATTGGAGTGGCACCGTGAGTGTAACATTTGCGCAAGGTTTTTCCGCGGCCGGCGTGGAAGCCGGTATTTCCGCAGTCGAAGGCAAGAAGGATCTGGCTCTTGTAGTCAATAACGGTCCGCTGGATGCGGCTGCTGGAGTGTTCACTTCGAATCGTTTCTGCGCGGCTCCCGTGCAGTGGACGCGCAAGATTGTGGCCGACGGTCATGTGAAAGCCGTCATCCTTAATTCCGGAGGCGCAAACGCATGCACTGGCCAGCCGGGATATGAGCAGTCCAAGGCCACGGCCCAAAAGGTCGCGGCGCTTGTAGGTGCCAAAGACAGCGATGTTGCGGTCTGCTCCACGGGTCTGATCGGTGAGCTTCTGCCTCTTGACCATGTGCTTTCTGGCGCAGGCAAAGCGTTCGCGGCCCTTGCCGATACCGCTCAGGCCGGTGCGGATGCGTCCCATGCCATCATGACCACCGACACCAAGCCGAAAACTGTTGAGTTGGAAGGCTCCAACGGCTTCCGTATCGGAGGCATGGTCAAGGGGTCGGGCATGATTGCCCCGCAGTTGGCCACCATGCTATGCGTCATCACCACGGATGCCGTGGTGAGCGCCGGCCAGTTGCAGGCGGCGTTGAATACTGGAGTGGAAATGTCGTTCAACCGAATCGATGTGGACGGATGCATGTCCACTAACGATACGGTGCTCCTGCTCGCATCCGGCGCTTCGGGTATCGAACCCGATCCGGACGAATTCAAAGATCTCGTAGCGCAGGCCACGGCGTCTCTGGCACGCCAAATCATTGGCGATGGTGAAGGCGCGAGCCATGACATCCGTGTCAAGGTGACTGGTGCCACCACGGAAGATGCGGCGCTTGCTTGCGGTCGTGCGGTAGCGGCATCCAATTTGCTGAAATGCGCCATTTCCGGCAATGACCCGAATTGGGGACGTATTGTCAGCTCGTTGGGCACTGTGCCACCGGAAGTCGCGCCATACGATTCCAATAAAGTCACGGTTGATGTCAATGGCGTGCGTATCTGTGAGAACGGCGGAGCCGGACGCGACCGATCCGAAGTCGATATGACTCCGCGCGAGGTGCACATCGACATCGATTTGCATGCGGGAAATGCGGAAGCGACCGTCTGGACCGACGATTTGACCCACGAATACGTACACATTAATGCAGATTACGAAAGCTGATTGAACGGTAATGACCAAGGAACTCAAAGGACCTGGATTCCATTTTGACGTGCATACCGATTTGCGCGCCGACCAAAAGGCGGAAGTGCTAATCGAGGCACTGCCATGGCTTGAGGAATTCGCTGGACAGCGCATCGTCATCAAATATGGCGGCAATGCGATGATCGACGATCATCTCAAGGCCTGTTTCGCTGAAGATATGGTGTTTCTGCGACAGGTCGGCTTGCATCCGGTTGTGGTGCATGGCGGAGGTCCGCAGATTTCTCACATGCTTAAGGCTTTGGGCATTAAGTCGGAATTCAAGGGAGGCCTGAGGGTCACCACGCCGGAGGCCATGGAAGTGGTGCGTATGGTTTTGACGGGCAAGGTTTCCCGTGAACTTGTCGGATTGATCAACGCCCATGGTCCGTTCGCGGTCGGTCTTTCCGGCGAGGATGGTGCGCTCTTTTCCGCCATGCAGCGCAAACCGATCATCAATGGCTCTCCAACCGATATTGGTTTGGTTGGCGACGTGGTGAGCGTCGACGCATCCGCGGTTGAGGATCTGATCAATGCCGGACGCATCCCTGTCGTGTCCTCGGTGGCTCCAAATGAGGATGATGCTACCGAAGTGTTGAATGTGAATGCCGATTCCGCGGCTGCGGCGCTTGCGGCCGCTCTTGGCGCCAGCAAGCTGGTCGTGTTGACTGATGTGGATGGCCTGTACGCCGATTGGCCAGACAGGGACTCTCTGATCGGACGTATCGGCGTGGAGAACCTACGCGATATGCTGCCGGATTTGGAAAGCGGCATGCGCCCCAAGATGGAGGCCTGTGTCAGGGCCATCGACGGAGGCGTGCCGCGCGCCCACATTATCGACGGACGCAAGCCGCATTCCATCCTGAATGAGATTTTCACCACAGACGGCATTGGAACCATGGTCGTTCCCGAAGACGGTATTGAAATGAGGAGCTCGTATGGCAACTGAACAGTTGGAAAACCTCGGCAGTGAGGACGCCAAGTGGCTGGGGAAGTACTCCCAGGTGCACATGAACGTGTTCGGCACGCCTCTGCGCGTTATGGATTATGGCAAAGGCGCGCATATCTGGGACGTCGATGGCAATGAATACCTCGACTTCCTTGCGGGCATCGCAGTGAACGCGCTCGGCTACGCCCATCCGAAATGGGTGAAGGCCATCAGCGAGCAGGCCGCCAAAGCCGCCCATGTGAGCAACTACTTCGCCACGGAGCCGCAGATCAAACTTGCGTCGAAGCTCATTGAGCTTGCAGGCGCTCCCGAGGGATCTCATGTGTATTTCGGCAACTCCGGAGCGGAAGGCAACGAGGCGGCATTGAAACTCGCCAAACTGTATGGCCGCACCTTACCGGGCGCATCGCCTGCCATTGGCGGAAAGCCGGCACGTATCATCGCCATGACCCATGG
>OGOJ01002450.1_pt1 | contig 11655 bp, 6 predicted proteins | sample 1552601 | NCBI WGS metagenome assembly OGOJ01 (sample SAMEA2580184, study PRJEB22360) | human gut metagenome | biome: human gut; feature: human-associated habitat; material: faeces | place: Denmark | collected 2008/2010
GCCGCTACCGTTGGCTTGACTTCTTCTTTGAAGTACACTCAGACTATAAACGTCAGCGACACTGTCCGCACTTCGATGTCGGCTTCGTTCCCTCACTCCATGGCTACGTGGAACGGTCACGAATGGCAGCTCGACACTAAGATTCCTACTTCGCAGACTTTGAAATCTGTAACATGGGCTACTCCTGAAACGTGGGATCAGAAGAAGTTTGATTCTTACTATCCTGCCGACTTCAAGCAGACTTTCACCGACAAAGTGATTGACTACCTGACTAAGGATAATACTTATTATTCCGATCTCCGTGGTGTGTATATCAACTACGATTTCACTGCAGAGCAGGTGCAGGGTGTGATTGCTAAATATCCGGCTCTCGACCAGGCAGCCCTCAATTCTCTTGTTCCTGCTGAAGGCACTGAGAAGAGCGACGTTTGGTTTACCGACGCTACAACTGTTGTCGGCAAATACTACACTGACATTGTCGACGGAAAGACTGTATATCACGAAGTGGCGACTGCCGATGCAACCGACCCTTCAAAGACCTACTACGACGTCTACAAGTCTTCGCCTTGGGTGTTCTGCCGCTACGACGACAACACAGGTGGCGTTGTCACTGCAGTGCGCGACGAGTATATGCCGGTGTTCAAGGATTTGATTTCGTTGATTCCTTTCACCGACTGGATCTACAGCACTTCCGACAAGGCTTACAAGGTTGACTTCTCACGCAAATACAGCTTGAACCTTGTATTCAAGGTGTTTGACACCGAAGGTCACTGCGGTTACACAACCGGTGAGTCGGGCATCAAGCAAATTGAGCTTAACTAATTAAAACTGAAAAAGACAAATGAAAAGAATATTATTGAATATCAGCTTTATTGCAGCGTTGGTGGTGATGGTGTCGTCGTGCGTCGACCCGGATCCTGACTACAAGGATTTCCCGTCGAAGGATGTGGACTTCACATACGCTGTGGCTCCAAGTGCCGACGGTCAGGTTCAATATGGTCAGGACTACTATGTGGTTTCCCACATTCAGTTCACCAACACCTCCTACAAGCAGGGCAATCCTTCTTGGGACTTCGGCGACGGTACAACTTCAACGGAGCAGAATCCTGTGCACAAATTCGAGAAAGCCGGAACTTATCAGGTGAAACTGACAATCGACGGCGTTGGCTCGCGCACATATCCTATCATGATCTACGACATCGCTCCGGTGCTGTCAATCCAAAGCCAGTCGGCTGAGGTTTTGTCAATCAACGACGTTGACGTGGAGTTCAACATCTTCCTGCCTAACCCTGAAAACAAGAAGGTGAAATATGAATGGACATTCCCGGAAGGCGCTCTCGACGCTGAGGGCAACCCGTTGACTACTTTCGTCGGCTATGCCGATGAGAATGGCAAGGTGGACTATCCTGGCAAGGTGCACTTCAAGAACATCGGTTCGCAGCGTATCACGCTGAAGACCACTTTCGACATCGACGGTGAGAACCGCCAGCTGGAGGAAAGCTATGTAAACGTTCAAGTTGGTGCCGACAAGGAGTATCAGACTCTCTATTTCGCTACAGTGGGCGGAAACATCAAAGCGATGAAGGTCATCCCTGACAGCGAACTTCCTGAAGGCACAAAAAACCTTCCGTTCGACATGGGTGTAAACAGCGGCAATATGCCGTTCAACTTGGTGTACTATAAGGATGCCGACGGACAGGGCTGGATTTATATCCTCGATGCCGGCAAGCAGTACACTTACGTGAACGATGCCGACGGCGTGCTCGGCGACGGTAAAATCAATGTGATGACTGTCGACGGCAAGTCTACAAACTTGTTTGTTACAAACGTTGGTCAGACTGCATTCAACGACCCGTTCTTCGGAACTGTCGATGGAAATGACCTGATCTACTCTGACCGTAACACCGGTTTGCGCAAAACTGCGCTCAACACCCGTGGCGGTAAGGAGAGCAGCACATACTTGGTGAAGAACGACCAGCTCGGTTACTACTCTCGCGGTCTTGCTTACGGTGCTATCAGCACAACAATCGAGAAGGACTCAAAGGGTATGTACTGGTGGGGTAAGTGCTACAACGGTAATGGTATCTATCGTTTCAAGTCCACTGACATTGTTAGCGACTACAAGACTGCCAAAGCTCCGTATGGTATAATCCTTAAGGATGTGAAATTCAAGGCGTTCACTATCGACGAGGCGCGCAAGTCTCTCTACGTTTGGCGTTGGGGCGATAGCGACGGATTCTATGTTTATCCATTGCCTGCTGACAACGAGACTGTCGACAAGAAAGGCTTCTTGAAGGATCACGCCTTCCTCATGGTGGCTGATGCGATGAACTCTACAGCCGATGAGGGTGTATACTGCACGCAGATGGCTCTCGACAAGGAGACTGGAAACGTCTACTTCGGCTTCAATAAGGCTGCCGCCGACAATTCGGCTTTTGCAACTGGCTTGAAATACTACGACTATGCCGCAGGAAAGGTTGTCAGTGTGCCTGTCGTTGCCGACAAGATTCTGGGTATCGTAATCAATCCTAACAAGTCGAAACTGTTCTAACGGTTTCCTGACTGTGCAACCATCAATAGCCGTTCCTTTTTGTTGTCAAGCAATAGGGGGACGGCTATTGCTTTAAAAAGAAGATACAAAACAACGAATATGATAAAGAAAATCTTAATGACTGCAGCCGCTTCGGCGGTGTTGTTGTCGGCGGCGTTCCAGGCGCAGGCATTGAAGCGTGAGCAGAGAGCCACATGGATGTCGGCGTATGTTGCCGACTGGCCTTCGAGCCCGATAACTGTTAACAATGCGGAATTGCTTAAAACAATTTGTCAAAACAATCTCGACTCGCTGCAGCGCAACAATTTCACTACGATTTATTACCATGCGCGTACAATGTGCGACGCTATGTACGACTCAAAATATGAGCCGTGGTCAAGCTACGTTTCCGGCACACGCGGTGTGGCTCCGGCGTTCGACCCGATGGCATATCTCGTTGAGAATGCCCACAAACGTGGTATCGAGGTGTATGCATGGATGAACCCTTACCGCTACATCAACTCTACCTACAGCACGGGCTGGGGTAATGCCGGCGGCGACAAAAACTATGAGAACAGCCATCCTGACTGGTTGATAAAGTGGGAGAATAATGGAAGAACATGGACCATCCTCAATCCGGCTCTCCCGGAGGTGAAGCAGAGAATTATCGACGTGACAATCGACCTGATCAGCAAATATGATGTCGACGGCGTGGTGTTTGACGACTATTTCTATCAGAACGGTCTTCCGGCAAGCTATGACGCTGCCGACTATGCTAAATACACTGCCGCTGGCGGCACAATGTCGCAATTGGACTGGCGTCGTGAGAATGTCAACGACATGGTGCGCCAGCTCTATGCGGCAATCAAGGCGGCAAAGCCTTGGGTGCGCTTCGGCATCGGTCCTGCCGGTGTGGCTGGAAAGCATGCCGACGATTATGGCCTAGAGCCATGCCCTGGCAGCGACTGGCAGTATGATGGCATCTGCTCCGACCCGTTGGCGTGGCTTTCGGAAGGCACTATCGACTTTATCTCGCCGCAGGTGTACTGGCGAATCGGTTATTCGGCTGCCGACTATGCAAAAATCACCCCGTGGTGGTATAAGGCGGCTGCCAAATTCAACCGTCAGTGCTTCATCAGCCAGGACTTGAGCAACACGCAGGGCAGCAGCTGCCCGTTGTCGGAGTTCTACGACCAGATTACGATGACCCACACCAACGTGGTGGGCGAGTGCCCGGGAATGGTCTATTTCCCGTGGAAATCACTCTCTGCACGCCGTGAGCGTGTCGACGGCAAATGGTTGTCGCTGTTCCGCTATCTGCGCAACACGGTGTTCGACACCAAGGCGCTCACTCCTGCTACGACATGGGAAAAGGTGGCGTATCCTGGTTCTGTAAGCAATGTTGCCCGCAGCGGCCGCACCCTGACGTGGAACGGTCCGGACAACGTGCGTTTCACCGTCTATGCCGTGCCGTCGAACGTCGACAGCAAGCATTTCTATAAGGATGCGCAATATCTGATCGGCAATTCCTACAGCAAATCGTTCGAGATTCCTGCAGAGCTTCCTAAATATGAAGGTTTCGGCATCTCCGACGCCAACCTCGGCAACTACCGCTATGCCGTTGCTGTGCTCGACCGCTACGGCAACGAGTACAGCGCGGTGTTTGAAGGCGCTGCGGTCACGGCTTCTGAGAAGCCGGTGATGACATATCCTGTCAATGGCGAATTGGTTTCGAAGGGATTCCAGTTCAAGTGGAACGGTTCTGCCGAAGTGAGCGAAATAGCAATTGCCACCGATGCGGCTATGACAAACGTCGTGGCTCGCTTCGAGGCAAACGGAAATGCGGCATTGTCGGCTGGCATGTGCAACTTTGAGCCCGACGTGACATACTACTGGACTGTCACTGCCCGCGGCAACAACGCTACCGACACGGAAGCTGGCAAAGTGGAGTCGTTCAAGGTCGACATCTTCCGCTTGATTTCGCCTGCCGACGGCAGCGGGAACGTTGAGCTGACTCCTACAATCTCGTGGTCGGATCTCGGCAAGGGCACATCGTATCAGCTGCTCGTAAGCAATCAGGAGAATTTCCAGAGCGTTGTGATTGATGAGACAACAACGGCTACATCGTTTGCCGTTCCGCAGTATGTGCTTTCAGCCGGCGTGAAATATTATGCCAAGGTTATCGCTACAGTGAACGGCGGAATGGAAACCACCGATGTCTTTGAATTTACAACAAAGGCGGCAAGCATACCTACTCCTACGTTTGTCACTCCGGCTGCCAGCGGCGCCACTCTCCATGCCGACCAGGTTGTCGCCGTGCAACCTCAGGTGGGCGTGGCATCGACCCACTTCGCAATCAGCGAGAAGGAGACATTCCCCGCACGTTCGTCCTACAACGGGACATATCCTGTGGGCACGTTCTGCACTCCGATGCTCAGCGACGTCAAGATGGTGTCGAAGATGCTGGAGGACGGCAAGTCATACTTCCTGCGCGCGCAGTTCAACTACTACGTCGACGGTAAGCTGACAACGTCTGACTGGACTCCGGTTCTCTCATTCACCTACAATGCCACTCCGGTAGGCGGCGTGGACAGCAGCGTTGCTGCCGATGGCATCACGATTGTCGACAATGTGCTTTCTACAGGCGTGGCAGGTATGCCGGTGGCTGTGTTCGCCCTCGACGGCAAGCAGGTGCTCAATGCGAAAACCGACACACAGGGCAATGCCGACTTGTCGGTTCTTGCCGGCGGAACATATCTTGTCAGCATCGTTGCCGATGGTGCGGTCAAGACAGTGAAGTTCGTTAGAAAATAGCAATCACTTGCAATAAGAAAGAGGAGCCGTGCCGGAATAGGCGCGGCTCCTCCTATATATACTTGGCTCTCTCTCTGCGGCGGCTCGTCGCTCAGAGCAGTAGGTGTCTGTCCGCAGGGCGGTCAAGTTTGCAGGTCGCGGTTGAGAGAAGACATCGCCGGTGTAGTAGCGCATCTGCGACGGCGCGGATGGGGAAGAGCCGGAGGCGCGTTGGAGACGCGCTATTTATAGTAACCCCACTCACGCGGAGCGTAGCGGAGAGTGCGTGGGGTCTAGCGGATGTCCATGCCGATGCGCTTCGGAGATGCGCTATTACAGGACAGCATCTGTCCGCTCATGCGGTCAGTAGACGCGGTAAACAAAATTTAAGGAATTGATATAATTATTTTGCTTGAAATATTTGCACCATCGGAAAGTTAGCACTACTTTAGCGGTGTGATTTGAAAGCCGTGCAACCGGCTTCAAAAACAAACCTAAATAGAAAGGAATTTTACTAACAAAAACTATTTAATTATGAAGAAACTTTTACTCTCTGCATCAATGTTGATGCTCGCAGGTGCTTCTGCATTTGCAGTAACTGATGGTCAGACTTATGAGACGATTGATGGTTTCAAGTGTGAAAACCTTTGGGTTCTTGACCGTATCCACACAGAATCTGACTTCTTGGCTTCTAAACTTAACATCTCGAATGGTCCTCGTATGATTGCCGTTGGTGATAATGTCTATGTTGGCAGTGTGCCGGAAGGTGGTGCTATTCTTTCAGTTTTCGACATCAAGACAGGCGAGCATAAGAAAGACATTGCATTGAAACTTGAAAATGGAGATGCATACAATGGAACACTTGTGACAAACGGTTTGAACGTTGACGAATACGGTCACGTTATCGTGGCTCCATATATGGCCAATTCGGATGGATCAGGCGTATATACTGTGTATACAGTAGACTTGGAAACAGGTGTCGTTAAATTGGCCGCTGAACTTCCGGCTGCAGGTACTGTTGGTCGTGTTGACTATTCTGATATCATTGGCGATATCACTGGTGTTGAGGCTGACTGTACAATTATGGCTGGCGCTGGCGATCCAGGTGCGACTCTTGATATATTCCAATGGGTTCTTAAAAAAGGTACTACTGATTGGGTAGGCGGATGGACTGGCGGAGCGTTCTCTGCTAAAGTGACAGAAACAAGTCCTGAAGGAGCTGCGACTTTTGGAAATGGCGTGTCTTTGCGCATTGTCCGCGATGGTTCGAAGTCTGGTGTGATGAATTTGTTCTATGTTGACGGTTCTGCAACATACCCAGTGCTCTATGGAACAGATCTTGCTCCTGTCGACAAATTGACTGATGCTGACTTGATTGTCAAGGATAAAGATACTCACGAGGTTATTTCTGGAACAGTGCCTTCTCCAACAGCTGGTCCTTCTGGCATCTGCGAATTTACAGTTGCTGGTCAGAACTTCTGCGCATGGCCTATCTGCCAACCGAATGATGGTGACGAAGGTTCTTTGACTGCAATCACTACAGTTAAAGAAGACAGATCATTCGCTACTACAAAATATTTGTGGACAGTTCCTGCCGATGGCCTTGGCAAAACAGGTGGTATCGGTCGCCGTCACCGTGCGATGGCTACTGTTGATCAGACGGATGGCTCAGTTCTCTTTGTGGTGATGGAATGCTATGACGGTATTGGCGTTTACAGAATTTCAAAACCAGACAGCGTAGAAAGCAACGTAGTTGCAGCTGCAAACATCACAGTTAACGGTAACGTTATCGCTGTAAGCGAAGTAGCTGAGACTATCGAAGTGTTCAACGTAGCTGGTCAGAAAGTAGCTGAGGCTCGCAACGCATCTGAGGTTGCCGCTCCTGCAACAGGCGCTTACATCGTTAAGGCTGTCGTAGCTGGCGCTCCAGTTGTTAAGAAAGTTATCCTCTAATCCTTAGAGATAGCATATAGTAAAAAGCGCTCCCGCATGGGGGCGCTTTTTGTGTATAGTGACAGCACACACCTGCACATCGTGCGCCATCGGGACAAAAAGAAAACTGTATCATCCATCAGCCTTGATAGATGATACAGTTTTCAGTATGCGTTAAAAGTCAGCAGTGTGCAGCCGATTGCACAATCTCGCTCAGCGTAGGGTGAGAGTGCACGATGCCTTGCAGGTCGGCAATCGAGTCGCCGCGAGTAATCAGCGCACAAGCCTCCTGTACAAGGTCGGCGGCATGCGGACCATAGATGTGGCATCCCAATAGGCGTCCGTCGGCGGCGGCAATCAGTTTGCAGTAGCCGTCGGTCTCGCTGAGGCACACCGCCTTGCCGTTGGCGCGGAAAAACGCCTTTTTAGCCACATATTCGATGCCCTGCGCCTTGCAGTCGTCCTCCGTCAGTCCCACCATACCCACTTCAGGCATAGTGAACACCGCCGCCGGAATCACGTCGAGCCTCAGGTTGTCGTCGACACCCATAATAGTGTCGAGCGCGCGGATGCCCTGGAACGTAGCCGCATGCGCAAGCATCATCAGTCCGTTTACGTCGCCCACGGCATAAACGTGAGGCACGTTGGTCTGCATATTGCCGTCGACGGCGATGCCGCGTGGCGAGAACTCCACGCCGATGTCGGCGAGGTTGAGCGTGCCCACGTTGGCGCGTCTACCCACAGCCATCAGCACCTTGTCGGCAGTAACCGACTGTTCCTTGCCTTTGCGTTCGTAAGCCACCGCCAGCCCGTCGCCCTCTTTGGCGATTGATTTCACGGCAGCCTGCGTCTCAATCTTTATGCCTCTCTTGCCCAGACTCTGGCGCAGTCGCTTTGCAAGGTCGCTGTCGAAATGCGGCAGCACCTCTTTGGCATATTCAAGCACCGTCACCTCGCTGCCGAATGCGCTGAACACCGAAGCAAATTCCAGCCCGATTACGCCCGCACCCACTATGCATAGCCTTTGCGGCACGCTGTCGATGTCGAGCAGCTCGCGCGACGTCAGCACGCCCTCAAGCGTATTGCCGTCGATTGGCAGCATCGCCGACGACGAACCGGTGGCGATGATCACGTCTTTCGCCGTGACGCGTTCGCCGGCAGCCTCCACCGTCAGCGCGTCGACAAAACGAGCCTCTCCGCGGAGCAGATGGATGTTGGGGTTGGAAATGAGCGATTCCACTCCGTCGCGCAACTGCTTGACCACCGCGCGTTTACGCTCCATCACAGCGGGAAAATCGAGCGAGAAGGCGACATCCTTGACTCCGAAAGCCTCAGCCTCCGCAAAATCGCTCACCATAGCGGCGGTGCGGCAGAGAGCCTTCGTGGGAATGCATCCCTCGTTAAGGCATGTGCCACCCACCTCGCCACGCTCAATCAGCGCCACGCTCAGTCCGCGGCGCGCGGCGAGCAGGGCGGTCTCATAACCGCCCGGACCCGCGCCGATTATAATCAGATCGGTTGTCAGCATTGTTGCAACTCTTTGAATGTCAGTATCGGATGCTTGGCAGCGGTAGTCTCGTCAAGACGGCGCACAGGAGTGGTCAGCGGAGCCTCGCGCAGAGCCTCCGGCTTTTCGACAGCCTCCTTCGCGATGCGGCGCATCACGTTGATAAACTCGTCGATCGTTTCCTTCGACTCCGTCTCGGTAGGCTCGATCATTATTGCCTGGTGGAAGAGCAGCGGGAAATAGATTGTCGGAGCGTGGAAGCCATAGTCAAGCAGACGCTTGGCAATGTCGAGCGTGGTTATGCCCGTCGACTTGTCGGCCAATCCGTCAAACACAAATTCGTGCTTGCAGACCGACGGGATAGGCAGTTTGTAGCAGTCCTTTAGCGACTCCTTGATGTAGTTGGCGTTGAGTGTGGCCAACGGACCAGCCATACGGATGTTCTGCTTGCCGAGCATCAGGATGTAGGCGTATGCGCGCATCAGCACACCGAAGTTGCCCATAAATCCCGATATGCGTCCGGCAGCCTCCGGCGTGCGCACAGTGTGGAGCAAGCCGTCGTCGCCGCGGCTCACCTTCAAGTCGGGCAGGCACTCAGCCAGATGCGCGGCAACGCCCACAGGACCCGAGCCTGGGCCTCCGCCTCCGTGAGGTGTGGAGAACGTCTTGTGCAGGTTGAGGTGCATGATGTCGAATCCCATGTCGCCCGGGCGCACCTTGCCAAGCAGCGGGTTGAAGTTTGCGCCGTCGTAGTAGAGCAGTCCGCCGCAGGCGTGCACCATCTCCGCAATCTCCGGGATGCGTGTCTCAAACAAGCCGAGCGTGTTGGGGTTGGTCATCATGATGCCAGCCACGGTGTCGTCGAGCAGCGGACGCAGCGCGTCGATGTCGATAGTGCCGTCGTCGAGCGACTTCACCTCCACCACTTTAAGTCCGCACACAGCCGCGCTGGCAGGGTTGGTGCCGTGGGCGCTGTCGGGCACAATCACCTTTGTGCGTTTGGTGTCGCCACGCAGCTCGTGGTAGCGGCGCATCACCATCAGACCCGTCAGCTCGCCGTGGGCGCCCGCAAACGGGTTGAGCGTGAAGTGCGCCATGCCAGTGATGGCGGCAAGTGCGCGGTCGAGGCTGTCGTATAGTTCGAGCGCGCCCTGCACCGTGCAGTCGGGCTGCAGCGGATGCACGTCGCGGAATCCCGGCATAGCAGCAATTTCCTCGTTGATTTTCGGGTTGTATTTCATCGTGCAGCTGCCCAGAGGGTAGAAGCCCGTGTCGACACCGAAATTCATATTCGACAGGTTGGTGTAGTGGCGCACCACGTCGAGTTCGCTCACCTCCGGCAGTTCAGCCTCCGCGTCGCGTCGCAGCGTCGCCGGCAGAGCCTCCGTGTCGGTGTCCCATGCGTTTTCCGGCAGCGAGAAGCCGCAACGTCCCGGTTGCGACAACTCGAATATCAGTTTGTCGTAGTATTTCATAGTTGAATCTGCTTAATAAGGTCAATCATGCGGTCAATTTCCTCACGCGTGCGGCGCTCTGTGGCGCAGAAAGTGACGAGCCCCTCCTCTGTGGGCAGCGCTCCGAAAAATCCGCCGTCGAGCAACGCCTGTTGCAGGCGGTCGGCAGGGATGTCGGTGTGCAGCGCGAATTCTTTCAGGAACGGGCGGTTGAAAGCCTCCGAGAAAAGTCCGGTCTCAATCAGCCGGTCGTGCAGATAGTGTGCCGCTCCATAGGAAAGGTCGCACACCTGCCGCAGTCCTTTTTTGCCCATCAGCGACAGATATATTGTCACGTAGAGAGCCATCAGCGACTGGTTGGAGCAGATGTTGCTGTTGGCCTTTTCGCGGCGGATGTGCTGTTCGCGCGCTTGAAGCGTAAGCACGAAGGCGCGTTTACCGTCGACATCGGTCGTCGCTCCGACGATGCGTCCCGGCAGTTTGCGCACGTGCTCCTTGCTGCATGCCAGAAAACCCACATAAGGGCCGCCGAATCCCAACGGAATGCCCAATGTCTGGGCGTCGCCGCAAGCCACGTCGGCACCCCATTCGCCCGGAGTGCGCACCACGGCAAGCGCCGAAGGGTCGGCATAGACCATCAGCAGCGCCTTCTGGGCGTGTGCTGCCTCGGCAAATCCCGAGAGGTCCTCCACGATGCCGAAACGGTTTACGCTCGGCACCAGCACGCCAGCCACGTCGCCGGCCTCCAGCAGGCGGTGGGCATCGTCGATGTCGGTCTGACCATCGGCAGAGGCGATTTCAGAAAGTTCGACGCCGTGGTATTTGGCATAGGTGTGAACCACCTCGCGCACCTGAGGCAGCAACGTTGACGACAGCAGCACACGCGTCTTCTTGCGCGTTGCAGCCATAGCCATCATCGGTACATGGTTTGCATTTACGCAATATAGCGGATTGGAAGATACAACGGGTACATTGATCGATGTTCCCAAAGGACAACGTGTTTATATCACGTTGGCTGACGGAACAGAAGCGTGGCTCAGTCCGCGGACAAAGGTAAGAGTTCCCAACCAGTTTAATAAAAAGAATCGTGTGGTAGAACTTGACGGAGAAGGATATTTCTCGGTGGCAAAAGATGCAAAACATCCTTTTATAGTCCAGACGAAAAAGTATGATGTAAAAGTACTGGGTACAAAGTTTAATGTTTTTGCCTATTCGGAATCACCTCGGTTCGAAACGGATCTGGTAGAGGGATCGGTCCAGGTATATGACAGGGAGGACCAGGAAAATAATGTGATCCTTTCTCCTAATGAAAAAGCCTATTTGGAAAATAACCGGCTTATAAAGACCGGTTGTGTTTTTGACAATGAGGAGTATCTGAAAAACGGGATATTCAGTTTTACCGGTGTTCTTTTCTCTGAAATACTTAATTATCTTTCATT
>OGOJ01002452.1_pt1 | contig 11655 bp, 13 predicted proteins | sample 1552601 | NCBI WGS metagenome assembly OGOJ01 (sample SAMEA2580184, study PRJEB22360) | human gut metagenome | biome: human gut; feature: human-associated habitat; material: faeces | place: Denmark | collected 2008/2010
CGCCCCGAACCCCACCCCGGCAGGCCTTTTGTCATATATCGCCTTTTCGAGGGTCATGCAATCGCAACTCGTCGAGAGGGCGGGACGGCCTTAAATTTCTCTCAACAAAAATCGTTTTTCATCCGACCGGACAAACTGTGCTCTATATCAACCGAATATCATAAAAACGCCCCGAAAAGAGAGGCAAAAATCGGGCATTTTCAATCTACAATCAGCCGTTTCGACTTTCATTCCGAACTTTCTGCAATCAATATCATTCCAGCCCGGCACTCCGGGCCTTTGTCCTTTGCTTCGCAGGTCTACAATCTATTTTTGTGCTATGGATTTATGGGATGCAATAAAAGAGATGCGCCGCTTATCCGCCGAGGGGGTTCCGTTCGGCTTTACGTTCATGTCCTACGACGCTACGGCTCGCGTAAGCAAAGGAGTGATCGAAGTTCGGCATGCCCGTCTGCTGAAACGTGAAAAACAGGAGAACCATCGAGATGCCGAATTCGTCGAGGCATATCTTGACCTCGACACCTGCCAAGCTCTTATGATGCGTTGTTTGCGAAACTTTTTGATGAATATGTGGATATTATTTTAGTAGGTGACAGTTTAAACATGAGTTTTAACGGTCAAAAAGTAGTTTTGCAATGAATAAAACAGGAAAAGCCACCCAGATTTCGGATTTTTCATATGCCCTGCCGGTCGATGACTGTGTCTATACGATCTCAACGGCTCAAGCGAACAACCTCGACACTCTGCTATGGCAAGCAGAACGGGAGAATTGGGAATATATGCCGCAGTATGTCGGTGGACAAAAGATCGTACCCTACGGAAACAACAACCGCCTGCCAGTGCAAATCCGTGACCTTATGGACGAAAACAATCTCGCCCCCGGTATTCTTGCTCGTCAGAAGGGATTGCTGTACGGCGAAGGCCCCTTTCTACGCAGCCTGCGTTTCGAGAATGGCGAGATAACGAAGGAGTTCAAGGATGATAGGGAGATAATGGCATGGTTGAAAGATTGGGACTACCTGAAGTACATCGACGCGGCGATGACCGACTACTTGTATCTCAAAGGATTTTTTGACATCAAGCTGCTCGAACGCCGCGGACGGATCTCCGGCCAAAGGCCGCGAATCGCAGCTCTGGAGTTTGTGTCTGCGAAAAATGCCCGCCTCGAATGGGCCGCCACCCGTCGTCTTGAGGACGTAAGGCCCATTTTCGTCGGGAACTTCGAGAACGATTGCATCGACACCGGCATCCAAACCTACCCGGTATTCGACAGCAGCAACCCGGCCAGATACCCCGCTTCGGCAGCTTACAACTCGTCTTACTCGTTCGCACGGGATTTCTATTCGATTCCGGAATATTGGGGAACTCTGCGCTGGATCATGCGAGGCTCCGAAGTTCCGGCCATATTCAAATACGTTACCGACAACGGGTTCAACGCTGCGTATCATGTTCATTCTCCAGACGGATATTGGGAGAAGAAGCGCACGTACATCCGCAAGAACAATCCGGCATGGAGTGATAAACAGGTAGAAGAGGAGATCGGCAAACTCACGGCAACCATGCTTACCAAGCTGACCGAAGTGTTATCTGGGGCCAAGAATGCCGGAAAATTCTTCCACACAGTGGATGTTTTCGACCCGCTCTCGCAACAAACCAACATCTGGAAGGTAGAGGCGATAGACCAGAAAATTAAAGACTTCATCGAATCGCAACTCAAAGTCATGGAGGCGGCCAGCTCGGCAATCACATCCGGCCTCGGTCTGCATGCATCTCTGTCGAACATCATGGTTGCCGGGAAGCTCGCATCCGGTTCCGAAATGCTTTACGCCTACAAACTCTTCATGATGTCGAACACCGCCAAACCCACATACGACATTTTGGAACCCATCAACCAAGCCATCCGCTTTAATTTCCCCGACACTGATTTACAACTCGACTTCTATCACAGCAAACCTTTGACCGAAAGCGAGACATCCCCCAATGACCGCATAAAAAACTGACGCCATGATTTTCAATAAAACGAAAAAAGGCTCCGCAGAGCTATACAATCTCACCGGCACATGGTACAAGGCGAATGACTTCACCGGGATCAGCGAGGATATCGTGCTGGCCCAAAACGAAGTTATCAAACTGATCGGGAAAGCTACATTCGACCGGGCACACTCCCGGTATATGACGGACGAATATGATCCGGAAGTGTCATCCGATGATCCGGAAGACATGCTCGTACGGCGGGTTCAGTTGCCGGTGGCGTATAAAGCCATGCATCACTTCTACCAGCGAAACCTCGTGAGCCATGAGGACAGCGGCAGAAAGGTAAAAATCAGCGAAAACGAAAAACTGCCGTGGGCATGGCAGATCGAGAAGGACGATGCGGTTCTGCGCGATACATTCTTCCGAACGCTCGACGAATTGTATCTCTTCCTTGAGCAAACGGACATCAAAGAGTGGAAGGACTCGCCGCTGCGCACCCAGCAACAACAGTCGATTCTCCGTACCCTCGACCAATTCGAAAGCATCTACCCGCTCGATGGCTCGTTCTACACCTTCTATACGCTTATACCCTTCATCCTCGAAGTGCAGCAGCGCTTTGTGAGGCCGATTGCCGGAGATCGTTATATGTCGCTCCTGTCAGACATAGATTCAGACACGGCTCTTGCAGCGCGGCGTTTTGTAGCTTTGAAGGCGATGGTGATAGCCGTCCAGAGACTTTCGGTGTCCGTATTCCCGATTGGGATCTCGCAGCGGTTTACAGATTCATTTCAGGGTAAAGGAGCCGGAAAGACCCCCTCCACTGATGCGTTGAAATTCTACCTTTCAGCCCTCGATCATCAGGCGGCAACCGCCCTCGAAGAGTTTCACGAGGCTTTATCGGCTACTGTGGAAAAATACTCTCTTCTACCGGACAACGATCCCCGAAACAAATTCTTTTCTGTTCAATAATGAATACGATCGAAATACCCGCTATCGGCGTATGCAGGGAAATCCCCTCGAAATGGAGCGAGATGACACCGGAACAAGCCCGCGTTACGATGCGCCTGCTTTGGGATATGGAATCCGGCCTCATATCTCCGCTTGAGTTTCATGTGCGCGTCCTCTATCTTCTCCTCGGTATCAAACGGACATGGCGTTCGGTAATGTGGGAAAAACTCAATCGAGCCGTTGCCGAACAGAAGAATGCCAACATTTTTCTGCTTTGCGAAAACCTCCTCGGCTGGCTGTTTACCGACACCGAGGACGGTCTGCTCCCGACATTCGACACCATACATAATCCGCTGCCCGAAATCCATATCGGCAGCCATCGTTTGCGTGGGCCGGCCGACGCTCTGCAAGACCTGATTCTCGTGGAATTTCGGAATGCCCTGATCGCCCGCGACGAATTCTTGAACACCCGGCAACCCGCGGCCCTCGACCGGATGATCGCTTTCCTGTATCGACAGCCTTCGAAGCAAGCCAACCGGGCCGGCCGGTGTATCGTCCCCATCCGTCACGAGACTTTTGAGCGGGACGTATGCCGTGCCCGCCGGCTAGCTCCGTGGCAGAAACAGACGATTCTCATGTGGTTCTCCGCCTGCGTCAAATTTCTCCAGACCGGGACGATAGTTGTGGCTGGGGAACAGATCGACATGCGCACGATCTTCAGCAGCGAGGAAACTGCCCACGATGCCGGCCCGAAGTTCACATTGACAGATGTAGCCTACGAACTGGCACGGGATCGGGCACTCGGCACGCTGAACGACATCGACGAAGAGGGCCTATATACTATATTCCAGATTCTACACCACAACGTAAAGCAAGCAAAACGCAATGCAAAAACTCATTAACCTACTACGATATCTGGTCAATATGCGTGTAACGGAGAACGAGGTAATCCCCGTTGTCGATGACACGCACGGAACCGAGCGGCTCAAGAGCGCCGACGGCCGTCAGGTCGTGATTGCCTATCCATCACTACGGCAAACAGGAGAAACATCGAACTCCTATCAGGATCAACTCCCGGCCGCCATCTTCGTCCTCGAAAAGGCAATGGCCGGACAGCGTACCGATAAAGATGAACTCGAACAATATCTGTCGATGCTCGCTACGGTCGATATGATTTTGAAAACGTTACGGGCGGACACTCTGGGATATAACGCCTGTCCCCGTTTGGCCGGCATGACAATCAAGGTTGCAAACACGGTTCCGGTATACAAAGTATTCGGGAGCTGGGTCGGCTGGATGATCGAGATCGAATTCTGAACTCCGGCAAAATAATTGCAGGAATAAAAATATTCCTTTTTTATTTGCAAGGGAATAATTTTATTCCTACATTTGTACCAGAAACCAAATGACTGCACAATGCCCATACTTTTTTACTATTTAGGACTGAAGTTCTTTTTTTACTCGAACGATCACGAACCGGTTCACATACATGTCAGCAACGGAGAATGTGACGCAAAATTCATGATCGAACCAGAGACAAAATTGATAGAAAATTTCGGTCTGAAGCCACGAGAGTTAAAACACGCCCTCATGGGGATAGAAGAGAACAAAGAGGTGATTATTGAACGGTGGAAGGAGTTTTTCGATAAATAATACGAATATGAAAGCGCAAAAGATATGGTTCGAAAATGGTCGGATTTTCCTGACGACCGACGACGGCCGGACGGGCAGTCTGCTTCTCCGCGCTTTCCCCCGTCTGGCATGGGCAAGCGATGAGCAGCGCATGAAATACGAATTATCCCGGTCGGGTATTCATTGGCCCGAACTGGACGAAGATTTAAGTTTCGAGGGCTTTTTTGACCAGCCGGCGGAAACGTCGGACAACCGGGTCGCAATGGCTTTCGCCCAGTTCCCGGAAATCAATGTCCGCCAGATGGCTCGGCGCATGGGTATCAATGAAACCTTGCTTGCAAAGTATATATGCGGGTACTCCAAGCCCTCGGAAAAACGTGCGAAGGAGATCGAGGCCGCGCTGCACGACCTCGGACATAAATTAACACAAATCTCGATCTGATATGTTCGGAGCAATAGGCATAGGTTTACTTTTCGCGTGGCTGCTGGCCAGCTATCTTTCATCTTCGCCAAAGGTGAAAAAGTAGATCATGCAAAGTAGTACGTCCAGAAGATCGGAGATTTTATCGTTGCGCATTCATATTTTTCATAATTCGCTTGCAAATATTGCGGGGGGGGGTATCTTTGTAAAGCAAATCTTAAACCTACTTGAATTATGAAAAAACTGTTATTCTTGTTTATGGCCGTATTGGCCTGCAACTACGTCATCGCACAGCAGAAAGTTTACTGCGAAATCGTGGGAACGCAAAAATTTGCGAAATCTCAAGTAACCGTGGGGATTGATTTTGGGCAAGAGGATGCCATGCGCACCAATGCGCTGGGTGGTGTGGCCTCACGAAATAAGCTCGTAGGTGATGACGGAAAGCCTCTTTCTTTTAACTCGATGGTTGACGCAATGAATTACATGGGATCGCTCGGCTGGGAATTCGAGCAGGCTTATGTTGTTACTATGCCCGGAATGGGTGGCGGTCAAAACGTCTATCATTGGCTATTGAGCAAATATATCGGAGAAAACGAATCAGGAACGAATGGCTTTAAAACACGGGGGCAATACGAAACAGAAACAGACCCATGCATGCAGTAGCGATGTATAGACATACAAGCAATGAATTATTGCATTAAAAATCATTTTCTCCAAAATATTATTTATATTTGCAATGCTAAACAATCTCTACGGCGGATGATGTCCGTCGAAATATACGGGCATTTTTTGTGCGTATAAAATTTTATGTGGTTTCGTACCCCCGTGCCGTGCGGTTAATGCCCCGGCGAGCCGTAGAGGTGTTTAGCAGCGGGAAAGACGAAGCCACATTTTGTTTAACGGTTTAATGCTAAAACCTCTATGAAAAACACGAAAATCGGCGAGACCTGCCTTGCAGCATCCCGCATCGAGAGCGAATTTCTCTCAAAGCTGATCGAAACGGTCAAATCCCAAAGCGAAATGATTGCCCGGCTGACCGCAGAACGGGCCGAACTACAGAAAAGAAAGATGCAAGCCGACCGACGGCGGCAAGAAGTTTTCCGCCTACCGACCGGCAGATAGCCCTTATTCAACCTGTCCTTTGTAGCCGCCTTCGGGCGGCTACTTTTGTTGCAAACTGCAACAAATGACTGTCAAAGGAGAGTACATACGGCGCACTTTGCTCGACGAGTCGAACCGATGGCTGAAGAACCAGAATACGGTGCTGGCAACGAAACTCTGTACCCGCACCGGCCGACTGGTCAATGAGCGTTCGATGTCTGTTTCCGAACAGGGCGAGATGTCGGCGACAATGACCTACCAGCACACGATCGAAGAACGGTTCCTCGACATGCGGGTTCTGCGCTATGGTTCCAAGCTCGTCCGGCGTGCCCGCAAGATTCACACCCGTTTCGCTTACGGACACTACGAGTCGATTGCTTCCCGGTTGATGTACGGCCTGACCGACGATGTTGTTGCAGAAATCAAGCAACAACTGACGGATTAGGAATATGGGAAAAGCAATTCGGGATGAAGATTTAAGACTCAACATCATTGTAAATGGTGACGAATCCCAAAAACGGATCGGAGATTTAAGCCGACAAACAAGAGATCTCGCGAACGCAAATTTCGAGCTTCGGCAGGAACAGCGTCGACTTAAAGCCGAAGGGAAAGAGAATACCGAATTATATCGGCAAAATGCAGCTGAAATCAAGAAAAATGCTGCGATCATCAAGTCCAACAAAGAGCAAATGCAGCAGCTTCGCTCCGAGATGAAGCTGGCCACTCTGACCATCTCTGATCTGACACAAGAACAAAGGCGTCTACGCGCTGTTTTCAACAATGCGATTCCGGGCACAACGGAATGGGAAAAATATCGGGCTGAATTAAAGCAGGTCGATGCCCGCATCAAGACGCTCAAAGGATCAGCACGCGACACGGGGAACATCGTGCAACGGATGGCCGGCGGGTTCAGCAAGTTCTTCGGCGCGATCACGGCCGGATTCGCCTCAATGTCGTTTGCAGTCATGGGCACCAAGAAAGCCCGTGCCGCCTTTCTGGAGTATGACGAAGCTCTGACCGATGCCCAGAAGACCACTTCAACAACAAAAACGGAGATCCGCGAAGTATCGGAAGAACTGAAGAAGATAGACACCCGCACCACCCACAACTCACTGCTTGACATTGTGCGAGTCGCAGGTAAACTCGGTATCGAAGGTAAACAAAACCTGCTCGAATTTGCCCGTGCAGGCGATAAAATCGGAGTTTCGCTGGCCCGCGACCTCGGCGGAAATGTCGAAGCGGCCATCCAACAGATCGGAAAACTCGTCGATATTTTCCACCTCCGAGAACAATACGGCATCGAGCAGAGTATGCTCAAGGTCGGCTCGGCAATCAACGAAATCGGCATGGCCTCCACGGCGGCCGAGGGCTTTGTCGTTGACTTCGCAAAAAGGGCGGCCGGTACGGCGCCGAATGTAAATATCTCGATTCAGTCCGTCCTCGGCCTCGCCGGCACACTCGACAAATTGGGGCAGCAGGCAGAAACGGCAGGCACTTCCTACGGGCAGGTAATTACCGCCATGTACAAGCGGACAGAGGTCTTTGCAAAAATTGCCAAAATGAGCCTCAGCGAATTCCAAAAGCTCATGGGCGAAGATATGAACGAGGCATTTATCCGCGTTTTGGAAGGTATGGGTAAGTCCGGCCAAGGTATGCAGTCGATCGTGAACGCCCTGAACTCAATGAAACCCGACGGGCAACGTAGCGTGCAGGTCTTGGGCGTTCTGGCGGCCAATACCGACGAGCTGCGTCGGCAGCAGGAAATCGCCAATCGTGCATTCGAAACCGGCACATCTGTCATCGAAGAGTTCAACACCAAAAACGAAAGTGCCACGGCCCAATACGAAAAACAGAAGAAGGCACTCCATGAACAGGCCGTAATCCTCGGCGAAACACTGAATCCGGCATTCACCTCGACAACCTCGATCACCGTAACCTTTCTGAAGGCGCTGACGGGTCTTGTGAAATTCTTATACCAGACAAAAGGAGCGATTATCCCAATCGTTGCGGCCGTCGCAGCCTACAAAACCATAATGTTTGCTGCACACAAGGCGATGGTGATTTACCGAGCAGCTCATATTGCGTATATCGCCATTACGAAGCAGGCAACGCTGGTAACACAGGTATTCAACAACGTCATCAAAGCCGGGCCGTGGGGTTGGATTGTGACAGCGATTTCAGTCGCCATCGGCGCAGTAACCCTGTTCAGCGACAAAATATTCAAAACCCACAAGCAGGTCAAGAACATGGCCGCCGAAGCCGTAAGGCTACTCAACGAGTAAGAAAACCTCCGCAAGGGAAGCGCCCCTGCGGAGGTTTTAATTTTCGCGACGCGATTATCTCAATCTGTAACATCTAGAGCCCGAATTCCCGTCTAACTGTTACAAATCGAGACAAGACGTCTTAGTCCCTGACCTTTGTCTCAATCTGTAACAGTTAGAGACCTTTTGTCCGTCCAGATGTTACAGATCGAGACATTCGAATCCCCCTGAATAGAAAATCTCAATCTGTAACAGTTACTCGGCAAAAAGGCTGCAGATGTTACAGATCGAGACAAAACAGTAAGGCATGCCGCTGCATCGGCCAGAACCACCACAAAGGTGCCTGTCCCTTTTTAGTAGGTACAATAACCTATAAGGTAAGTATGTTTCTGAGTTATTTCGTGTTGACCTATTTGAGCGGGATAGGGTATAACTCTACTCAACCGCTAGGGATTTTATTGAGAAAGGTGTTCTACCATGAGCAAGAACCTCTCCCAGCAGGTCGTTCTCGACCGCCGCGGCTTCGTTGCCGCCACCTTCGCAACCGTCGCCGGCCTTGGTCTTGCCGGCTGCTCCGACACCAGCGCCGAGGCCGACAAGGGTTCCGCCGCCGGCTCTTCCAAGAGCTCCGAGGATACCGAAGTTTCCACCACGCTCGATGCTAAGGCATTCGACAAGCTCGTCGACAACGGCCCCAAAGCCGACGACGATGCCATCGCCGCCAGCACCTGGGCCACGGCCGTCAAGGACGCCGGCGTCTTTAAGATCGGCGGCGTTCAGACCTCTACGCTTTTCTCCCTCCTCAACGAGAAAGACGGTCAGACCCGCGGCTTCGATGCCGGTATCGCACAGCTCCTGTCCAACTACATTCTGGGCGAGAACAAGGTCGAGATCACCCAGGTAACCTCGGACACGCGTGAGTCCGTCCTGCAGAACGGCCAGGTCGACGCCGTCTTCGCCACCTACACCATTACCGATGAGCGCAAGAAGCTCGTCTCCTTTGCCGGTCCCTACTACTACACCCAGCAGGCCATCCTGGTGCTCGCCGATAACGACGACATCAAGAGCGTCGACGACCTGGCCGACAAGAACGTCGCCGTCCAGTCCGGCTCCAACGGCCCCGCCATCCTGGAGGAGTTCGCTCCCAAGGCCAGCCAGCAGGAGTTCAAGACCGACGAGGAGGCCCGTCAGGCACTCCAGCAGGGCCGCGTTGACGCCTACGTCATCGATAACAACATGCAGCAGAGCGCCCTGGTCCGCGAGCCCGGCAAGTACAAGATCGCCGGCAAGCCCTTCGGCAGCAAGGAGCCCTACGGCATCGGTCTGCCGCTCGATTCCGACGGTGTCGCCTTTGTCAACGACTTCCTTAAGAAGATTGAGGACGATGGCACCTGGACCGAGCTGTGGCAGATCTGCATCGGCGACCGTACGGGCGACACCAATGTTCCCGAGCTGCCCGAGATCGGCGCCTAGGCAGCAAGCCTGGTAACGGCCGCAACGAAACCATATGGAAACGCATGATGCGCTTTATTGCGGTAAACTATTTCCTCACTGAGTTGTCGGGGCTTCCGTACACACGGGAGCCCCTTTCCTTATCGGCGGGAGGTCCGCATGAGTCTCTCCGAACTCTGGTCGCTCTATGGCCAGAACTATATCGACGCGCTGCTCGCGACCTGGGGCATGACGCTTGAGTCGTTTGCCATCGCCATGGTGCTGGCCGTCGCCGTCACCGTGATGCGCGTGTCGCCGCTTAAGCCGCTGCGCGTCTTTGGCGACCTGTATGTCCAGGTCTTCCGTAACATCCCCGGCATCGCGCTGCTCATCATCGTCGTCTATGCGCTGCCGCCGCTCAAGGTCGTTCTGCCCTACCGCACCTGCGTTATCGTCGCCACGGTCCTTTTGGGCTCGGCCTTTGGCTCCGAGAACTTTATGAGCGGCATCAACACCGTCGGCGTCGGCCAGGTCGAAGCCGCCCGTTCGCTCGGCATGAGCTTTAACCGTATCCTCGCCAAGATCGTGATTCCGCAGGCGTTGCGCTCGAGCGTACTGCCCATGACCAACCTCTTTATCGCCGTCATGCTCACTACCGCCTTGGGCAGCCAGGTGCCGCTTAAGCCGCAAGAGCTTACCGGCGTGGTGAGCTACATCAACACGCGCTCGCTCGGCGGCGTCGCCGCGTTCTTTATCTCGGCGCTCGGCTACCTGGGCACGGCCTTTGTGGTGAGCCACATTGGCAACTACATCGATAAGAAGGTGAGGATCCTCCGATGAGCAAGCACTCCTCCCCTGCGCTTACCATGCGCGATGCGCTCTACGAGGCTCCCGGCCCCAAGATGCGCGCCAAGATTCGCATCGGCACCGCCATCTCACTCGTCGCCGTCGCCGCGCTCGTCGCCCTGGTACTGCAGCGCTTTTATGTGACCGGCCAGCTTTCGGTCCACTATTGGTATTTCTTTACGCACCTCACCACCTGGAAGTTCTTGCTTGCCGGCTTTGAGGGCACCGTTAAAGTCGCACTCACCGCCGGCGCCATCGCGCTGGTGCTGGGCTTAGCCCTTATGCTCGGCCGCACCAGCGACATTAAGCCGCTGCAGCTGGTCTGCCGCGTGCTTACCGACTTCTTCCGCGGTGTGCCGAGCCTGCTGTTTATCTACTTCTTCTTTTTGGTGCTGCCCCAGTACAAGATCTCGCTGCCGTCGTTTTGGATGCTCACGCTGCCTGTCGCGCTCGCTGCGGCCGGCGTGCTGGCCGAGATTTTCCGCGCCGGCGTCAATGCCGTGCCGCGCGGTCAGGTCGAGGCAGCCCAGGCGCTCGGTCTCTCCAAGGCCAAAATCACCTTTAAAATCGTGTTGCCGCAGGCTATTCGGTTTATCATTCCGTCGTTGATTTCGCAGCTCGTGGTCGTAGTCAAAGACACCACCGTCGCCTATGTGGTGAGCTACCCCGACCTCATGCAAAATGCCCGCGTGCTCATTACCAACTACGACGCCCTCGTGTCGGTCTACCTGGTTATCGCGGTCATCTACATCCTCATCAACGTCGCGATTAACAAGGCCGCTGTCTATGTTTCACACAAGACCGGCGCGACCATCATCCGCTAACGCTTTACCATTTCGAGTCATAAGGAGCCGAGCACCATGGCACAGAGCACCTCTTCCACCGGCAATCAGCCGCTGATCGAGCTCAGGCACGTCGATAAGCACTATGGCGATCTGCATGTCCTCAACGACATCAATCTCTCGGTCGACCGCGGCGAGGTCGTCGTTGTGATCGGCCCCTCGGGCTCGGGCAAGTCGACCATGTGCCGCACCATCAACC
>OGOJ01002457.1_pt1 | contig 11626 bp, 9 predicted proteins | sample 1552601 | NCBI WGS metagenome assembly OGOJ01 (sample SAMEA2580184, study PRJEB22360) | human gut metagenome | biome: human gut; feature: human-associated habitat; material: faeces | place: Denmark | collected 2008/2010
CAGCCGCATCTGCTGGCGGCGCAGGCGCACATCCTGTGGATGCTGGCGAATCTCTGCTGCCAGGCGCTTGGTAATATCTGCCCGCAGCTTGGCCGCTGCCGCATTGGTAAATGTCATGATCAACAGAGAATCTGCATCCACCGGGTGGTCCGGGTCGGTGATCAGCCCCGCCACACGTTCCACCAGCACCCGCGTTTTGCCGGAGCCGGCCGCAGCCGAAACCAACAGGCTGCCGCCGCGGGCCTGAATGGCCGCGGCCTGCGCCGGGGTAAATTGAATTTTCGCTTCCGCCATTGTTGTCTCCTTATCCGGCGTTTTTGCATTTTAAGGCATATCTGAAAGCAAAGAAAATAACGACAATTTTACAAACACAAGACAAATTCCAATGCTTTTTAACACAGAATTCAGCTGTGTTTGGTCGAAAGAGACTGAATTCTTGACTTTCCAGCTGCCCCGCCGGTTTACTCTGCGCCAAACGGGTCGTCCGGTTTAAGCGGTGTGCGCTCCCCTTCGCCGTCCGCATGACGGCAGACGGTGCGGTACTCACACCAAAGGCAGGGGCTTTTGCCTGCATTGGGCACCAGCGGGGCCGCGTCGATTTCACCGCTGTACAGGTTCTTGGCCATATCGGTCAGCATTCCATCCAGGTGGTCCCGGATGCGGTTGAACTTTTCCCGGTCCGCCAGCCGGGCTTTGGCCGACTGTGCCGTTGGCTCCCCGGTTTTGGCGCTGAAGCTGAGGGGCACAAAGGCACCGGTGCCCCTGGTATCCATGGCATGGTAAATGCTCGGCTCATCCAGCAGCAGTCCTTCCAGCGGGTAGTTCTGCGCCTGCAAAGGTTCTGCATCATCTGTTTCCGGTCGAATGATATTTTCCGGCGCGGGATCCGCCCACAGGTATTCTACCCCGGCTGCCGTGCCCTGCGAGAACAGATGCCCGCCGTTGCGTTCCAGGGTAAACAGGTAGAGCAGCATCTGGCAGTCCAGGCCGTAATACACTTCCCGCAGGTCAAACTTTTTGGCTCCGGTCTTATAGTCCACCACACGGATGTAGGTTTTGCCGCCCAGTTCCATGGTATCCACACGATCCACCGTACCCACAATACGCACCGTGTGCCCCCTGCCATCGTCCAGCTGAACGGGGTCCACGCGTGGGGCATCCGGGTCATCGCTGTCCGGGCGGTCATCAATGCGCAGCTCAAACGCCACGGGCTGAAAGCCGGACTGCCGCACATCCCGCTGGATGAATCCCAGCAGCCCCACCAGGTTGCGCTGGATCCGCCCCAGCAGGTAGTTCATCCGCACCCCCGCGCCGGGCAGGTTGGCGGCGGTGTATTCCTGCACCAGGCTTTCCACCAGCTGTTCCAGCTGCGGCTGGGTCAATTTGGCAAAGGCACTGCCCTCCCGGCGCAGGGCCTGCTCCAACACCCAGTGGGTCAGCGTACCGCTGATATTGGGGGCCAGTTCGGCTTTCTGGCGCGGGCGCGCCCCCAGCACATACTGCATAAAATAGGCAAACGGACAGCTGATGTACCGTTCAAACCGCGTGGGGCTGATGCGCACACTGGGGCCAAGAATACTTTCCAGTGCCTTGACATCCTCCACGCGGGCGGGCTTGCGCTGGGCGGCGCGCTGCACGGCGGCATAGCCGGGTGCGGCCTGCGCGCTGCCCTCCACGGCTGCCAGTGCCGCCTGCACCGATGCCCGCTGCGGGGTGTTCTGCTGCCAGACATCCCCCAGCAGGTCAAGCGCAGCGGCGGGTGTTGCGGCCAGCTCTTCCGGCTGCACCACCGCCGGCGGCACCCGCAACAATTCCAGCGCCGGGGCCAATGCTGCCGTGCCGGGCAGGCCCGCAGCGCCGCCCGGCCAGCTGAGCCACAGGTATTTCTGCGCCACCGTCAGTGCCTTATAAAAGCAGACCTGCTCACGGATCACACGGTTTTCAAAGCAGTCGGGCAGTTCCGCGCCAAGCGCGATCATGGTATCGCGGTCAGCGTGGCTCAAAAGGCCGGTATCCCCCGGTGTCTGGGGAAACTCCCCTTCCGCCAGCCCCATCACAAACACGGCCTCGGTTTCGGGCAGGCGCATGCGGCCAGCGGTGGTAAAGATCACGCTGTCCATGCTTTGCGGAATATGCCCCATATCCGTGGTGCGCAGCAGCAGGGTGAACAGGTCATCATAATCAGCTGGGGTGATGGGCTCCCCTGCGGGCAGCAGGTGCACCATCTGGTCCAGCAGCTCGGTGATCACATTCCATTCCCGCAGGGCTTCGTCCGCGTTGGGCAGGTCCCCGCATGCACGCAGGCCATCGGTCAGCTTCTGCAAGGCCTCCTCCGCTCCCAGGCTTTGCAAAAAGTAGTAAATTTGCGCCGTCAGGGTGGCGGTATCCGCATTGCGGGCACGGTCCATAAATTTCTGTACCCGCGGCACCAAAAAGCTGCGGGCTTCCTCGGCGCGCTGCAGGTCCTGCTGGCTCTGTTCGCTCATCCGGTCGGTGTAGCCCTCCGGGTTGCGGGTAAAGGGTTCTCGCCAGTCCTGCGCATGCAGCGGCCAGGTATAGGCATAGTTTTCCAGTGCGCACTGACTGTCCCGGTCCAGGTCCACCAAGCCGGTTTTCAGCAGGCGCAGCAGCGCCGTGGTGGTCAAACCGCCGCGCAGCAGATCCAGCGCTGCATGGATCGCACGGGCCGGGGCGGTGTTTTCCGGCGTTGTGGGTTCATCACAGAACAACGGGATATTTTGCAGCCGGAATTCATACCGGATCTGCAGCAGGTACTGGTCGACCGTGCGGCAGATCACCGCCATTTTGTTATACGGCACACCCGCACGGGCACGCGCTTTGACGGCTGCCGCCACGGCCTTGGCCTCCGCCTGGCGGCTGTCCGCCTTATAATAGGTAATAGCCGGGGCGGCGGGGTCCACCTCTGCCTCCGGCGTATAGGTCGGATCCGCCAGCAAAAGGCCAAGCTCCGCCAGCACAGGGGCATCTTTGTGGCGCATATCCTGGGTCAGGCGGATTTCTTTACAGGGCACCCCCGCACTGGCCGCCATGGATTTCAAGGTATTGGCCACCCGCCGCGCACCGCTGAACACGCCATCGTCCGCCTGGTCCGGAGCCTGGTCACAGCACAGGCTTACCGTTACATCGGCAACCGGCAACATGGCCGCCAGCATGGCGCGCTTGGAGTGGTTGAATGTATCAAATTCATCAATGTACACCGTGCGGCCCGCAAAAAAGGCCTGGTCCAGGCTTTTGGCCGCCAGCTCCACGCGGTCGCCGGGGTCCATGGCCGTTTGAGCCAGCAGGGTTTCATAGGTTCCAAAAATCAGGGCCAGTTCCCCCAGCTTATCTTTGTCCGCACCGGGGGCGTTGGCATAATCCGCCAGGGTCTCCGGGCGGATGCCCGCGCTTTTCAGCTCGCTGATGGTTTCCGCCGCCTTCTGGCAGAACGCAGCGCTGCGGCGCTGGCGGCTGTAATACACCACCTTGTCCATCATTTCATCCATAGCGCGGCGCACCAGCACAGCGCGTCCGGCCTCGCTCAGCGTGGGCACCGCCGCACCGCCATAGCGGCGCAGCAGGGTTTCGGCCAGCGAGGTAAAGGAATAGCTCTCCACATAGGCAGAAAGCTCATCCCCCAGTGCGTGGTAAAGCGCACCTTCGGTCGAAGATGTAAACTGCTCCGGCACAATCAGGATGCTGCGCTGCCGGCTGCGCGCACGCTGGCGCAGTTCTTCCCGCAGGCGCACCGATTTTCCGCTGCCCGAAGGGCCAAGGATTAAGGTCAGCATGGTGTTCCTCTTTCTTTTGCAGAGCTTCTTCTTGCACGCCCTGCCGCCATTTTGTCAATCCGTTATTTTCTGCCACACGCTGCGGGCGGTATCCAACAGAGCAAACCGCACCTGATAGCCGCCAAACACCAGCGCGTTTTCTTCCGTATCCGCATACCTGGCTTCGCTGCTGCCCACGCAGAGCGCCGGGTACAGCACACAGAACCAGTTGTGCCCCTGGGCGCTGCCCAGTTCGATCCGCAGCGCCGTGTAAGTACCCGCCGGCAGCCAGAAGCCGGAATAGCGGCGGGCTGCAAACGGGATTTCTTCCAGCCTGCACTGTACCTGTTGGCTGCTGCCCGCATGGCGCAGCGTCCGTTGGGCTGTGCGCTGCAGGTCCGGCATGGCTGTGCGCAGGGTCTGCACCGCCTGCTGCTTGGTTTCGGCATACTGCGTTGCGGCTGTCACCTGTTCCAAAACAGCATCCCGCACCTGCAATTTCAGCAGCTGATCCTCCACTGTATCGCTGTTGGCTAAAATGTGCAGCCGCAGCGTATCCCCGCACACACGGGCACACACAGTTTGATACCGCACAGCCGCTGCAGTAAGTACAATGGTCAGTAGCAGGCCGCAGGCACAGCCCCATTCCAGAATTTTGCGAATCCTTAGCGGGCTAGCCCCGGCAGATGGTAATTTTTGCAGCAGTTTTTTCATCAGCGTTTCCCCCTTTTGCTGCAAAAGCAAAAAGCCGGCCCGGCAACAAACGCCCGGTGGCCGGCAATGCTTTTGTCTGCACGCTGCGCAGTTCCCTGCGCCGTGCCTTGCCCCTTGACGGCTTGATGTTACAAGCAGTATGGGGCCAAAGGAAAGCTGTTATTCAATTATTTTACGTTATCTACTCTTTATGTGATGTGCCCATGCATTTTTCTACACCACTATACTTTCTTTGTCTATATAGTTTTTATAAACCATAAAAGGCATAAAATCAAAGACACAAAAGCTATTGGCAGGTCACATGCTGCAGACCTGCAACCAGCAGGCTTATTTTTCCCGCCTGGGTGTGTGGTCCTTTTTAGCAGGGCGCGGCAAAACGCGCGCACCGCCGCGCACCGGGCGAGCCAGATAAACCTGGTCATACCCGGCCTGCAATGCCTGTTGGGCCTGTTTCGCCTTTTGCCCATCATCAAACACACCAAACACCGCCGCGCCGGAACCAGTCATCAGGCTGGTTACTGCGCCTTGGGCATTCAGCTGCTTACAGATAGCGGCTGTTTCCACCGCGCCGCTGCAATGTTCCAACGCATTGCCTGCAGCGGTGCACATAGCAGCCAGATCGTTTTCGCGGATGGCCTGTTCCTGGCGCTCACAGTCCGGGTGAACCGGGCTTCCCATGATATCATAGCGCTTGAACGCCTCCGGTGTGGAGATGCCAACGCTGGGCATAACCACCACAAACCAGCAGTCCGGGCAGGGCGGCAGCGGCTTAATCAAATCGCCCACGCCCTTTACCCGGCAGGTTCCGCCCATCAGGGCAAAGGGTACATCCGCGCCAATGCCCGCACCGATGGCACACAGCTCGCTCATTGAAAGCTGCGCGTTGTACAACTCATTCAGGCCAACCAGCACACCGGCAGCATCCGCACTGCCGCCCGCCATACCAGCCCGCACCGGCACATGCTTCTGGATTGTGATATCCACCCCGGCCAGCAGCCCGGTATAATGGAAAAACGCCACAGCCGCTTTGTACGCTGTATTTTTATCGTTGGGCGGAACAAAGCTGCCCGGCAGGCGCAGGGTCAGGTCTGCACTGCGGCGCAGGGTGATGCGTTCATACAGGTCAATGGTCTGCATAACCATGTCAAGGTCATGGTAGCCGTTTGGCAGCAGTCCAGCCACATCTAGCGAAAGGTTCAGCTTGGCAGGCGCCAACACCACGACCAATTGTTTTTGATATACCATATCCTGTTCAGCTCCTGTTTTTGCCGTTTATTCTGCCAGCCAGCCGTGGTCTTTCAGGAAAGTGCGGATGCGGCGCATGGCAGTTTCCAGGTGTTCCACGCTGTAGGCATAGCTGATGCGCGCATAGCCTTCCCCACTGGCGCCAAAAGCATCACCGGGGATAATGGCAACCTCCTGCTCTTTCAACAGCATTTCGCAAAATTCCTGACTGGTCAGCCCGCTGCAGCGAATGCAGGGGAACACATAAAACGCCCCGCGCGGCTCAAAGCAGGTCAGGCCCATATCGTTCAGCGCCTTTACCACATAGCGGCGGCGGCGGTTATATTCATCGCGCATCATCTCAATAGAATCATCGCAGGAATGTAGCGCTGCGATAGCTGCATACTGGCTGGTGGTGGGAGCCGACATAATGCAGCTCTGGTGAATTTTGGTCATCACCTTGATCACCGGTTCCGGACCAACCGCATATCCCAGGCGCCAGCCTGTCATGGCATACGCTTTTGAGAAGCCGTTCACTACGATGGTGCGTTCTTTCATGCCCGGCAGTGTGGCAATGCTGATGTGGCGGTCCAACCCATAGGTCAGCTCCGCATAAATCTCATCCGAAAGCACCATAATATTGGTACCGCGCAGCACCTCCGCAATGGCTTCCAGATCTGCCGCATCCATCACGCCGCCGGTGGGGTTGTTGGGATACGGCAGGATCAACAGTTTGGTACGCGGCGTAATGGCAGCGCGCAGCTGGTCCGCCCGCAGGCGGAAATCATCCTCCACTTTGGTGGCAATGTGCACCGGCACGCCGCCGGTCAACGAAGTGATCGGTTCATAACAGACAAAACAAGGCTCCGGGATGATGACTTCATCCCCCGGTTTGACCAGTGCACGGATGGTCAGGTCAATGGCCTCGCTGCCGCCCACGGTAACAAGCACCTCGCTGGGCTGGTAGTTCAGCTCCATGCGGCGGGCCAAGTAGCGGCAAATTTCGGCGCGCAGCTCTTTGATACCCGCATTGGCGGTATAGCGCGTACGGCCTTGTTCCAGGCTACGGATGCCCGCATCCCGGATGGTCCACGGCGTCTTGAAATCCGGTTCGCCCACGCCAAGGCTAATGCAGTGCGGCATTTCGGCTGCCAAATCAAAAAACTTGCGAATCCCCGAAGGCCGCATGGATTTCGCAGCCGGCGCAAGCAGTTCATCGTAATTCATCACAGTACGGTACACTCTCTTTCGTCGGCTTCTTCGTTCAGGTACAGCTTGCCGCCGCGCTTATACGGGCGTAGCACAAAGCTGGTTGCCGTGGAAAGTACATCGTCCAGCGGAGAAAGGCGCTTTGCCACAAACAGGGCAATTTCCTGGAAGCTGTGGCCCTTGATGACGACCTGCAGATCATAGCTGCCGCTCATCAGCAGAACGCTGTCCACCTCGTCAAAGCTGGCGATCACCGATGCGATCTCGTCAAAACCGCGGCTCTTGCGCGGGGAAACGTGCAGTTCGATCACTGCTTCCACCACATTGATACCAGCCTGTTCCCAGTCGATCATGGCTTCAAAACCGCGGATATACCCCTTGGCAACCGCCTCATCCATCATAGTGGCAACCTGGGCAGGCGTTTTGCCCATCATAGCGGCGATATCTTCCACCGGCAGGCGGGCATTTTTTTCAAGAATATGCAGCAATTCTTCCATCATGCAGAAACTCCCCTATCTTTTCTGTTTTACCGTCTGCCGCAGGGCAAATTTCCTGCCTGCTTCCGGCCCGTGATCTTACACACGCACACAAATAATATATAGATATTAGTATACCACAAATTTTTATGTCTGCACAGGGGGTAAAGCTGCTGTTTTTATCGGGCTGCTTCCGCATTTTGCTCCGCCTTACCAGCGGTTCCCCGGCCCAGCAGCGCCATTTCGCACATATCTTTCCAATAGCGCTTGGGAGCGTGGGTCATCTGGCAACGTTCATTGCGGCGCTGTTCAATGGTAACGGCATCAAAAAAGCGTTTCCACAGCTTTTGCCAGTCCAGTTCCTCCTGCCCGGTGTTTTTATCATAATGCTCCATGACCATATACTGCACTTTGCGGTCCCTGCGCAGCATGGCGATGCCGTGGGTCGCATCAAAAATCATAAAGTCTTCATCCGGTAACCGACTGCAAAAGTGCCCGCGCAGCAGCGGCAGAATCCTGTTTTTGGGGTGGATCACCGTGCCAAGCATCATATCACGCTGTTCAAAGCGGATGAACTCAATATACTTGCAGGCTTCATTATTGACCGCCCGTTCTAGGTCAAACGCCGCACAGATATCCGGGTCCCCTGTTGCACGCGCGGCAGCGGGGCCTTTTTCAAAGCAGATACGCGCAAAGCGCAGCAGGATCAGTTCATGTTCCGGGTCATCCGATAAAAATCCTGTTGTTATGCGCTCCTTTACCGTCGGTCCGAGCCGCTCCAATCCTCTTGCAACGCGCTGGGCGCGGGCAGGATCTGTTACGATCTCGCACGAATCATAAAAGCTGATCTGCCCGCGGTCAGGTGCGCAGACGGCGGCAGGGATCTCTTTGCGGGAATAGCTTTCAAAAATGCAGCACAAAAAGCCCTGGAAGGTTCCATCATAGCGGTACACCGTGTCGGTCACATGCGCCGGGTAAGACATTGCAAAGCCTCCTGTTTTACCTCATAGGCTGCCTGGCGGGCGGGCATCCCCGCCGCGGCCAGTTTCTGCACAGCGGGCGCTGCATCCGGCAAAACCTTCGGGGTAAAGTCATCCAGCGAAAGCTGCTGCGTACCCACGGCAAATGCCTTGGGGTCCAGCAGCGCCGCGGCGATTTCCTGCCGGGTTCCGTGGGCTGTGGCGCGGCCGTTGCAGGTAATAAAGTACTGGGCACGTTTCAGCACAACCCCCATCCGCTTGAGTTCCGCCATTCCAAGGTGCTGCTGGCGGCGGGCGGACAAAATCCGCAATGCACTTTTGGGCCCGATACCCGGAATACGCAGCAGGGCCGCCTTGGGCGCAGTGTTGATCTCCACGGGGAAAAATTCCGGGTGGCGCACTGCCCAGGTACATTTGGGGTCCAGATAAGGGTTGAAGTTGGGGTTGTCCCTGTCCAGAAGTTCCTCTGCCTTGAACTCGTAAAAGCGGAGCAGCCAGTCTGCCTGATAAAGGCGGTGTTCCCGAAGAAGCGGCGGCTTGGTTTCACGTGAGGGCAGGGCGGAATCCTCGTTGACCGGAATGTAGGCGGAGTAAAAGACGCGCTTCAGGTCATACTGCTGGTAGAGAAGCTGTGAGGTGGAGAGAAGCTGGTAATCGTTTTCCTTTGTCGCACCGATGATCATCTGCGTGCTCTGGCCGGCAGGAACGAAGGGAGCAGAGCGTTCCTTTTCCGGCAGTGACCGCGCGGAGGAGGAAGAGATCCAGCCCAGATCGGCAGCGGAGGCGGAAATCTGCTTTCGTGTATCGAAAATGGAGTGGGAGAGATAGCGGTTTCCCGAGGAACGCTCTAAAAAAGCGCTTTTCCCTGCGGTCAGCCGGTAATCTACAATACCGGACTGGATCTGGCGCATGGGTTTTAAAATCGCTTTCTGTGTCTTCTGCGGGGCCAGTTTCTGCAGCCCTTCTCCGGTCGGGAGTTCCAGATTGACGCTCATGCGGTCGGCGAGATAGCCGGTCTTTTCGATCAGCTCGACGGGCGCGCCCGGGATAGCTTTGACGTGGATGTAGCCGTTAAAGCGGTAACGATTACGTAAAAGATGCAGAGTGCGGTACATGAGCTCCATCGTATGGGCAGGATTTTTGCAGACGGCGGAACTTAAAAAGAGTCCCTCAATATAGTTTCGGCGATAAAATTCCGTGACGAGTGTACAGACCTCCTCCGGTGTAAACGTGGCGCGCTGCCGGTCATTCCCGGCGCGGTTGACGCAGTATTTACAGTCGTAGATACAGTCGTTGCTCTGCAGAATTTTCAACAGAGAGATACAGCGTCCGTCGGAAGAAAAGCTGTGGCAGATACCGCAGGAGACCGAATTGCCGAGATGTCCCTGTTTTCCGGCACGGTTCACACCGCTGGAAGTGCACGCAACGTCGTATTTGGCCGCGTCAGCGAGAAGATTCAGCTTCTCGGAGAGAGAAAGTGTTTGTGATGATAACTGCATGGCAGAAAAATTCCTTTCTATGTCCAAATGAATACGAATAAAAGTAAAACAATAAGATAACAGGTATTTTATAAAAAGAACAACTGTTCGATAAAAGAAGTGTAACACAAATCGAACGAATGTTCAAGAGGAAAAATGAAAATAGCACAAGAAAATACTGGAAGAAAAGAAACAGAATTCGATCCGGAAAAACGTGAACAGGAAACAGCAGGGAAAATTTCTGTTAGAAAAAAGTTATACAAAAACAGCCGCACAGATCGGAAAAACAAATCTGTGCGGCTGTAAGCCAAATTTTATGGAATTGAAACGGAAGCAGAGCCGTTTACGCCAAAAGCGCCCCAATTGCCCCGAATACGCCGGAACTTGCAAGCAGCATGATGACGCTTGCAAGGAGAACACCGCCCATGATGGCGAGAACGCTGGTCTTAAAGTCCATATCGAGGATACTTGCGGCCAGTGTGCCGGTCCATGCGCCGGTTCCCGGGAGCGGGATGCCGACGAAGAGCAGCAGGGCGAGCGGAAGTCCGCGGCCGGCTTTTGCTTTCAGTTTTTCCCCGCCTTTTTCGCCTTTTTCCAGACACCAGGTGAAGAACTTTCCGATATACTTTTTATCACATCCCCAGACAAGAACCTTTCGAGCGAACAGGAAAATAACCGGAACAGGAAGCATATTTCCGATGACGGCGATCAGATAGGCCGGAAGCGTCGGAATATGGAAAGCTACCGCGTACGGAATCGCACCACGCAGCTCGATGAGCGGAACCATGGAAATCAAAAATACAATCAGATATTTGGTAATCATATACACCTCTCGTTTTTTACAAAATGTTATCGTTTCTTAGTGCAACGCTCTTATTGTAGCGTGATGCCCGCCATTTGTCCAGTATAAAAAGAAAGAAAGGAGCGGGAGTAAAAGAAATCTTAAGAATTTCTGCATTTTTGTATAATTTTATAACCTTCAAAATTTGAATTTTAGAAAACTGTATGTTAGAATGAAGTGTACTGTTTGCAAAAGAACAGCAGAGATGCCCCCAATGACAGGGGCATGGACTGAAATAACAAACGAGGAGGACCCACCTATGATTGCACTGATCGATTATGATGCCGGAAATATAAAAAGCGTGGAAAAAGCCTTTCAAAGCCTTGGAAAAGAGGTTGTACTGACCAGGGATCCAGACGTGTTAAAACGCGCAGATCACGTCGTTCTGCCGGGTGTCGGCAATTTTGGAGATGCGATGGAAAATCTGAACCGCTATCATCTGGTACAGGTCATTCATGAAATCGTAGAAAAAGGGACTCCGTTTCTTGGAATCTGTCTCGGACTGCAGATCCTGTTTGAACGCAGCGAGGAGAGCCCGGGCGTGGAAGGCCTTGGCCTGTTAAAAGGAGAAATCCTTCGGATTCCGGACAAAGAGGGCTTAAAGATTCCGCACATGGGCTGGAATTCCATCCATCTGCAGAACGAGGGACGCTTATTCAAAGGCATCTCGCAGGAGTCTTACGTCTACTTTGTCCACTCCTACTATCTGAAAGCAGAAGAGGAGGAAATTATAAAAGCAACGACAGAGTACAGTACACACATCCATGCATCCGTGGAAAAAGGAAATCTGTTCGCCTGCCAGTTCCACCCGGAAAAGAGTTCAGATCTTGGACTTGCCATTCTGAAAAACTTTGCGGAAATTGGAGAGGAGGACTAAGCGATGTTTACAAAACGAATTATCCCATGTCTGGATGTAAAAAACGGAAGAGTCGTA
>OGOJ01002461.1_pt1 | contig 11621 bp, 9 predicted proteins | sample 1552601 | NCBI WGS metagenome assembly OGOJ01 (sample SAMEA2580184, study PRJEB22360) | human gut metagenome | biome: human gut; feature: human-associated habitat; material: faeces | place: Denmark | collected 2008/2010
CATCGGGTTCGGTGCCCAGCAGCACGGTGGCATTGTAGGTCTTGCCCTTGGCGCTCTTGCAATCCTTCAGGCGGACCCGACCATCCCGCAGCAGCTTGTCCGCCACATGAGCGTCCATGCGTTTGCCGAGCCGTTTCAGAAAAGCATTATCCTTCCACAGCACGAAACGGCACTCCCGGTTCTCGCAGAACCAGCCCTTTTCACGCTCCACGACAGGCTTACCGCAGTTCGGGCAGACACCAATAATTTTGTTTTTCATAAGCGCATTCGCTCCTTTCGCAGCCTCGGTGGTCGTTACCAGCGAGGAGATCATTTCCTTGATTTCAGTCATAAAAGTTTCCGGCTCCATTTCGCCGCGCTCAATGCGTAGCAACTTTGTTTCCCAATCGGCGGTCATTTCCGGAGATTGGATCTCTTCGGGCATCACGGTAATGAGGGCTTTGCCCTTGTCGGTGGGCAGCAGCACCTTGGTCTTTTTGCTGCCCTTGCGCTCCAGAAAGCCCTTCTGCACCAGCTTTTCGATGGTGGCAGCTCTGGTTGCCGGGGTGCCGATGCCCTGACGCTCCACACCCTCCGGCATACTATCCGCACTGGCAGTTTCCATCGCGTGCAGCAAGGTATCCTCGGTAAAATGCTTCGGCGGGGACGTTTGACCTTCTTTCAGTTCAGCATTGAGAATGCCGCACTCGTTTTCCGCTGCATTGGGCAGGGCGGTGAGTTCCTGCTTTCGGTTCAGGATGTCTGCCAGCACCTTGCGTTCCACCGCTTTCCAGCCTTCCTCCAGAACCTCCTTGCCCTTTGCGGAGAATTCCTCTCCGGCACATTCGGTGGTCAGCAGGGTCTCCAGATACCGGAAAGGCTTACTGACTGCCATCAGCGTCCGGGCGATGATGAGCTTCAGAACGTTCTGCTCGCCCTTGGGCAGAGCTTCCAGATCGGCTTGCAGCATACTGCGGGTGGGCAGGATGGCGTGGTGGTCGGTGACTTTTTCCCGGTTGACGGTGCGCCGTGTCCGGGGCACAGCATCGTCCACATCTTCCGGGGTAATGTCGAGAAAACCTTCCAGTTCCTCGGTCAGTTCCTCCAGCATTTCCTCGTCATCGTCGGTGATATAGCAGCTATCAGTTCGGGGATAAGTGGTAAGTTTCTTCTCATACAGGCTCTGTACATAGTCCAGCGTCTGTTGTGCCGTAAAGCCGAAAAGACGGTTAGCTTCCCGCTGAAGCGTTGTCAAGTCATAGAGGGCTGGCGGCTTTTCCGATTTCTCCCTGCGCTCCACCTTACAGACAGTTGCCGTTCCTGCTTCCTGACAGGCTTTGCGGCACAATTCTGCATCCATTTTTTCTTTGAATCGCTCACTGGAAACAGTAAAATTATTTACCGTAAGCTGTACCGTATAAAACGGCTCCGGCATAAAAGCGGAGATGGCTGCTTCCCGCAGTACCACCATGCCGAGCGTGGGAGTCATCACGCGCCCTACATTGAGGGTCACACCATACAGGCAGGAAAAAAGCCGGGTAGCGTTGATCCCGACAATCCAATCGGCACGCTCCCGGCAGAGAGCGGCTTCATATAAAGTATCATATTCTGTCCCCGGTTTCAGATTGGCAAAGCCCTCCCGGATCGCAGTGTCTTCCATAGAAGAAATCCAAAGGCGTTCAAAGGGCTTTTTGCATCCGCACTGATGATAGACCAGACGGAAGATCAATTCACCTTCGCGCCCCGCATCGGTTGCACAGACCAGACTCTCCACATCCGGGTGTAACATCAGCTTCTTTAAAATGGAGAACTGTTTTTTCGTTGCCGCCGTCACCTGGTATTTCCAGGAATGGGGCAGAATCGGAAGGTCTTCCTTTCGCCATTTGGCATAGCGTTCTTCATAGCTTTCCGGCTGCGCCAATTCCACCAAATGCCCGATACACCAGCTGATAATGTAGCCGCCGCCTTCCAGAAAGCCATCGCCGCGCTTTGTTGCTCCCAGCACTTTTGAGATACTCTGAGCGACTGAGGGCTTCTCACAAACCACGAGTTTGAGCATGAGCAATCAACTCCTTTCGATTTTTGGCATGAAAAAAGCAGCCTGTACCGGAGTACATGACTGCCTATGTTTACTTCAACGCTTATTCTTCATCAGGTGGCACATGATCCCATTGTGTATCTGCCGCCCACCACTGTTTATTGTAGTATTGATAATCCTCATATCCGTTATCTACATCAGCATAGTTATGAGTATGTATTTCTCCATCTCTTCGATCTCTATAAGAAACACGATATGAGTATGGTTTCCCATCTTTCTCCCAATTATTGGTGTTCGGATTCCAATATTTTTCGCCCGGTTCATGCTTAATGACTTCGGGTGAATAATCATCTTCCGTACTATCTGATGTATCCTGCTCCTCTGATGTATCAGAGGTCAATAGGACTTTAGCAATGTATGCGGCTATTGCTGCCGCACTGACAGCGATCCACTTTCCATTTTTTTGAAACCATTTTTGCCGTTTATCCTTTTTGCATTCTTTACAAATGTCTTTTTTATAATCATTTGGTAAAGGCTTCCCACAAATTGTACACTGCTTCAAAAAATCTGCCCCCTTAATAACTATAGCTGATTTATTTATTATATCATCCGTAACGGCATATCGCAATTTGTATGTTCAAGGCAACTCGAAAGCTGCCTCGTTTGGGAAAGTAGGGTTACGCCGGTTTAATCCTATGCATCGTCTTCTCCAGACTCAGAGTCAATTTCTTCACCGTCAGTCACATCGTCCTCATCCGGCAGCTCAAAATCATCATCCTCGTCTTCGGTATAATCCGCGTCCGGATCAGGCTTTGTCTGTTCAGCCTGCTTCTTTTTCTTCATCTGGAGAAACAGGAATCCACCGCCACCAGCCAGCACTGCCGCAAGCAGCACAATAATCGGAAGCATATTCGTGGATTTTTCTTCTGGTTCCTCTACCGGTTCCGGCTCAGGTTCCGGTGCAGCTGTCTCAGGAGTCTCCGGTTCTGTTTCAACTTCCAGACTTTCCTGATACTGTGCCGCCGCATCCTCATCCATCAGACTGAGAAGATCGGCTTCATCCACCTGATTGAGGAAGTGGACGGTCTGTTCTCCTTCATCGTCACGGTCAATAATCAGGTAAAAATAATTGCCGTCCTTGCTCACCAATGTGATGAACTGCTTTCCAGCCCCTGTCGGGCTGCCGTTGTCGTCCACAATCGTCAGATTGCCATCCGGCGTCAGAGCTTCCATGGGTTCCTCCGCTGACTCCGGCTCAGGAGTTTTCTCCGGCACTGGTTCTTCCTGAACTGGCTGCGATTCTGCCGCAGCGCTTTCATCCACATAAGCGTAGGCGTTTACCGAAAATACACCCATACAAAAGGTCATAGCCAAAAGCAGCGCGAAAAACTTTTTAATCTTCATCCGTGGCATCCTCCTTTACCACCTGATTCACTGCTCCCGGAGAGGGAAGAGACTGCGCGGTCTGGCGCAGCAGCTGTCCCAACTGTTCCGGAGTCAGGTTAAACGCATGAACCAGGTCATGAATCTCCGTGTTTTCCTGTTCCCGATACCGTTTATCCAGTTCCTTATAGCGGGCATCCCATTCGTCCCGCCTGCGAAGAGCTTTATCCCGTTCTTCGCCGATTCGATCCAATTTTGCACTCATTCACATACCTCCTCAACGAATGCGTCCATACGCATAAAAATGAGATTGCCAGTAACTTGTTTCTATCGAAGCATAAGAGATCGGATTTCCGCAGTGGATCATCATCCCGCCGCCCACATAAATTCCCACATGGCTGGCACCGGCAGTATCATACGTCCCCTGGAAGAAGATTAAATCACCGGGCTGTGCCTCACTGGCAGGAATAATATCACAGGAACCCATAAGGCCGTTTGCTGTGGTTCTGCCAACATTCCAGCCATTGCCGCAGTTGTTGATTACCCAGCAGACAAAACCAGAACAATCAAAGCTGGTGCTGGGTGAACTTCCGCCCCAAACATAAGGAAATCCAAGATACTTTTCTGCCTCGTGAATCATATTGGCGAATTTTTCATCGGTCAGAGCTTCTCCCGGAATATCGTAGTCTGTATAAGGGCCGGTAGGCGTGGCATAAATATCATCCTCAAACAGATAGGGACGGTTGCCCTGGGTCTGCAACAGGATGTTATACCGTTCCTGCTGATCCTCCGTCAGTCCTGACGCAGCGATTGCCGTCCCCAGCCCATTGTTTCTAAGTGTGACATTGAGAATATAGTAGTTGTATTCCACCTCAACCTCATATTCTTCTTCCGAGGTTTCACCGGTTTCCGGATCGGTCACTGTATGGGTGCGTGTCTCCGTGCGTGTACGCACCTCCACTTTTTCCTCAAGGGTGAGCGTATACTGACGGTCAAACAGTTCCTGTAAGGTTTCCTGGACTTCCGCTCTGGTATAATCCTCAAACAGAACTGTCAGGTAGGCAGTCAGCTCATAAGGATTGTGGTTGATCTCATCCAGCTGATATCGGTATTCATCATAACCGGGATGCGTAGATTCGATATTGTCGATCTCATTTTTCAGTGCGGCTTCCAGTGCCTTATAATCCTCATTGGTTCCGGTAATGTCTTCATCCGTAGCAGTGAAGGAAGTACCCAGCAAAGAGCCAGTACCGCCCTGAACCATGGCAGAACAGGAGGAAAACGCCCCGGAAACCATCAGAAAAAGCAAAGCAAATACCAGAATAATTATCATGGCATGGGTATGCCGGACAGCAAATTCTTTGAGCCGTTCCAGCAGTGTTTTCGCTCCCTGAGCAGTCTTTTCGGTGCCTTTTGCCGCACCACTGGCAGCCTTAGAACCAGAGGCAGCCCCCTGAGCAGCTTTTGCTGCATAATATTGTTTCTTAATTTCCTGACGCTGCTTCCAACGGGAAATAGGATTGGATGCAATCTCCGGGTTATCCGTTACAGCCTGTTGATAAAGGGCTTCCACATTTGCCTTGTCTGCTTTCCGGTCAAGCCGGGCTGCTTTCTGGTAGGCTTTCAGCTTATGACCGTACCGGACATTACTGACAGTCCGTGCAGCGCCTTCCGCAAATTCTTCGCTCTGATGCGCCGCCTGTACACCCACGTTGTCATCCTCGTTTTCCGCAATTTCATGGTGTACACGGCCAGCAAGCGTACCGGTCACCGCATGGGAAGCAGTGCGGCTGATACGGCTGACAGGAGATACTACATCCACTGCTGAATCGTTGAAGCGTAAATGCTCATTAACACCTGCTGTGCCAGCTTTCTGTTTGCCTTCCTTTTTGCCTACCGATTTCTTTCGATCTGGTACCGCTTTCTTATTTGCCTGTCCAGATGTCTTTTGAGAAGAATCCGCATCTTTGGAATTATCCTTTTTGCCAAAGCGCAGCTGCTCCTTGCGGTCAGCTGCCTTATCTTTCTCATGCTTCAGCTTATTCTTTGTGGGCAGCCGGGCTTTCGCGGCGTCCGCCTTATCCGCAGCCCGTTCCGCTTTCTTTGCCGCACGGGCAACCGGCTTATTTGACAGTTCCTCTTCTTCAAACCGCAGGCGTGTGGTTTTATTCTTCATCCGACCGCACCCCCTTTCTGTTCTCCCGAATCCGCTCTTGCGCGATTTTCCAATATTCCTCTGAGATTTCCGTTCCGGTAAATTTTCGTCCAGATTGAATCGCAGCCAACGCTGTACTTCCCGTTCCCATAAATCCATCGAATACTAAATCACCCGGATTACTGGATATTTGAATCAGCCACTGCAGACAGACTTCATTTTTTACCGTTGGATGAAAGATTCCATTCTTTTTCTGCCACATGGAATGGTGTGTGGCCTTCGGGTATTCTGAGCCAAACCAGCAGTCCGAAAACCGTGTCTTATACCGTTTGCTAGGCTGGCGTCCCTTGTGAAACATAGTGCCTTCTTTATTCCGGTTTTCCAGAAGCGTAGTTGAGTTGAAAACTCTCCGCCCTTTTTGACAGAAGATCACCCACTCTGCGCTGCTTGCATAGCTTCCTTTCAGATCGCCAATCCCTCCAAGCGTTCCTTTTTCAATTACCAGGCAATTTTTGATGGTAAAGCCAACTTCCTTCAGGCATTGAAAATGGTACGGATAGCAGTCAAAACGGGTAAAAAAATACGCATGACTGTTCATGCGTAAAATGCGGTAGCTCTCCCTGGCAAATGCAGGATAATCAATCCCATCATCTCCCGGAAGCATGGTGTGCGGATTCTTTGCGAACTGATTGCTGTAATGGATGCCATAAGGGGGATCGGTCAAAATCAGGAAAACTGACCCGTCCGGAATTCCTTTCATAAAGGTCAAGCAGTCCTCACAAAAAATTCTGTCCTCGTAGTCCCTGGGAAAAATCCTCTCTTCATTTTTGAACGGCATCTCACGCCTCCCGTTCCATAACCTCCGACAGCTTCGATGTCATGATGCTGTACAGCTCCAGCTCTGTCGGGAAGTGGTCAACGAAGGGCAGGATCACGTTTCCATAGAACAGAAGACCTTCGCCCTCGCCGGAATGAGTTACATAGGAAAGCTGGTGGGGACTGATATTCAGCTGGTTCGCCAGAATCTGCCGGTCACCGGCAGCCTGGTTGAGCATGATAATAAAGTCAGAATTTTCAAAGATATTCTCCACCTCGCGGCTGGAGAGCAAGTCTTTGACATTCTGCGTGATTCCGGTCGGAATGCCGCCCCATTTTCGAAAACGCTTCCAGATTTCTACGGAATAGGAAGCGGTCTGTTCCTCTTTCAAAAGAAGGTGGAACTCATCCATATAGTAGCGGGTGGTTTTACCCTGTCCACGGTTCTTTGTCACCCGTCCCCAAACCTGATCCTGGACAATCAACATCCCGATTTTTTTCAGCTGCTTGCCAAGCTCCTTGATGTCGTAGCAGACAAACCGGTTTTCAATATCCACGTTCGTCCGGTGATTGAACAGATTCAGAGAACCTTTGACGTAAATTTCCAGTGCCGTTGCCACATGGTGGGCTTCCTTTTCATCCTGTGCCAAAAGCGCATTGTAGAGATCCTCCAGCAATGGCATATTCTCCGGCACCGGGTTCTCAAAATAGGGTTGATAAATCTGATGCACACAGCGGTCAATGACTGTCTTTTCCACCGGCTGCAGCCCTTCCTTGCCGCCCACAACCAGTTCGCAGAGCGACAGGATAAAATCTGCCTTCAACGCAATGGGACTATCTTCCTCACTGTAATTGCTGTTGATGTCCATGGGGTTGATATACTGGGTACTGGCAGGGCTGATTTTAATGACCTGACCGCCCATGCGCGTCACAAGGGGTGTGTACTCGCTTTCAGGATCACACACGATGATGTCATCATCCGTGGCAAGAAAAGCATTGGTGATCTCACGCTTTGCCGAAAAGCTCTTTCCGGAGCCAGGGGTGCCGAGAATCAGACCATTGGGCGTTTTCAGTTTCTTCCGGTCAACCATAATCAGATTGTTGGAAAGCGCGTTCAGGCCATAATACAGCGCCTCCGGGCTGTCCTGAAACAACTCCTGGGTGGTAAACGGGATAAAGATAGCCGTGGAACTGGTGGTCAGCGCACGCTGAATCTCAATCAGGTTCTGTGCCAGCGGGAGACTGCTCATAAGCCCCTGTTCCTGCTGGAAGTCCAGGCGGCACAAATTGCAGTTGTGCTTCTGTGCAATGCTGGATGCCTGGAACACATTGGTTTCCAGCTCCTGCAGCGTTTTCCCGGTATTCATCACCAGAAATGTAATCAGGAACATTCGCTCATTCTGGCTCTGCAATTCCTTCAAAAGCGCCTTTGCGTCTTTCCCGTAGGTAGCCAGGTCGGAGGGGATGATGTCGATGTCATACCCCGAACGAACCGCTTTTTTCTGTTCCTCGATCTTGCTGCGATCCAGTTCTGTAATCGTGCGCTTAATGGTCTTAATGGCCTTGTTCTGGTCTACGGACTGGATGTGCATTGTTACAATCTCGCTGGATTCCATATCCAGAAAATCCTTCAGCAACTGGTCGCTAAGGTCAGAAGCGGTAATGGAGAGAAAACTCATCGCACCGTACAGAGATCCCATCTGGAATGTCTTTCCACCGGGGAAAGAAAAGCTGCTGGGCGCAATAAAATCCTTCACCGACAGTCCAGACGCGGGCAGCCACTTCCAATCAAAATAGAATTTGTCATGGTCGCCCATGTGGAACATGGCGTGCATCAGGTGCAGCCGTTCCTTCCCGTTCAGCGTCCGGGCAGAAACGCCCAGGCGGCGGAAGTTGTTGAGCAGGTCTATCTGAACGTGCTCCAGCCGGGGCTTTGCCTGCTTCATGGATTCTGCTTCAATACCGAAGGTCAGATATTTGGTTTTGGTCAGACCGTTGTTGCCACGTTCCAGCTGCTGACGGAGCATCTGGCTATATTCCTGGCGTACATCATCGAAGCCATCCTGCCGGGGCTGAATCTGAATCCGGCGTTCAAAGCTCTCCATATCAGTAGCCATATTCATAAAGGACAGTTCAAAGTGAATGGAGCTGTCAAAGAAGTTCAGAAAGCCGCACCATTCCTCAAAAATGGAAGTCTTGTCCTCCTGCTGAGCCAGCTGGTAGTTAATATCCTGAAACTGAATGGTTTTCGTGTAATAGCGGTCACTGACCCGACAGATGCCGTCCGGAAACATCCGCTGAAACGGGATGGACTGCTGTGCCGTGCGGGGAATGCCATCATCCCGCTTCGCTTTTTCAATGACAGAGCGAATCTGCTTTTTCTCCCGCTTTGTCAGAGTGTCCGGCAGAGCCATTCCGCTGGGTTCTGCCTGTTTTTTTCTGTTTTTCAGAGCAAACAATACGCTGTACCTCCTGTTCTGCCCACGCCTGCCGCATCAGCACCGCATAGTAATTGTTGGTCTGATAGGGCCGGACTTTCGGGCGAATAAATTTTGCTTCGATAAACTGTTTCGCAATGACTTCCAGCGGCTGCCCGTGTTTCTCATACATCCCCAGGAAGAACATGGGGAGCATAATAATCATCATGCCGATGGCGGCAAGAGACACATTGCCGGACTGCTTTAACAGAAAGAAAGCCGGAACGCCCACCAGCGCACCGGCTCCGAAGCAGAGAAGCTGTCGTTTTGTCAGGTTGAATAATACTTTTGATTTCACCCGTGTAAGGTCACGGGGAACCGAGATATAAGCTGCCCATTTGAATCCCTCCTAGTCTAGTGAGCGGAAAACACTCCCTTAGCGAGAGCGCCGGTCTTAAATAAGGTAAAGCACAACAGTACCGTGTAGCCGACTACGCCCCAGATCGAGGCAATCATGTCATCGCTGAAAGAGATTCCCTGAATCAGTACCGCGTAAATTCCGACACAGATCAGAATCAGAAATCCCTGAAAACCAAGCGCCAAAAGCGAGCGCAGATAATTCTGTCCCACCTGGCTCTGCTCCCGATTGCCGAATGTGGCAAAGGGAATCGGCGCAAGGCTCACGGCCAAATAAATTTCTATCATCCGGCCATACACGATAATGAAGATAATGATACTCAGCGCCCACATGGCGACATTGAGCAGGAACGACTGGAGGAACAGACCAATCAACGGGCCAATGTCCATCTCCATCAGGGTTTCTTCCAGAGTTTCCAAAGCCGCTCCATCAATGGCTGTGGTATCTGAAATCAATCCGCCTGCTCCGTTAATCACGTTCTGGCAGACATCAAACACCGCCATGGTGATATTAAAGCAGTTGGTGATCAGCATAACTGCCACAAAGGTCTTGAAAACCCACTTGAAGAAAATCCAGGTTTCAAAATTGGCAAGGTTATTGTGATCGATAATCATCTGGATCAGTTCGTAACAGGCGATAATCGTAAGAATAATGCCTGCAATCGGGATAATGACAGATTCCGACACATTCTGAATCATAGAGAAGACCCCCGGCGAGAAATTCGCCGGGGATGTTCCCACCTGCGTCGCAACATCGCCAACCTGCTGGTTGACTGCATCAAACATCCCGGACAGATGATCCATAATCCCACCGACCAGCACTTCTTTCAGCCATTCGGTAATCGATTCCCAGATAAAATCCATCCGGCTGCGACCTCCTTTCTGCCCGCCCCGCATTATGCGGGACGGAGCGAGGATTTACAGGGTTTCCGATTAACCAAACAGACCGGACAGGAGCGGAACGAGAGTGATGCCGATCAGGGCAACACCGCCGCCCGCCATAAGCTGTTTCATCCGTTTTGTTCACGCCGGTGCGCGATTCCAGCGCGGTTCCACCTTTTATAAGGCGAACACCCCATGTTTTCACATAGGCGCAGACTATATCTTCACCCGCTGATTGCGGGGCAGACCTCTTCGGGCCGCTTGACCCTACTCCTGCAAAGGATAGTCGTTGAACGTCCCTCTGTTCGAGGTTTCGCTGCTGATTGCCCATTCTTACCGGCGTTTAGGTTCGCACCTTGCGCGATCCATGTGTTTCTTTCTGCTTTCGCAGCCATCACATTGGAGCCTGTTTCATCTCTGTGTTGTGGCACACATGGCTTTAGGGGTTCCCAGCAATTCAGTCTGTCATCGTGTGGACTTTCACCACACGCTTCACGGCAATTACTTGTCCGTGGAGGGCATTCATTACCCCTGAGATTTGGCACCGGGATTGTCGTTGCCGTAACCCTCCAGAAGGTTAATCGCGCCCCAAATACCAAGGCCAGCGCCGAGAGCAACAACGAGGGTCTGGAGAACGGTAATCGCTTCATTAAAGAAATCCATACAAAATACCTGTGACCGAAGCATATCGGGAGATTGTCTGTAATAAGAATCCGCACAGCAAAGACAGAAAGCAAAAGCCGCTGGCATTCTTCCTTCCAACGGCTCCCGTCTTCGGTCTTTCCTTTCTTAAATTGATATTGTGATTTCTGCATTCTGTTTTTGCAGGCGGAGAGAATGCCTGAATGTGAACCACACATTAGAACCGGATAAATTACTCTGCTTACCGCAGTCAGTCTGTTCTTTGCGCAATCAGAAATTCATGGCATAAATAAAAAGCCTGCCATTCCAGACAGACTTGCGTTACAAAGCGTCAGCATCCACGACTGTAAAGACATCGTTCTTTTTCAACTTCATTTTCCTGTTCAGGAATTTCTCAATGTCGAAGGTGTTGCGCTTATCAAAATCGGACGTGTATTTGTAGTTCGGGTGCTGGGTCAGATCATATTTATCGGACAAAAATGGCCGGACGCCGCGCAGCTGAAGGATGCACTTGCCGCCGTCCAATACGGCAAGCTCATCGATGGAAGCGAGATCATGACCGGTCTTTTGATAATTTGTGCCGTATGACGGGCTGTTGCCCCTGGTATCGGAGGTGTTGAACATATCAATCGTTTCCTTACCCAGGGCGGCATTTAGTTCTTTCAGTGTTGTCGGCTCAGAGCCACCCAGGAAAATCTGCGAATCCATATTGCCGACAATCGTATCCGCATTGTCCTTGTAAATGGCTTTCAGCTGACTTTTTGCCTGCAGCACCAGGCAGGCGGAGATTTCACGGCTTCGGATGGTTGCTACCAGCTTCTCCAAGTTAGGGATCTGCCCAATATTGGCTGCCTCATCAATCAGACAGCGCACATGAACCGGTAGCCGCTGG
>OGOJ01002464.1_pt1 | contig 11607 bp, 10 predicted proteins | sample 1552601 | NCBI WGS metagenome assembly OGOJ01 (sample SAMEA2580184, study PRJEB22360) | human gut metagenome | biome: human gut; feature: human-associated habitat; material: faeces | place: Denmark | collected 2008/2010
CGGCCTCCAGCTGGGACTTTTTCATGGCATAGACTTCCTGGAACTTGTCGTAATCGCCCACGTAACGGGTCAGCTCCTGATTGTCCATATGATAGATGAGGTTGATGACACTGTTCAGGAAGGGAATGTCATGGCTGATCAGAATGAAAGCATTCTCGTATTCGTTCAGATAACGCTTCAGCCATTCGATATGCTCCGCATCCAGATAGTTGGTAGGCTCGTCCAAGAGCAGGATATCCGGCTTCTCCAACAGGAGTTTTCCCAGCAGGACCTTGGTACGCTGGCCGCCGGACAGTTCGGTGACATCACGATCGAGACCGATCTCCATCAACCCTAAGGCTCTTGCCACTTCTTCCACCTTGGCATCGATCATATAAAAATCATGCATGGTTAAGAGGTCCTGGATCGTCCCCAGATCTTCCATATACTGTTCCAGCTCTTCGGGAGTGGCATCTCCCATTTTGTCGCAGATTTCGTTCATCTGTGCTTCCATATCATATAAAAAGTCAAAGGCGGAAGCCAGCACCTGGCGGATGGTCATGCCGGGAGTCAGCACGGTATGCTGGTCCAGATAGCCGACACGGACATTTTTCGCCCATTCTACTTTTCCCTCATCCGGCATGAGCTTGCCGGTGATAATATTCATAAAAGTAGATTTGCCCTCGCCGTTGGCACCGATGAGACCGATATGTTCGCCCTTTAACAGTCGAAACGATACATCGTTAAAAATAGCACGGTCACCGAAGCCGTGGGTCAGGTGTTCTACGTTTAATATACTCATAATTCCTCACATTCTGCTGCGTATGCAGCGGACTCATTTCCGTATTCTCCTGCAAGTATAGCCTACGGCCCGCGGTTTTGTAAAGAAAAAGAAAGAAACATAGAAAGCAAAATTGATTTTTTTGAAACTTTTCAACATCAGCTGTCGTCTGATAGTATAGGAAGCCCCGTCTGGGGGATATTACAACAATAAATATGGGCATATCCCATAGAAAAGAGGAGAGACTTTATGAAGAAGAAATTAGCATGTATGTTACTTATGGGTACTTTGGCACTGTCCATGGCGGCCTGCGGAAACGGGCAGGACAAGAATACCGGTGCTGCTACAGAGAACAGTGTGGAAAGTACAGAAGGCACCGCAGAATCCACCGGGACGAGTGTAGAGAGCACTGAGGCGGGAAATGCCGGCACACAGCAGGAAAATGGAGATGTGGCATCGGCATTACAGAGCGCCAAAAAAGCAGTGACAGACGCGCTGGGTGATGATTACTGGCCGGATTCCGAGATCCCGGAGGAAATGCTGAATGAGACCTATGGTGTCAGTGCAGATCTGTATGATGCTTATCTGGGTGAGTGTCCCATGATCAGTGTCAATGTAGATACTTTATTGATTATTCACGCAAAAGATGGTAAGGTAGAGGATGTAGAAAATGCATTGAACGCCTATCGTGACAGTCTGGTGAATGACACGATGCAGTATCCCATGAATCTTGGCAAGATACAGGCATCCCGAGTGGAACGGATAGGTGATTATGTATGCTTTGTACAGTTGGGCGCGGACACTTCCTCTGTGGAAGAGCAGGGGGATGAGGCCGTGATCACTTACTGTCAGGAGCAGAATGAACTTGCCCTGGAGGCTATCAGACAGACTCTGGAGTAAATGCGGAGTAGAGTGAATGGTATTCAGCAGTGTGTTGTTTCTTTTTCGGTTTTTACCGATTTTTATGATCTGCTATTTCCTGGTTCCCCGGAACATGAAGAATCTGGTTCTGTTTCTGGGGAGCCTGGTCTTTTATGCCTGGGGAGAGCCGGTCTATATTTTTCTGATGCTTTTTTCCACGATTTCGGATTTCGTATGGGGAAGGCTGATAGAGGAATATAGGGGGGAGGATCGCTCCAGGATCTTTTTGTTATGTTCTGTTGTTATCAACCTGTTTATCCTGGGATTTTTTAAATATGCCGATTTTCTGTTGCAGACGGTGAATACAGTGTTCGGAACATCGATCCCATTGCTGGGGCTTCCGTTACCCATCGGTATCTCTTTTTACACCTTCCAGACCATGTCTTACGTGATCGATGTATATAGAGGAGATACCAAAGCGCAGCGTAATATTTTACAGTTCGGTGTCTACGTGACCATGTTCCCGCAGTTGATCGCGGGACCGATCCTAAAGTATCATCAGATCGAAAAATATCTTCAGGAAAGGCGTTCCGATCTGGATGCCATCAGTTACGGAGCGAAACGCTTTGTGACGGGACTTGCGAAAAAAGTTCTTCTGGCCAACAATCTCGGACTTTTGTGGACACAGATATCTTCCCTGAAAAATGATCAGATGAGTGTGCTGATGGCGTGGATAGGAATTGCGGCATACGCTTTTCAGATCTATTTTGATTTTTCCGGATATTCGGATATGGCGATCGGACTGGGAGCAATTTTGGGATTTCATTTCCCGGAGAATTTTAATTATCCTTATATTGCCACCTCTGTTACGGATTTTTGGCACAGATGGCATATTTCCCTCAGCACCTGGTTCAAGGAATATGTATATATTCCCCTGGGCGGTAACCGCAAGGGACTCGCCAGACAGATCCTCAATATATTGATCGTATGGACGCTGACGGGAATCTGGCATGGCGCAGGGTGGAATTTCCTGTTCTGGGGACTTTGGTTTGCCCTGTTTTTAATTCTGGAAAAACTGTTTTTGGGAGAGCTCCTGAAAAATGCTCCGGTGGTGTTTGGCAGAGTCTATACGCTGACAGTGGTATTGATCAGCTGGGTATTTTTCGCACTGGAGAAGCCGGGAGAGATTCTGGCATATCTGCAGGCGATGTTTGGATTAAATGGTGTTGGACTTATGAACACACAGGCAATGTTTTTGGGAAATGAGTATCTGGTGCTTCTGATCATTGCACTGGTGGCATGTCTGCCCGTCGGCAGTCTGCTAGTACACAGACTCAAAAGCAGCAAGACAGGGCCAGCCATGGCATTATACCGCGTAGGTGAAAAAGTCATTCCCGCGGCATTGCTGATTTTGTCTGTAGCATATATAGTGGATGCATCTTATAACCCGTTTTTGTATTTCCGATTCTGACAGGGAAGGAGGAACCGTGTGTGGATGATAAGAGAAATGCTCTGCTGACTGTCGGACTGATATGTGCGGTTCTTTTCATTCTGGGAATCGCCGACTTGTGTAACAGTGACAGAATTTATTCTGAGACAGAGAACAGGGTGCTGGCTTCCAGACCGACATTTTCCTGGGAGAGCCTGCTGTCGGGAGAGTATGGCGACGATTACGAAGAATATATGTCTGACCAGTTTGTAGGACGGGATAAATGGGTGGGAATAAAGACCCGCGCGGATATTCTGTTTCAGAAAAAGGAGATCAACGGAGTCTATCTGGGGGCAGACCGTTATCTGATCGGGGTAAATGATCCCCAAGAATACACGGAACAGATGGAAGATTCCCGGATTGCGTCCCTGAAAAAGCTGGTAAACCGATGGGATGCAAAAGTCATGCTGGTACCTACCGCGGATAATATTCTGACAGATAAGCTGCCCGCTTTTGCACCGCATTATGATGAGATGAGACTGCTTGCGAAGGTGAAGGAGTCTGTCGGTGAGGAGCACTATATCGATGTGTATTCCGCATTGCAGGAGCATGCGGGGGAACCGATCTATTACCGCACGGATCATCACTGGACCAGCCTCGGAGCCTATTACGGATTCCTGGCATGGGCAGACAACATGGGAAAATTCCCCTATCCGTATAATACGGCAGGCATGAAGACAGTGTCGGAGGATTTTCAGGGGACACTGCAGTCCCGGATCAATGTGGCCTGGACGAAGGACAGGATACAGTATTTTCCCGAGACGGAGAAAAAGCCGGTATCGGTCACCTATGATTTCGCAGACACGGCGGACTCTCTGTATGCGCCGGAATATCTGGAGACCAAGAACCAGTACGGATTTTTCCTGAATGATAATCATGCCTTTATAGAGATTCATACCGGCTATAACCCTGGCAAGACGCTTTTTGTGATCAAGGATTCCTATGCGAACAGCATGATCCCGCTGCTCGCGGCGCACTATGAGACGATCTATGTGGTGGATCTTCGTTATTTTAACGGGAAACTGTTCCAGCTCATGGAGCAGTACGAGCCCGAGCAGGGCATGGATGTGCTGGTACTGTATGATTGCATTCACTTTTTAGAGGATTTTAAATTCTATTAAGGATTCACATTATTAACATAAGTAATTAAGGAGGTTTACCATGGCTTATTTGGGAATTCCCCAGAATACCATCGCGGTACTTCAGAAATACCATTTTAATTTTCAGAAAAAATTCGGACAGAATTTTCTGATAGATACGACGGTCTTAGACCGGATCATATCTTCCGCGGAGATCACGAAGGAGGATTGTGTGCTGGAGATCGGTCCGGGCATCGGCACCATGACACAGTATCTGGCGGAGCGCGCGGGTTGTGTTGTGGCGGTGGAGATCGACAAGGCGTTACTTCCGATCCTGGAGGAGACTCTGCAGGATTATGACAATGTTACGGTGATCAATGATGATATTTTGAAAGTGGATATTAACAGACTGGTGGAGGAGAAAAACGGTGGACGCCCCATTAAAGTGGTGGCGAATCTGCCTTATTACATCACGACACCGATCATTATGGGACTGTTCGAGAGCCGTGTACCGCTGAAAAGCATTACGATCATGGTACAGAAGGAAGTGGCGGATCGTATGCAGGTAGGACCCGGCACGAAGGATTACGGTGCATTATCCCTGGCGGTGCAGTATTATGCGAAGCCGGAGATCGTGGCTAACGTTCCTCCGAATTGTTTTATTCCGAGACCCAATGTCGGCAGTGCGGTGATCCGTCTGACCCGTTATGAAGAGCCACCTGTGAAGGTAAAGGATGAGAAGAAGATGTTTTCCCTGATCCGTGCTTCTTTTAACCAACGCCGGAAGACTCTGGTGAACGGTCTTGGCAATGCGGGACTTCCCGGAATTACAAAAGAATCAGCGTCAGCAGCTCTCGAACAGATGGGATTGTCACCTACCGTTCGCGGAGAGGCACTGACGCTGGAACAATTTGCACAGCTGAGTGATCTTATTTAGATTGTTAAGATGCTAATTCGTCTCTTTATCTGCCGCAGCGTTGATCAGTTCCATGATGGTCTTAACAGCATCCATCTGATGGCTTTTGCTCATGGCGTCTACATAATTCTGGCGGTTAAAGTACAGTTCATGTACTTTATCTACCAGAAGATTCGTCGTAATATCATCCTCATTCAGGACAATGGAATATCCTTGGGCTTCGAAGGAAGCGGCGTTCAACAACTGGTCTCCGCGGCTGCTGGCAGCAGGCAGGGGGATCAGGATGTTGGGCTTTTTCAGTGCCAGAAGCTCGCAGATGGCGTTGGCTCCGGCGCGGGAGATCACCACATCCGCCATGGCAAAGATGTCTTTTAATTCGGCCTTGATATATTCAAACTGTTTATACCCGGGGGTATTTAATAACAGATTGTCGATCTTGTCTTTGCCGCAGAGGTGTACGACCTGGAAATCCTCTAACAGCTTCGGCAGGGCATCACGGACTGCTTTATTGACATTGGCAGCACCGAGACTTCCGCCGATGACCATGATCACAGGCTTATTCGCAGTAAATCCGCACATGTTAAGTCCCGCAAGCTTACTGCCCTCGGCCAGCTCCGCACGGATGGGAGAACCGGTGAGCACCGCTTTATCTGCGGGGATATTCTTCATGGTCTCCGGGAAATTGCAGCATACCTTTTCCGCAACGGGAATGCACAGCTTGTTCGCCAGCCCCGGAGTCATATCCGATTCGTGAATGATACAGGGAATATGTAAGGAAGCTGCGGCGCGGACCACGGGGACGCTTACGAAGCCTCCCTTGGAAAATACTACATCCGGCTGATAATTTTTCAGATAATTGCGTGCCTCCACGAATCCCTTCATGACACGGAAGGGATCCGAGAAGTTCTTCGGATCTAAGTATCTGCGGAATTTGCCGGTGGAGATTCCCGTGTAAGGAATATTGAAGTCGGCGATCAGCTTCTTCTCGATGCCTTCGTAGGAACCGACGTAGGCAATCTCATAGCCGGCTGCCTGCAGCGCCGGTAACAATGCAATATTCGGTGTAACGTGTCCGGCAGTTCCGCCGCCGGTCAATACGATTTTTTTCATAATAAAATCCTTCTTGTCGGTGAGATTACTGTGCGATCATTTCTTCCAGGGCATGAGCCAGCTGGTCAGGACAGGAGGTAGGTTTGAAACCACAACGGATCCCCTTGAGACGGCTGATGGCCTCTTCCGGCTTCATGCCCTTTACCAGAGCACTGATGCCCTGGAGGTTGCCGTTGCAGCCGCCGGTGAATTTAACGGAATCGATGACGCCGTCCTTTAATTCTACGTCGATCATAGTGGAGCAAGTACCCTTTGTCTTGTATATCATAAGTAAATCAACCTCTTTTCTAACAGAATTACTAAAGACTGATTATAGCAGATTTTTATGGTTTATACAATAATGTCAGAATGCTTTTCTTGTTATAAAAAATGTAGAAAGCTCATAATTTTTGTCTGACGCAGTAGAAGAATGACGATGAAAAACCGTACAAAACAGGACATATATACGTTATACTTGAGGAAACGACGGAAAGGAGTTTTGAGGATGTTTACGATATTTAAAGAAGAAAAAGTGATCACGGCGGGGATCCTGGTATTTTTATGTCTCAGCGTTCTGGTGCGTCTGATGCTGGCGTGGATGTATCATACAATGATCCGGGAGACAGACAATATGGCAACTACGGGGAACCGGCTTTTGAAACAGTGCAAGGTCAAATTCGCGAATTGTTACCAGTTAAACGGAGGCGTGTCCAATATTCCGGTGTTTGTGGACAAGTTCTTAAACCGCTTGTCTTTCGGACATTTATCCTTTGATGCATGGTATCATCTGTCCGGGCAGTGCATGCTGTTCTCGGTGATATTTGCAGGAGTGGGGATCTGTAAGGGGATTTTGGACGGAAGGATGTTAGGTGAGATATTGCCTTTTTATATTGCGAGCTTCCTGGGGCTGTATCTGTATTTTTCCCTGTCGGCACTGGTGGATATCAAGGGGAAGCGGCGGGTACTGAAGACGAATCTGATCGATTATCTGGAAAATCACCTGTCCGGCAGGATCCCGGTGACGGAGCAGGACTACGTGAGACTGTACGGAGCACCGAAGCTCCCCGGCAGGCGGACTGTAGAGCTGATGCCGATCCGGGGCAGGGCAGCGCAGCCGCAGGAGATGGTTCGGGAGGCAGGAAGAGAGGTGTTTTCCGCGGAACATGCGATACCCGGGAAAACGGAAGACAGAGGCATGTCTCAGCAGGATGAATCTTCAAGCGTCACGGAGGAAGAATTACAGGCACTTTTGCAGGAACTGCTTACTGTATAATAAATGGAAACGATTTCGATATACATCTTGAAAATGGAATGTAACTTTGTTAAAATAAAAACTATCTGAGGCATATTTGCAATAAAGAAAGCTTCACAAAAAGTTATGCAAATATGGATCAGAAAAGTTTTGTTAAGTATGTGATATATCTGAAAGATATAAGGAGGAGCATTATGAGCAGACAAGTTACATTTGATTATTCCAAGGCCGGCTCTTTTATTTCTGAAGAAGAGATCGGTTACATGAAGAAGCTTACCCTGGATGCGAAGGAGACCCTGGTATCCAAGACCGGTGCAGGCAATGATTTCCTGGGATGGATCGATCTTCCCGTAGATTACGATAAGGAAGAGTTCGCCCGCATCAAGGCAGCAGCGAAGAAGATCCAGAGTGATTCCGACGTTCTGCTGGTTATCGGTATCGGTGGTTCTTATCTGGGAGCCAGAGCGGCTATCGAGTTCTTAAGCCACAGCTTCTACAATGTACTGGATAAGAGTGTACGTAAGACTCCGGAGATCTACTTCTGTGGTAACTCCATCAGCTCCACCTATCTGAAGCACCTGATGGATGTAGTAGGCGACAGAGATTTCTCCATCAACATGATCTCCAAGTCCGGCACCACCACAGAGCCCGCTATTGCTTTCCGTGTATTCAAGGAGAAGCTGGAAGCTAAATACGGCAAGAAGGGCGCGGCAGAGAGAATTTATGCTACCACCGATAAGGCGAAGGGAAGCTTAAAGCATCTGTCCGATGAGGAAGGTTACGAGACCTTCGTAGTACCCGATGATGTAGGAGGACGTTTCTCCGTACTGACCGCTGTAGGTCTGTTACCGATCGCTGTCAGCGGTGCTGATATCGACAAGCTGATGGAAGGTGCAGCCAGCGGAAGAAAGCGTGCACTGGAGAATGATTTCGAAGAGAACGATGCGCTGCAGTATGCGGCTCTGCGTAACATCTTACTGCGCAAGGGCAAGAGTGTTGAGATCCTGGCGAACTATGAGCCCGCTGTTCACTATGTAAGTGAGTGGTGGAAGCAGCTGTTCGGTGAGAGCGAGGGTAAGGACAACAAGGGTCTGTTCCCCGCAAGCGTGGACCTGACCACCGATCTGCATTCCATGGGTCAGTTCATTCAGGACGGTTCCCGTGTAATGTTCGAGACCGTGATCAACATCGACACTCCGAGAGAGGAGCTTACCATCGGCGAGGAGCCTGTAGATCTGGATGGTCTGAACTATCTGGCAGGCAAGACCGTTGATTTCGTCAATAAGAGTGCTATGAACGGAACCATTCTGGCACATACCGACGGTCAGGTTCCCAACTTCATGGTAACCGTTCCCGAGGTAAATGAGTTCTATCTTGGCGAGCTGTTCTACTTCTTCGAGTTCGCATGTGGTGTCAGCGGATACCTGCTGGGTGTAAATCCTTTCAACCAGCCCGGTGTAGAGAGCTACAAGAAGAACATGTTCGCTCTGCTTGGCAAGCCCGGTTACGAGGCACAGAGAGAAGAACTGCTGAAGAGATTGTAATTGTTACAAGCAATCATATATCTGCAAAGTATAAAAGACAGCGTAATGAATTGATTTCATTACGCTGTTGTTGTATTATAAGCTTATATTTTATGGAATAATGAGTGTAAGAGAATCAAGATGCCTGTATTATTGATGAACATGATACGAAGATGTTTATGTGACATAGAATGATGATTCAAATACTACAAAAGAACAGGAGAGAACGGTAAAAATGAAGATTGTATTGCTGGAGAGAAACAGTGCGGGTACGGATGTGCCGGTAGATTGTTTTTATGAACTGGGAGAAGTAACATCCTATCCCAATACGGTTACGGTAGAAGAAGTGGCAGAGCGTGTAGGAGATGCGGATGTGATCGTCTGCAACAAGGCTCCGATGAGAGAAGAATCCCTGAAAAATTGTCCGAACGTGAAGTTGATCTGTGAACTCGCTACCGGATATGACAACTGCGACCTGGAATATTGCAAATCCAGAGGCATTAAGGTCGTAAACGTGGTGGATTATTCTACAGCTATGGTAGCACAGCATACCTTTACTCTGGCACTGGCACTGAGCCAGAAGCTCCCCTATTATGATGAATATGTAAAATCCGGCGCTTACAGTGCGCAGGATCGTTTTTCTAATTTTGACAGACCTTTTTATGAATTGGAAGGCAAGACCTGGGGCATCGTAGGAATGGGAAATATCGGTAAGAGAGCAGCGGCAATCGCAACGGCGTTCGGCTGTAAGGTGATCTTTTATTCCATCACCGGTAAGAGCACCTGCACGGATTATCCCCAGGTGGACAAGGATACTTTATTAAGAGAGAGTGATTTCCTGTCCCTGCATTGTCCGTTAAGTGATCTGTCCCGCAACTTCATCGACAAGGAAGCTTTCCGTAAGATGAAAAAAACGGCGGTCCTCATTAATGTGGCGAGAGGTCCGGTAGTGAACAATTCCGATCTCTATGAGGCACTGGTGGCAGGAGAGATCCAGGCAGCGGGTCTGGATGTATTGGAGAAGGAGCCCCTGGAGTTGTCCAATCCGTTAAGTACACTAAAGGACAGCAACAAGCTGATCATTACCCCTCATCTGGCATGGGCAAGCGTGGAAGCGAGAACCCGCTGCGTGCAGGGTGTCTATGAGAACATCAAGGCATTTATGCGCGGGGAAAACAGGAATGTAGTGAATCTGTAAAATACTTGCATTCATAGAGATATTTGTGTATATTTGTAATTACGGCTTTCAACAATGAAAAATGAGATTAATGTAGGACATTATCGCGTAAGCGTGGATACTACAGGAAATGAGGATAACATGATAGAAAAGATAAAAGCACTGTGGATCAAATATGAAGAGATCATCGCATATCTGATCGTAGGTGGACTAACCACGGTCGTATCCTGGGCAGCAAAGTTCTTAGCAAACTTCCTGTTATTTGACAATACGATGTATCCCACACCGTTCCAGAATGTTGTATTGAGTATTATTAACTGGACCGCCGGTGTTATTTTTGCATATTTCACGAACCGTAAGTTCGTATTCAAGAGCAACGCACCGATGCTTTCGGAGGCTCCGAAATTCGTCCTTTCCAGAGTATCTACCCTGATCCTGGATATGGTAGTGATGCAGGTGCTGACCGCAGTTGGTGTAAACCTGCTGGTTGCAACCGTGATCTCTGCGGTTCTGGTCATCATTGGAAATTATGTGTTCAGTAAGCTGTTCGTATTCAACAAGAAAAAAGACGGCGAAGCGGAAGAGGCGAAATAGGTATATTACTTGCAAGAGTATTATAAAAGCAGTCCGGAACCGGCAGAAGATAGAAAATCTGTCGGTCTCCGGACTGCTTTTTATGTGCAATTTATATTTGTAGTTATGCCAGATAAGCCTTTAATAATTCCAGTGTTGCGGCAACGGCATCTTTATGTGACCGTTCATAACCGTGAGATGCGTAGACACCGGGACCAATGAGTCCGTGTCTGGCGTCGATGCCGGCGCTTAAAGCCGCATCGGCATCGGAACCGTAATAAGGATATACATCCGCTGCATAGTCGATATGATTGTCCTTCGCTGCCTGGATCAGGGCTTTGACAACATCATAATGATACGGTCCGTGGCCGTCCTTCACGCAGATGGATACCTGACGGTCTGTGCATTCCAGGCCTTCACCGACACAACCCATATCTACGGACAACAATTCCTCCACATCTTCCGGTGCGGAAGCGCAGGCACCGTGGCCGACCTCCTCGAAGACGGTGATATGCTGGTAGACTTTGCGGGACAGCTTCAGATCCTCGTCCTTTACATATTTAGCAAATCCCAGCAAAATAGCGGTGCTGAGCTTGTCATCCAGGAAACGGCTCTTGATGTAGCCGGACTCGGTGATGCGGGTACGGGGATCCATGCAGACGAAGGAACCGTTTTCGATCCCAAGTGCTTTTACGTCCTCTTTGGAAGATACCTTTTCATCCAGCAGGACTTCCACGGAGTCAAAAGTTCTCTCGGACTTCTGATAATCGTCGTTGACATGGATGGAAGCATCGGTCAGCTGTACGGTACCATCGTATACTTTACCGTCCAGCGTGTAGATACGGCAGTTTTCAGTCTCGATGTTGTTCGCGTTCAATCCACCGACCC
>OGOJ01002466.1_pt1 | contig 11604 bp, 8 predicted proteins | sample 1552601 | NCBI WGS metagenome assembly OGOJ01 (sample SAMEA2580184, study PRJEB22360) | human gut metagenome | biome: human gut; feature: human-associated habitat; material: faeces | place: Denmark | collected 2008/2010
GGGAGGGGATGGTCTCACCCTGCCGCATCCGGGCCGAAAGCTGTTCAAGTGAAAGTTTCATGTCTTCTCCTTTTTCTCCGATTTTCCTGTGAGACAAAAAAATACCCTCGAAAGGGCGTTTGTCCTCCCATTATAGACAGGGGGGCGAAAAATGTCAACCCATCAGCCCATGGGGTAGCCATTGCCCCGGAGATTGATTTTTTGGCCCGGGCGTGATACACTTCATTTGTATCCAGCCGTGAAAGAACAGGAACGGCCTCTGCCGCTCCGGGAAAGAGGAAAAAAATATGCTTCAACTGCTTTCTGGCAACCCGCGCACCGTGGATGCGCTGGGCTTTCTGCTTGCATTTGCGCTGACCGCGCTGATGGACTCGGTGTTCCACGATAAGCTCCCCCACGACCATGGCCGCGCGTTTGCCGTGAACGGCGAACTCTCCAAGGGCAAGGCCCGGGGTTCCGGCCTCATCTTTGTGCTCTGCATTGCACTGGTCACGCTGGCCGTGGTGCCTTTTAAGGCAGAGTACGTCATCTACACCGTCCTGCTCATTGCGTCCATGCTCTCCGGCTATTTTGACGATGCCGCCGAGACCGCCTGGAACGAGTACAAAAAGGGCCTGATCGATCTGGTTATCGCCGTTGTGGCGGGCGTGACCTACCTGAACTTCAACGGCACGGAGGTCAACTTCCTGAGCTGGAGCTTCAGCCTGCCCTATGCCGTCTACCTCATCCTCATCATCGTCCTGATCTGGGCCAGCATCAATGTGGTCAACTGCACCGATGGCGTGGACGGTCTTTCCGCCAGCCTTGCCGTGGTCAGCATCGGCACCTTCCTGCTGGCCTACTGGGAGGAGCTGGGGGATTACGCCACCGCAGGCATCGTGTTCATTGGTGCCCTGCTGGCCTACCTGTGGCAGAACGCCAAGCCTTCCACCCTGCTGATGGGTGATGCGGGCAGCCGCGCCATGGGCTTCTTCCTGGCTGTTCTGGCCCTCAAGAGCAGCCATCCCTTCGCCTTTCTGCTGGCCGCGCTGGTGTTCATCGTGGACGGCAGCCTGGGCATCCTGAAGATCAGCTTCAAGCGGTTTTTGCACATCTCCATCCTCAAGAACACCCTGACCCCGCTGCACGACCATGTGCGCAAGCGTCTGGGCTGGAGTGATGAGCAGGTCGTGGCCCGCTGGCTCATCCTGCAGGCTGTGGCATCCGCCTGGCTGCTGCTGTTGGTGCGGTAAAACACAAAAAAGAAATGCAGCGCCCGCACAGGAAAGCTCCTGCGCGGGCGTTTTGCTGTTCTGGTCCGGGAGGAAAGTTCCAGCTTCCGGTACAGCGTTTCCAGACAGGCTGGGTCACGAATTTCCTGCATGAGTTCACCTCATTTCTTTTATTTCATTGTGCCATGTGTCACAAACAAATGCAAGCAAAACCTTTATAATAGGGACGAAAGTGGAGGAAAAACCAATGGATTCTATTTTTGATCTCGATCATCTGTACCGCACCTATTTCAAGATGGCGCTGCCCTCGGTGTTCGGCCTGATGGTGAGCGTGGTGTATAACCTTGCCGATACCTTTTTCATTGCGCAGTCCAACGATACGGCGCTGATTGCGGGTGTTTCGCTCTGTGCGCCGGTGTTCACAGCCCTCATGGCCTTCGGCAACATCTACGGCCAGGGCGGCAGCTCACTCATTTCCCGCTTGCTGGGACAGGACGACCGTGAGGGCACCGGCCGGGTCAGCTCGTTCTGCTTCTATGTGGCCCTGACCACGGGCGTGGTGTTGGCAGTCCTGATGATGCTGTTCCGCGTCCCGCTGCTGGGCATTCTGGGTGCGACTGCTGAGACGATGCCGCACGCACAGGCCTATTACACCGTGCTGGCCATTGGTGCCCCGGCCACGGTGCTGAACTTTATCCATTCCAACCTCGTCCGCTGTGAGGGCATGGCAACCCAGTCCATGATCGGCAGCATCGGCGGCACGGTCATCAACATCATCCTCGATCCCATCCTCATCACCACAGTGGGCTGGGGCGCAAGGGGTGCGGCCATTGCCACCATTGTGGGCTACCTGTGCAGCGACCTGTACTTCCTGTGGTTGCTCCACAAAAAGAGCCGCTGCCTATCTGTCAAGCTGTCCCAGTGCCACGTCACGGGCAGGGAGCTGCAGCAGATTTTGGGCGTGGGTGTTACTGCCGCGCTGAGCAACCTGATGCAGAGCCTGACTGTCATTGTGATGAACCAGTTCCTCTTGCCCTACGGCAACGACAAAATTGCCGCCATGGGCATTGCCAGCAAGGTGAGCATGATCGCCCAGCTGGTTTTGGTAGGCTTCTCGTTCGGCGGCATCCCACTGTTCGGTTACCTGTACGGCGCAAAAAAGCGGGACGTGATGCGCAAGCTCATCCGCTTCTGTCTGACCTTCCTCGTCTCCATCGCCGTGGTGCTGTCCCTCATCCTCTGCCTGAATTCCGGTGCGCTGATGCAGCTCTTCGTGCAGGATGCCGGGATGATCGCCACTGGTGCGCAGATGCTCCGCTGGCAGGTCTACACCGCAGCCTTTGGCGGCGTGGTGCTCCTGCTCACGGTGCTGTTCCAGGCAACTGGGAAAATCATACCGTCCTTCCTGCTCTCCATCAGCCGTCAGGGCGTGGTGTTTCTGTTGGCACTGGTGGTCTGCGTACATCTGTTCCAGTATCAGGGCGTGCTGATGGCTCAGGCTGTGGCCGACATCCTGAGCGCTGCGCTGGCCCTTGGCCTGCTGGCGGTCAGCCGCGATATCATTGCAAAACAGTAAACACAAAAACGCCCGGAGGGCCGCTGAGAACTGCGACTTTCCGGGCATTTTTAGTATTCGATGCCTTTGCGCGCCTTGATGCCCTTCTGGTAGGGGTGGCGGCGGCATTTCATTTCGGTGGAGTAGTCGGCGGCATCCAGCATCCACTGCGGGGCCTTGTGGGCGGTCAGCACGCATTCCTGCGCGGCGGGACGCTCCAGAACGGCCCGCCGGAGCAGGTCTTTGTCCACCATGTCCAGCTCCCAGGCCGAACCGGCCTCATCTAAAATAAGCAGGTCGGCAGGCTCGGCCAGGGCGGCGGTCACGTTTTCGTTCTGCACGGCCCGGGCAGCGGCCTTTTCCGCTTCGTTCATCTGGAACACGAACTTCTGCCCGCCCTTGCCCCGGAAAATTTTTGCCCCCAGCTGGGCCAGCAGAGGGATCTCGCCGCTCTGCCCGCCCTTGAGGAACTGCACGATGACAACCCGTTTGCCGCTGCCCAGTGCGCGGAGGGCAAGGCCCATGGCGGCGGTGGTCTTCCCCTTGCCGTCGCCCCAGTAAAGATGCAGCAGGCCCTGTTCCATCATCCGTTCTCCTTTGTGTACTGCACGGTCTCCACCAGGTGCAGGATGTGCTGCTCCGGCCAGTCCCGGGCATCCAGCACATAGCCGCCCGCGTTGGGGCCGCACCAGTCGTGAAAGCTGCGGCGGGGCACGCCAAACCGCTCCAGTGCAGCCATCTGGGTGCCGCCATGGGCCACGATGACCAGCCGCTCCTGCCCTTCGGCAAGGGCCTTGTCAATGAGGTCAGCCAGCGTTTTGCACACCCTGTTGCAGAAATCGCTCCTGCGCTCCCCGTCCGGGTGGGCGGCGTGCTCGTTTTCCTGCACCCATGCCAGATATTCCGGGTCCTGCTCCACTTGCACGAAGGTCTGGCCCTCGAACCGGCCGAAGTTCATCTCCTTCAGCCCGTCCACCGGAATGAGCTTTGCCCCGGGAAAGAACACCCGCGCCGTCTGGGCGGTGCGCTGCAGCGGGGTGACATAGACCACCTCCGGTGCAAAATCTGCCTGCCGCAGCTGGGCGATGCCCGCGGCGGAAAGGGGGATGTCCCGCTGGCCCTGATATCGTTTTTGCGCGTTGTACTCCGTCTGGCCGTGACGCAGCAGATAAATGAGCATAATCGTTCTCCTTTTTGGTTTGTTCTGCACCATTATAGCCTATTTTGCGGTTATTTTCCAGCCATGCACTTGCAATTCTTCCACATTTCAGATATATTGAGTGGGTATGAAATTTCAGGGGAGAGAAGTGTCAATGGAGATCCGGGACCGGAAAGCAGCGCAGCGCCGGGCGGGCATCATGGCCCGCAGGGGTCTGCCGCAGGCAGAGCGGGCGGCGGCCAATGCAGCCATCTGTGCCCGCCTTCTGGCCATGCCCTGCTTCCAAAAGGCAGAGAATCTGCTGCTCTACGCCGCTTTTGGCGGGGAGGTGGATCTTGCTGGGCTGGCAGAGCAGGCGGCCCGGCTGGGCAAAACGGTAGCCTATCCGGTCTGTGGGGAAAACTTTACCCTGACCGCCGCCGTACCGGGGCCGGACGGTTGGGAGGTGGGGGCTTACGGCATCCGCACGCCGGTTCTGGAACGGGCGGCGCTCATCCGGCCGGAGGCGCTTGATCTGGTGCTGGTGCCCTGCACTGCCTTTGATGCGGCCTGCCGCAGGGTGGGCATGGGCAAGGGCTACTATGACCGCTATCTGCCCAGGTGCCGGAACGCCGTGGCGCTGGGCGTGGCCTTTGAGGCCCAGCGGGTGCCGGAAGCGGCTGCAGATGGGCAGGACCGGCGGGGGGGGGGGGTTGTAGGAGACGATGGCGCCCGCCGTGGCGATCAGCAGGCAGGTCGACGCGCCGCCGAGACCCTGGCCCATGACCACGTCGACATAGGTCGAGAACCACGTCGTCACGCCGTTGTAGCCGATGAACCACAGCGCGATGGAGGCCAGCAGGAAGCCGAGGCTCTTTTTGACCGGCTTCGGAAGCGTCTCATGGCCGCTGCCGTCGTCCTGGGCGAGGTTCCATTCGGGGTGCTGCTTCTCGAGTGCCTGATTTTCTGCCGTGAGCTTCGGCTCTTTGACCGTGAGGAAGAGGACGGCAATGGCGATGAACATGATGGCCGAGACGACGATGAACAGCGGCTGGTAGTTGACGTGGTCCAGCCCGGCCGTCTTCGAATTGGGATAGAGGACCGCGGCCACGCCGAGATAGAGGATGCCGCCGACCGCGCCCATCAGGTTGATGATCGCGTTCGCGCGCGATCTTATAGGCTTGGGTGTCACATCCGGCATCAGCGCCACCGCGGGCGAGCGGTAGGTCCCCAGCGCCACGAGCAGCAACCCCAGCGTGACGACGAACATCGCGAGCTTACCCGTGCTCGCGCCATTTGCGTAGCCGTTGTCAAAAAGCGGCAGCAGATTCATCAGGATCACCGCAGCCGCCGTGCCGCCGAGGATAAACGGCATCCGCCGCCCGATCTTCGTGCTCGTCCGATCACTCAGCGCGCCGAAGAACGGCAGCAAAAACAGCGCCAGCACATTGTCCGCCGCCATGATCGCGCCGGAAATGGTCTCGTCTAAGTGGAACGTGTTCGTCAAGATCAGCGGGATGATGTTGTCGTACATCTGCCAGAACGCGCAGATGGACAAAAACGCCAGCCCCACCAGCACCGTGCGCTTGTGGTCAAGCTTCATAGCCGTTCTCCTTGCAAAGAAAAGTCGATTTCCTTAGAATCACAGTAGAATATCATGTTTTCGCCGAAATAGCAAGCGCCCGTCGCGCCCCACTCTGTCAAATCCCTGTAAAATGCCAATATTCCTTGCCTTTTCGTCCCGTTTTCGCTATAATGGAACAAAAATTGCTAAAAAGGAGCCCCCATGCTGTTTTGGAAGAAGAAAACGCCCCCGCTCGTCCAGTCCTCCGCCTCCGCGTGGCGCGAGCAGTGGCGCGCGATCGTCCCGCCCGAGTGCCGCAACGTCCCCGTCACCGTCGATGGCCGCACCGTCACCGCCTACGTGCAGATCAACCATTTCGTGATGATGCTCCAGGACGGCTTACTCATGGAGGAGCACTTTTTCGACGTCTGCTCCCACTTCCAGCGCGCGGGCTACCATGTCATCTGGCTCATGCGCTGCACGCAGGACATCGAAAACGGCTATTTGAAGCTCAAAAAGCAGCGCGGCGACAAATGCCTCTGGAAGTGGCGCAAGCCCACGACGAACTTCGGCCGCTGGACGTCCGACAACCGCTGCGTGACCATCCTCCTCCAATATAAGCCCGCGCCCGACGGCCCGCTCGAGCACTGCACGGAGCACATTTTGCAGCGCGTCCAGTGGGCGGAGAGCTCGGACGACGCGCAGATGGTCCCCTCGCGCACGGAATTTGCCACCGTCGGCGCCCCCGGCACCCCCGCCGAGCTCGCCAACTGGCTCCGCGGCGGCTTCATGTCGGGCGATTTGTAAAATTTTCAGTTGGTTGCCGTCCTTCGTCCAACAACTCCTTTCATGCTTGACAAGCATGAACCCCCGGTTTTCCGGGGGTTTTATTTTTACTGTTTTTAAGGAGATTGCTATGAAACGGACTACAAACTACTCTCTTCCCACGTGGGAAAAATCGGACTTCATCCAAATGTCGGACTTCAACGACCTGACGCAAAAGACCGACGCGGCGCTCAAGGCCAACGCCGACACCATCGGCGAAAAGGCCACAGCCGCCGCGCTCGCGGCGCTCGCCAAAAACCTCGGCGTCGTCGGCCACAACGCGCGCGTGACGTGGGGCAGCTACACCGGCGCGGGCACCTACGGCGCGAGCAACCCGAATTCGCTCGAATTCGGCTTCTGCCCCGTGCTGGTGGCCATCCCTTGCGACGAGCTGGGCCACTACCCCGCTGCCCCCTCGATTCTGCTGCGCGGGGCGGGCCTCGCACCCACGCTGACGGCGGCAAACGGCGGCTCGATGGGCGCGGAATACACGGCCCTGCGCCCCACGTGGGGCGACAGCGGCGTCAGCTGGTATTCCGAAAAATCCGTTGCCTGTCAGCTCAACGAATCCGGCATCACGTACTTCTATGTTGTCATCGGCTACGACAAAGCCAAAGAAGAGGAATAAAAACAGCCCCGAGGCGAAAGCCTCGGGGCTGTAAAACTATGCAGTTTTAAGTGTTTAGGCAATTACTTACTTGGAAGTGACCTGAAACACAGCATAGTAGGGAGTACCATCAACGGTGATGGAGACAGCAACAACGTTCTGCGCGTTGGTGAACTCGATCTTACCCGTGGAGATGATCTCCTGATCGATCTGTGCAGCAGTGACATCCGCAGTGCTGGTGAAGTTGCGATACTTCACGCTGGAAGCGTTCACACCGCTGTTGAGCATGAGCTGCGCAGCCTGGGCCTTATCATAGGACAGGCTCTTCACGTTGGCGATAGCAGTGTCGAGGTCGGCATAGCAATCACCGTTTTTGCTGTAAAGAACGGTCTCATGGTTGTTGAAGTCGATCAGGCTGGCAATCAGATCCTTGACGCCGGAACCGGCAACGTCCCAAGTCAGGGTGTACTCGGTCACACCGTCCTCAGCGAGAACCTTAGCGCTGTCGGCAAGATCAATGAGGCTGGTCTTGAACAGACCGGTGTAGTAATCCATACCGCCGCACAGGGTCAGCCAGCTGTAGTTGTCATAGTCGATGTAAGAATTCACACCGGAAACGACCAGCTTGAAGTTGCTGTAGGTGTACTTGCTGTCGAGCTTGGTATCGAGGTCGAGCTTGAGAGCGTTGTTCTCGTCCGCAACGAGAGCGAACTCGCCGGTCTTGGCAACGCCCTTCGCGTCGGTGTAGGTGTAGGTCAGCTTGGCGGTAACGTCATCGCTGAGCTTCTCGCCGACGTAGACATACTTGGCGTGGTTGTAAGCGCTGACATCGTCGTTGGCAACAACCCAAACACCATAGGTGTCGAAGATATCGCTCTTGGCGAGGTCCTCAACGGAAGTGATCTTCTCATCGGTGGAAATGACAGTAGCACCAGTCAGATAGTAGCCGACACCCTTACCGTTGGTATCGGGCTCGTTGCTGCTGACAATGCGGTTGCCGGTCACTTCAGCCTTGCTGCCGGTGATGTAGTCAACCAGATACTCGTCAGAATACTGATGATCGGTGGCCTCATTGACGAGGTCAAGGTCATACAGGTAACCGTAAGCATAGTAGACGCCGTCGAAGCTCTGACCGCCGCGCTGAGCGAGGTCCGCAACGAAGAGCTTGCCAACGTTCTGAGCGAGGGTCTCCATCAGTTCCTTGTTCGGGGTCTTGACGGTAACCTTATCACCGCCGAGGTAGGCATCCATGTAGTAGATTTCCTGCTTTTCCTTGTTGTTGGTCTCGACATAGCTCTTGTAGCTGTCGGAGATGGAGAACAGCAGGTTGCTCTGCTCTTCAGCAGCATCAAAATCGTAAACGTAAACGCGCTTAGCGATCTTGTTGGAGTTCAGGTCATACATGACATAGACAGAGCCAGCAGCCATCTCGGGCAGCTTGTCAGTGCCGGTGTAAGCGGTGTAAACATTATTGTCCTTCTTGTCGACCGTGCGGACGATGATCTGGGTGTCATCGGTCAGGTAGGCAACAGGAGCGTTGTCATTGAGAATCGCGCTGGTCTTGAGGTCGATGGTAGCGCTGCCGGTGGCATAGATGATGTTCTTCTGGCCTTCGAAGCCCTGAAGATCAACAGTGCCGTCATCGTTGGTGTCAACGCGGTAGAGCGCCAGGCCAAGGAAGTCCTCGTTGTTCTTGGGCTCACGGGACACGTCGATATAATTATCGCCAATGTCGCCCAAATCATCATAGGTAGGCTCGACATCATCAGTCTTGGCATACCAATTAAACGCATTGTAATTCTTGAAGCCATCCATCTTATTGACGGTAGCAGTGTACTCCTTGCCTTCCATGTCAACGAGGGTAGCCTCGGCATGGCCCTTGGTCTTGTCGTTGGCATAGACCCAGTTCAGGTCCTTGAGAACAGCGTAGTTGCTGTTGTCGATGGTGACAGAACCGATCAGGTTACCGAACTGGTCGAGCAGCCAGGTGAACTTGTTGGTCTTGTCCTTGCCGGCAGCATCCTTGAAGAACTTGACGGCATCGTTGTACTCCTTATCGGAGACAATATGTTTGTTGGCGTTATACCAGATCTCAGTCTGAGCACCCTCGAAGGACTCAGCCTTGGCAACATCCTCAACATACTTGTACTCGCCCTTCAGGCCAGCAAACTCAACGTTGTTAGCCTTAGCTTCGTTGATATTGACGAGAACATAATCGTCCTTGGCATAGTCGTTGCCATCAACATAGACGGTCTCGGTCTTGCCCTCGTCGACATAGGCTTCAAGGACAGTGTAGTCGTCACGATCAACATGGTTGTTCTTGTCGATCTTCTCGCTGACAACGCTAGTGACCTTGGCGAGGTAGGTATCAACGATGACCAGACGATAACCGTCCTTGACCTCGTAGAACTCGATCTGCTCGCCCTGAGCGCCGACCATAGCCTTGGTAGCAGTGGCCTTGTAGGTCTCAGCAGCGGTGCTCTTCACGCCGTTGGTGTAGGTCTCAACGATCTTGGCGGAAGTCTTCTCGCCGAGAGCGCTGCAAATGTCGCACTGAGCGGTGGCAACATTGTAGGAAGCGTCCGGAGTGGCAACGACCTCAGCATAGGTCTTGCTGGTCTTGGTGTTGTACCACTTGGTGGAGGGACGGCCCCACTCATCCTCAGAATCCTTGGAATCGAGGTTGAAGTTCTTCTTGCCCAAAGTGGTCTCGTCGAGTTTCAGAGCCTTGTCAGTCACGTAGCCGAAAGCCGGGGTATAGGTGACGGTGGGCTGCTGAATAGCGCGGAACAGGATCTCGGCAACCAGCTCACGGGTAGCGGGAGCGCCGAGGTTGGTGGTCTTGGCAACGTTCTTCAGAACGCCGAGCTGCTCGGCATACTTGGCAACGTTCAGGGACCAGTCAGCGCCGGAGAACTCACCGTTCTTGTCGTAGCCGACAGCACGGAGGATCATCGCGAGGACCTCGTAGCCGGTCACGTTGCCGGACGGCTTGAAGGTGCCATCGGGATAGCCCTTGACCAGCTCAGCGTTGGCGCAGTAGCCGATGTAGCCAGAGGCCCAGCCGGCGCCGGTCATGTCGCTGAACTTGTTGTAGGTGGAGTACAGACCGGACTTGTCGTTCTTGGCGACGTCGCCGGTGTAGATACGATAGATGATCGTAGCCACTTCTGCACGGGTGATGTTGCCCTGGGGCTTGAAGGAACCATCTTCATAACCCTTGAACACATCCATGCCATTCAGAACGGCAACGGCCTCAGCGTAATCAGCGCTGACGTCCTTGTCATCCTTGAAGGCACTGGCGCTGACGGCCAGAGACAGAGTCATGACCAGAGCCAGCACCATTGCGAGTAACTTTTTCATAGATGTTACTCTCCTTTCATAAATTTCCATCCTCTTGGAGCCGAACACCCGCCGTCTCTCCCTCTCCTGCGTGGTTGCTGCCAAAATCCGCCAGCTTTCAAATTGTTGCAAAAACAATTAAAAATCTGTAGAATCTGGAAGAATCAACGCAAAATCGTTCGATTCGGTGGATATCGCATCCCCTTAGGATTTTCGCCTTTCCTTGTATTTCAGTGCTTTGCGGGCTTATCGTGGTAGCGGTTTGGTAGCGGTCCGAAAATTTAAAGTGCGTTTTTTCCTGTGATACCAACGGTTTGCAGAATCGCTACCATGGTAGCGCACCCGTTTCGCTTAAAAAAAGACGGCGCAGAAAATCTGCGCCGTTAACGGAAATTTATGATGGAATTTTTGAAATTTTACACGTTGAAGCGGAAATAGATCATGTCGCCATCCTTGACGACGTACTCCTTGCCCTCGCTGCGCAGCAATCCCTTTTCCTTTGCCGCCGCGACGCTGCCGCAGCGGATCATGTCGTCGAAATTGATCGTTTCGGCGCGGATGAAGCCGCGCTCGATGTCGGAGTGGATCTTGCCCGCGGCCTGCGGGGCCTTGGTGCCGTTTTTGATGGTCCAGGCGCGGCACTCGTCCTCGCCGTAGGTCAAAAACGAGATGAGGCCGAGCAGCGCGTAGGAGCACTTGATCAGGCGGTCGAGGCCGGATTCCTGAATGCCGAGCTCCTCGAGGAACATCGCGCGGTCGTCGCCGTCGAGCTCGGCGATGTCCTGCTCGAGCTTGGCGCAGATGGGCAGCACCTGCGCGCCCTCGCGGTCGGCGAGCTCCTTGACCTGCTGCAAATACCGGTTGCCGTCCTGATTCGCAAAGCCGTCCTCGTCCATGTTCGCAGCGTAGATGATGGGCTTGAGACTCAAAAGATCGGCGGTCGCGATGAGCTCTGCGTCGTCAGACGAGACCTCGAACGTGCGCGCGCTCTTGCCCGCGTCGAGATGCTTGGCAAGAGCGGAGAAGAGCTCGACCTCGTGCAGGAACTTCTTGTCGCCCTTGGCCATCTTCGTCGCCTTTTCGACGCGGCGGTTGACCATCTCAAGGTCGGCCATGATGAGCTCCAAGTCGATCGTCTCAATGTCGCCGAGGGGATCGACGGGGACGTTCGTGCTCGCGTCAGCCACGACGTGCATGATGTTTTCATCGTCAAAGCAGCGCACAACGTGCACGATGGCGTCCGTGCGGCGGATGTTCTCCAGGAACTTGTTGCCCAGGCCGGCGCCCTGGCTGGCGCCCTTCACCAGACCGGCGATGTCCACAAATTCGATGGTGGCAGGGGTCACTTTCTTGGGATGATAC
>OGOJ01002471.1_pt1 | contig 11595 bp, 7 predicted proteins | sample 1552601 | NCBI WGS metagenome assembly OGOJ01 (sample SAMEA2580184, study PRJEB22360) | human gut metagenome | biome: human gut; feature: human-associated habitat; material: faeces | place: Denmark | collected 2008/2010
TTCCCGCCGGGAACTCTACATCGTGGAGGGCGATTCCGCTATGGGTGCGGTCAAGTCCAGCCGCGACAGTGAATATCAGGCCATCATGCCCATCCGCGGCAAAATTTTGAACTGCCTGAAGGCCGACTATGCCCGCATCTTTAAATCGGATGTCATCGTGGATCTCATCAAGGTGATGGGCTGCGGCGTGGAACTGGGCGGCAAACACAACAAGGAGCTGGCCACCTTCAATCTCGATAATCTGCGGTTCAATAAAATCGTCATTTGTACCGATGCCGATGTGGACGGCTACCAGATCCGCACGCTGGTGCTCACCATGCTCTACCGCCTGACCCCGACCCTGATCGAGAAGGGCTATGTGTATATCGCAGAGTCACCGTTGTATGAAATTGCAACGAAAGACCGCACTTATTTTGCCTACACCGAGCCGGAAAAGACAGCGTTTCTGGAAGAGATCGGCGAGAAAAAATACACCATCCAGCGCTCCAAAGGTCTGGGTGAGAACGACCCCGAGATGATGTGGCTGACCACCATGAACCCGGAGAGCCGCCGTCTGATCAAGGTGATGCCCACCGATGTGGTGCAGACCGCGCAGGTGTTCGATATCCTGCTGGGTGATAACCTTGCAGGCCGCAAGGAACACATTGCGCAGCACGGCGCAGAATATCTGGACGATCTGGATGTGAGCTGATGATTTTAAATTGCCTCCGCTTGCGCTCTGGCAATGACAGAGGTAACGTTATTTTAATTTGGTGATTTGTCGCAGCCTGCGGGCTGCTCCAAATCACGTTTTCACGAAGAAGGCCCCAACGGGTCACGGCATTTTAAGGGAAAAATGCAGAAAACCGGAACGGCTCCATCTGTGAAAGAGCAGCTCAGGATGGCCCGCAGGCCATCCTGAACTGCAAAAATAAAAAATATTTTCCGCTGAATATGGGCAGAGCGAGAGCGGCGCCCATTTAAAATCGTCAAGAGGTTAGAAGATGCCTAGAAAATCGACCAAGAAAACAATCAAGCCGGTGCGCCCGCAGCTGGGCGACGGCGTTGAAATTTTAAATGCCGGCAGTGTGCTGGAGGACCCCATCACCCGCACGCTGGAAACCAACTATATGCCCTACGCCATGAGCGTCATCGTCAGCCGCGCGCTGCCAGAGATCGACGGTTTCAAACCGGCGCACCGCAAGCTGCTGTACACCATGTACGAGATGGGCCTGCTCAAGGGCGCACGCACCAAGTCTGCCAACATCGTGGGCAGCACCATGCACCTGAACCCCCACGGCGATGCCGCCATCTACGACACCATGGTGCGCATGGGCCGCGGCAACGAGAGCCTGCTGGTGCCCTTTGTGGACAGCAAGGGCAACTTCGGCAAGGCCTACAGCCGGGATATGTCCTGCGCTGCTGCCCGTTACACGGAGGCGAAGCTCGAGGGTGTGTGCGAGGAGCTGTTCCGGGATATCGACAAGGAGACCGTGGACTTTGTGCCCAACTACGACAGCACCACCACCGAGCCTACCCTGCTGCCGGTCACCTTCCCCACCATTCTGGCCAACAACACGCTGGGCATCGCTGTGGGCATGGCCTGCAACATCTGCTCGTTCAATCTGGCAGAGCTGTGTGCCACCACCGTGGCCCTGATGAAGGACGAGCACCACGACATCTCCACCACTATGCCCGCCCCGGACTTTGTGGGCGGCGGTCAGATTTTGTACGATGAAGCGCAGATGCGTGAAATTTACGAGAACGGCCGCGGCAGCGTGAAGGTACGCGCCCGCTACAATGTGGTGCCGGGCGAAAACATGATCGAGGTCACCCAGATCCCGCCCACCACCACGGTGGAGGCCATCATGGATAAGATCGCGGAGCTGGTCAAGGCCGGCAAGGTCAAGGAGATCAGCGACATGCGTGACGAGACCGACCTGAACGGCCTGAAGCTGACACTGGACCTCAAGCGCGGCGTGGATGCCGACAAGCTGATGGCAAAGCTGTTTAAGGCTACCCCTCTGGAAGACAGCTTCAGCGCTAACTTCAATATTCTGGTGTCCGGCCAGCCCCGCGTGATGGGCGTGCGCGAAATTCTCAAGGAGTGGACGGCCTTCCGCGTGGAGTGCGTGCGCCGCCGCACCTACTACGACCTGCACGGCAAGGAAAAGCGCCTGCACCTGCTCAAGGGTCTTGCTGCTATCCTGCTGGACATTGACAAGGCAATCAAAATTATCCGCACCACCGAGGAAGAGACCGAAGTGGTGCCCAACCTGATGATCGGTTTTGGCATCGATGAAGTGCAGGCCGACTATGTGGCCGAGATCAAGCTGCGCCACCTGAACCGGGAATATATCCTCAAGCGCACCAGCGAGATCGAGCAGCTGGAAAAGGATATTGCCGACCTGAACGATGTGCTGGCAAAGCCCGCCCGCATCCGCCGCATCATCATCAATGAGCTGAACGATGTTGCCAAGAAGTACGGTCAGCCCCGCCGCAGCGAGATCCTGTACGATCTGCCTGAGGAAGAGAACGGCTCCGAGGAGGAAGAAGCGCCGGATTACCCCGTGACGGTGTTCTTTACCCGCGAGGGCTACCTGAAAAAGATCCCGCCCCAGAGCCTGCGCACCGCCGGTGCCCACAAGCTGAAAGAAGGCGACGAGATCGTGCAGCAGATCGAGACCCGCAACAACGTGGAAGCGCTGTTCTTTACCGACAAGCAGCAGGTGTACAAGGTGCGTCTGGCAGAGCTGGAGGACGGCAAGGTGGCCCAGATGGGCATTTTCATCCCGGGCCGTCTGGGCATGGACGAGGGCGAGACCGTGCTCTCCATGGTGATCACCAGCGACTACAGCGGCTATATGCTGTTCTTCTTTGCCAGCGGCAAGTGCGCGAAAATTCCGCTCAGCTCCTATGCCACCAAGCAGAACCGCCGTAAGCTGCTCAAGGCCTACTGTGACAAGGAACCGCTGGCGAAGCTCTTCTTCCTGCCGGAGGAAACGGAGCTTGCTATCCGCACCAGCGCCAGCCGGATGCTGCTGGTGGGCACGGCGCAGATCGCGGCCAAGGCCACCCGCGACAGTCAGGGCGTGGCGGTGGTCACCCTGAAAAAGAACCAGACCATCGCTTCGGTGGTCCCGGCGGACACGCTGGAGCTGGCCAACCCCCACCGCTACCGCGTGCGCAGTCTGCCCGCCACTGGTGCCCTCATCCGCGCCGAGGACGAAGGCGAGCAGATGAGCTTGCTGTAAGGAGAAGAAAATGCAAAACATTGACCTGATCTGTGTGGGCAAACTGAACGCAAAATACTTCGCCGAGGGCGTGGCCGAATACCAGAAACGGCTGTCGGCCTTTGCGTCCTTCCGCATCATCGAGCTGCCGGAGGAAAAGATCGAGGAGAAGAACGCCTCGGATGCCGTGGTAAAAAAGGCACTGGACAAGGAGGGCAAGGCCATCCTGTCCAATGTACGCAAGGGTGCTGCCATCGTGGCCATGTGCATTGAAGGCAGGCAGATCTCCTCCGACGAGCTGGCGCAGTTCCTTGCCGACCGCGCAAACAGCGGGGCAGGGGATGTGGCCTTTGTGATCGGCTCGTCCCACGGCCTGTCCGATGAGGTGAAAAAGGCCGCCGCCCTCAAGTTCAGCATGGGACGCATCACCATGCCCCACCAGCTGGCCCGCCTTGTGCTCACGGAACAGATCTACCGTGCCTGCACCATCAATGCAGGAATGAAATACCATAAATAAGTGCAAAAACCGGTCTGTTCCCCAAAGCAGGCCGGTTTTCGGCTTTACAAGCGGCGCAAAACATGGTACAGTAAAGATACTGTGCTTTCCCTTTGAAAAGCACGCCCGGCAGTGGGGAAAGCTGCCGGAACGATACAACAACGACACGGCAAACCAGCCGCGGACGGAAAGGATGTACTACAATGGAACAGAGCGAAAAGACCCTTGATATGATCGTCAATCTCTGCAAGAACCGTGGTTATGTGTTCCCCGGTTCCGAGATCTACGGCGGTCTGGCCAACAGCTGGGACTACGGCCCGCTGGGCGTCGAGTTCAAGAACAATGTCAAAAAGGCATGGCTGAAGAAATTCGTGCAGGAAAGCCCCTATAATGTGGGTCTGGATGCAGCCATCATCATGAACCCTCAGACCTGGGTGACCACCGGCCACGTCTCCAGCTTCTCGGACCCCCTGCTGGACTGCCGCGCCTGCAAGGCACGCCACCGCGCCGACAAGCTGATCGGTGAGGAGCACCCCGAGGTGAACGTGGACGCCATGAGCTTTGACGAGATGGATGCTTTCATCGCAGAGCATGAGGACATCGTGTGCCCGGTGTGCGGCAAGCACGATTTTACCCCCATCCGCAAGTTCAACCTGATGTTCAAGACTGCCATCGGCGTTACCGAGGACAGCTCTTCCACCTGCTATCTGCGTCCTGAGACCGCACAGGGCATCTTTGTCAACTTTGCCAACATCCAGCGCACCACCCGCCGCAAGCTGCCCTTCGGCGTGTGCCAGGTAGGCAAGGCTTTCCGCAACGAGATCACCCCGGGCAACTTCACCTTCCGCACCCGCGAGTTCGAGCAGATGGAGTGCGAGTTCTTCTGCAAGCCCGGCACCGATCTGGACTGGTTTGCTTACTGGAAGGACTACTGCGAGAACTGGCTGCTGAGCCTTGGCATCAAGAAGGAGCACCTGCGCCTGCGTGACCACGAGCCTGCAGAGCTGGCCTTCTACAGCCGCGCTACCACCGATATCGAGTACGCCTTCCCGTTCACTGACTGGGGTGAGCTGTGGGGCATCGCGGATCGTACCAACTACGACCTGACCCGCCATCAGGAAGCTTCCGGCAAGAGCCTGGAGTACTTCGACAGCGAGACCAACGAGCACTACATCCCCTACGTCATTGAGCCGTCTCTGGGCTGTGACCGTGTGGCTCTGGCTTTCCTGTGCGAAGCATACGACGAGGAGCACCTGACCGACAGCAAGGGCAAGGAGGATATCCGCACCGTGCTGCATCTGCATCCGGCTCTGGCTCCCTACAAGTGCGCCGTGCTGCCCCTGAGCAAGAAGCTGGGCGAAAAGGCCATGGAGATCCGCAACGAGCTGAGCAAGTACTTCATGGTGGACTACGATGATACCGGTTCCATCGGCAAGCGTTACCGCCGCGAGGATGAGATCGGCACTCCCTACTGCATCACCGTGGACTTCGACACTGTGGGTGACGAGGCCAAGGGTATCGCAGCTGACAACTGCGTCACCGTCCGCGACCGTGACACCATGGAGCAGGAGAGAATTAAAATTGAGGATCTCGATGCTTACTTTGCAGATAAATTTACTTTCTAATCTGGCTTTTTAGTCCGGAAAAAGAGTAGAAAAAAAGGATTCCCACTCGCGGGAATCCTTTTTTGTATACTTTGTATTACTCGATAATCGTACCTGTTTTTCCCTGGAATCCGGCGAGTGCGGAATCAATGGAAGTGATGACTGCGGTACGGCCGATGCCTTTCTCGAGGAAAGAAACAGCTGCTTCCATCTTCGGCAGCATGGAGTTTTCTCCGAACTGGCCTTCTGCGATGTATTTCTTCGCGTCAGCAACGGTGATGTGCTCCAGCGGTTTTTCGTCCGGGGTACCGTAGTTGATGGAAACGTTTTCCACGCTGGTCAGGATCATCAGCATGTCTGCGTTCAGCATTTCTGCCATCAGGCCGCTGGTGAGGTCTTTTTCGATGACTGCGGATGCACCCTTTAACTCTTCATTCTGCGGGAGAACCGGGATTCCGCCGCCGCCTGCTGCGATGACAACCTGTCCGGCATCGAGAAGAAGACGGATGGAGTCGATCTCTACGATATCCTGCGGCTTCGGAGCAGCAACGATTCGGCGGTAGCCGTCCTCGGTTTTCGTTACGTAGTTTCCTTTTTCTTCCTCTGCGTCAGCCTCCTCTTTGGTAAGCGTACGGCCGATCAGTTTGACCGGATTGTTGAAGGCATCGTCGTACGGATCTACTTCAACCTGTGTAAGAATCGTGGATGTGGTTTTGAAGATTCCTCTGCGGAGAAGCTCAGCACGGATGGCGTTCTGCAGGTCGTAGCCGATGTAGCCTTCGCTCATAGCGGAGCAGACAGACATCGGGGCTGCGCTGTAGTCGGTGTGCATTTTGCCGAATTCATTCATCGCCATGTGGATCATGCCGACCTGCGGCGCATTGCTGTGGGTGATGACAACATCAGCACCGGCAGCAACGAGATCTGCGATTACTTTTGCGGAACGTTTTACGGCTGCTTTCTGTTCCGGCAGCGTCGTTCCAAGAGCTTTGTGTCCCAGTGCAACAACTATTTTTTTTCTTTTCATTGGAAGATACCTCTCTTTGCAGTTCATAGATTTTGATACGAAAAAACCAGGCATCAATATAGAACTATTATAAAGTTTATGGGAGCAAAAATCAAGAAGAAACCGACATTGCGCACATTGAAATGTTTTTCGGACTATGGTATTCTATAAAAGTATCTGAGTCGTAGGGATTTGAAACGTGAAAGGGAGGTCCCGGCATGAAAAACATGCGCACGTTACAAAAGCGGATCGCATATCAGCTCCAGCAGGGCAGTCTGGATGCGGAAGTTACAGGAATCACATGCGACAGCAGAAAAGTACAGCCGCAGAACGTGTTTGTCTGCATCCGCGGAAACAGGATGGACGGGCACGTATATGCAGAAGAAGCAGTCGAGAGGGGCGCTGCTGTTCTGGTTGCGGAGCGGGAACTGGAAGGGATTCCGGAAAAGGTAACCGTACTCGTAGTAAAGGACAGCAGAGAAGCACTCGCACAGCTTTCCTGTGCCTGGGAGGACGATCCGGCGCAGCACCTTGTGACAATCGGAGTGACCGGCACGAAGGGAAAGACGACGACTGCATATATGATTTACGAAATCCTGCGAAAAGCAGGGATCCGCGCAGGACTCATCGGAACGATCGAGACGAGGATCGGGGAAAAAAGCATTCCGTCAGAAAATACAACGCCGGAGCCTGTTGTGCTGCAGAAGCTGTTTTCTGAAATGATGCGGGAGGGCTGCACCCATGTTGTGATGGAGGTTTCCTCGCAGGCGGAAAAACAGCACCGGTGTGATGGATTTACGTTTGATTACGGTGTGTTCACCAACATTGGAAACGACCACATCGGCGCCGGGGAGCATGCATCGTTTGCAGAATATCTGTCCTGCAAAAAGAAGCTGCTTCGCACCTGCAGAACCGGAATTGTAAACCGGGATGACAAAAGGTTTCCGGAGATCATAAGGCAGAGCACCTGCCGTCTGGTGACATTCGGATGCAGGGAAAAAGCTGATTTTATGGCAGCAGATGCAGCACTCGATCAGGCGCCCGGCGTGCTCGGTGTCTCATACCGGGTGCAGGGCGCAGCGGGTTTTCCGGTACGGGTAGATCTGCCGGGTCTGTTTTCCGTTTCCAACTCGCTTGCCGCCATTGCGGTCTGCGCGCAGATGGGAATCCCGGAAAAGGCGATGCAGGAGGCACTTTCCGCAGTCCGCGTCCGTGGGCGGTGTGAGGCAGTTCCGGTGTATCCGGAAATGACGCTTCTCATTGACTACGCACACAATGCGATGAGCCTCGAAAGCCTGTTAAAGACACTGCGGAAGTACCATCCGAAGCGCCTGATCTGTCTCTTTGGCTGCGGCGGAAACCGCGCGCGGGACCGGAGATTCCAGATGGGAGAGGTGTCGGGGCGTCTGGCGGATCTGACCGTCATCACCTCGGACAATCCGCGGGATGAGGAACCACAGGCGATTCTGGACGATATCCGGACGGGAATCGGGAAAACAGAAGGCGCTTTCGTTGAGATTGCAGACCGTAAGGAGGCGATCCGGTATGTGATCGAAAACCGGCAGCCGGGCGATCTCGTGGTGCTCGCGGGAAAAGGCCACGAAACGTATCAGATCCGGAAGGGGAAACGGTACGAGATGGATGAGCGCGTGCTGATCCGGGAAATACTGGAAGAAAGTAAGGGGAATGTATGAGCAGCGTTTACGCTGATGTAATCGTAGACATCACAAATGAAAAACTGGACCGGACCTTTCAGTACAAGGTTCCGTCGGAACTGACAGGGGAGATCGGTCCGGGAACGGCGGTACAGATTCCGTTTGGAAACGGAAACCGCACGATCACCGGCTATGTGCTTTCCATCGGAAACGAGCCGAAATATCCGCAGGACCGGATGAAGGCCATCCTCGCGGTACAAAAGGATGCGGCGACTGTAGAGACGAAGCTCATCGCGCTCGCCGCGTGGATGCGTCATACGTACGGATCGACGATGATCCAGGCGTTAAAGACGGTGCTTCCAGTCAAAGTAAAGGCGCGCGGGAAAGAAACCCGCGAAATTGCGCTTCTTGCAGATCCTGCGAGATGTGAGGAGCTGCTGGAAAACTACAGAAAGAAAAATTATAAAGCGAGAATCCGTCTCTTAAACGCGCTGCTGGCCCAGCCGGTTCTTCCAGGGCCGGTTGTGAGCAAGAAACTGAAAATCACGGCAGATACGCTGCACGTGATGGAAGAGCAGGGCGTGTTGGAAATCCGCCGTACGAGCACCTGGAGAAATCCGGTATCTGATGCGGCAGGAAGAACAACTGCGGGAAAACCAAACGAACAGCAGCAGGCCGTGGTGGACGGCATTCGAAAGGAATGGGAAGGGCAGAACCGCCCCTGCCTGATCCGCGGTGTGACGGGAAGCGGCAAAACGCTCGTCTATATGGAGCTGATGGAGCGAGTGCTGAAGGAAGGAAAACAGGTGATCGTGCTGATCCCGGAGATTGCGCTGACGTATCAGAACGTGGAGCGGTTCTGCGCACGGTTTGGAACAAGGGTCACGGTGGTCAACTCGCGGATGACACCGTCCGAGCGCGCCGACCAGATGGAGCGCGCGCGGCGCGGGGAGGTCAGTATTATGATCGGTCCGCGTTCCGCACTCTTTGCACCGTTTCCGGATCTGGGGCTGATCGTAATCGATGAGGAGCATGAAACCTCCTATAAAAGTGAAGTGACGCCGCGCTACCATGCAAGGGAGACCGCCGTGCGCCGCGCCGGGCTGGAGCATGCCCATGTGGTGATGGGTTCGGCAACGCCGTCGGTGGATGCTTCTTACGCCTGCGAGACGGGAGTGTACGCGCTGTTCCGGATGGATGCGCGGTACGGAAATGTAGCACTTCCGTCCGTATGGATCGCGGATATGCGGGAAGAATTACAGATGGGAAACCGTTCGATTCTGTCCGGAAAACTGCGGGAAGAGATCGAAAAACGGCTTGAAAAAAAGGAACAGGTTGTACTGTTTCTGAACCGCAGAGGCTATGCGGGCTTCGTCTCATGCCGTGCATGCGGTCATGTGATGAAATGCCCGCACTGCGATGTTTCACTTACGGAGCATGCTGATGGAAGGCTGATGTGCCATTACTGCGGATATACAACACCTAAGATAACTGCATGTCCTTCATGCGGTTCAAGATATGTTTCGGGCTTCAGGGCAGGAACGGAAGGTGTTGAAGCACAGGTTAAGAAAACATTTCCACAGGCAAGAGTGCTAAGAATGGATATGGACACTACAAGAGGCAAGGATGGACATGAAAAGATTCTGTCAGAATTCGCCAATGGTAATGCGGATATTCTTATTGGAACTCAGATGATTGTCAAAGGACATGATTTTCCAAATGTGACCCTGGTTGGCGTGCTTGCTGCGGATATGTCCTTATACTCGGATGATTTCCGGTCAGCAGAGAGGACATTCGAGCTTCTGACGCAGGCTGCGGGAAGGGCCGGAAGAGGGGCAAAAAAAGGAGAGGTCGTGATTCAGACCTACAGCCCGGAGCATTATAGTATCCAGACGGCAGCACGTCAGGATTATCAGGCATTTTATACAGAAGAGATGAATTACAGGGAACTGATGGGGTATCCGCCGGCAGAGCATCTGATGGCGGTACTGGTAGCCTGTGAGGATGAAGCACTTCTGGAAAAAGGAATGCATTATCTCAAATTATATGCAATGCGGATCACGAAGAACCGCAAGGTACAGGTGATCGGTCCGGCAGCTCCGGCAGTCGGAAAGGTCAAGGATGTGTACCGGAAAGTTTTGTATCTGAAGCAGGAATCCTATGAGATCCTGATTGAAATGAAAGATAGAATGGAACAATATATTGAATTGAACCGGGGATTTGCAAAGATGCGGATTCAGTTTGATTTTGATCCGATGAGTGGATTTTAAAAGAAAAGGCAGGAGGAAGAACAAATGGCAATTAGAAAAATCAGAGAAATAGGCGATGAAGTACTGACAAAGGTGTGTAAGGAAGTAACAAAGATGACACCAAGAACAACAGAACTGATCGATGATATGTTAGAGACCATGTACGAGGCAATGGGGGTAGGTCTTGCTGCACCACAGGTTGGAATTCTCAAAAGAATCGTTGTCATCGATATCGGAGAAGGTCCGGTTGTCATGATCAACCCACGCATCGTAGAGAGCAGCGGAGAACAGACCGGGGAAGAAGGATGCCTTAGTGTACCAGGTAAATCCGGTATTGTTACCCGTCCGAATTATGTAAAAGCAGTAGCACTTGATGAAGATATGAAAGAATACGAGATCGAAGGCGAAGGACTGATGGCAAGAGCAATCTGTCACGAACTGGAGCATCTGGACGGTCATCTTTATGTAGAAAAAGTAGAAGGCGAACTTCACAGCACAGAATACGAAGAAGCCTAGGCTGGAAGCGGGAGGTTAAGATAAGATGAAGATAATATTTATGGGAACTCCTGATTTCTCAGTCGGAACACTGGAAGCACTGGTAGAAGCAGGACATGAAGTAGTGCTCGCTGTCACACAGCCGGACAAGCCAAAGGGCAGAGGCAAAGAAATGCAGTTCACTCCGGTAAAAGAATGTGCACTTGCACATAATATTCCGGTCTATCAGCCAAAGAAGATCCGGGAACCTGAATGTATCGAAGAATTGAAAAAATATCAGGCAGATGTCTGCGTAGTCGTGGCATTTGGACAGATCCTTCCAAAAGAGATTCTGGAAATGACACTGTACGGATGTATCAATGTCCATGCATCCCTTCTGCCGAAATACCGCGGTGCTGCACCGATCCAATGGGCGGTCATCAATGGAGAAAAAGTATCCGGTGTCACAACGATGCAGATGGATGAAGGACTTGACACGGGTGATATGCTGGAGAAAGTAGAAATCACATTAGATAAAAAAGAAACAGGAGGAAGCCTTTTCGATAAACTTTCCGCAAAAGGAGCCGCACTCTGCGTCCATACCCTTGCAGAACTGGAAAAAGGAACCATTACTCCACAAAAACAGGGCGAAAGCACCACTGAATACGCAAAAATGCTCAACAAAAAATCCGGTGAGATCGACTGGACGAAAACAGCAGTAGAAATCGAACGCCTGATCCGCGGCTTAAATCCATGGCCAAGTGCCTACACCCAGTGGGAAGGCAAACCGATGAAAATCTGGGAAGCAGAAGTAGAGGATGTTGTAGAAACCATAGATACTCATGAGCCCGGAACGATCACAGAAGTCACAAAACACGGCTTCAAAGTTCAGACCGGCG
>OGOJ01002479.1_pt1 | contig 11570 bp, 11 predicted proteins | sample 1552601 | NCBI WGS metagenome assembly OGOJ01 (sample SAMEA2580184, study PRJEB22360) | human gut metagenome | biome: human gut; feature: human-associated habitat; material: faeces | place: Denmark | collected 2008/2010
GGTATGCAGAATATCCTGGAATCGCTGACGCTGGCCCAGGAAAATTACGCAGGCTCCTATGTGGGGATTCTGCGCTATACCGTACCGATACTCAGCGCCATACTGCTTCTGCGCTGCGTCCTGCCCCTGCTGACCTTCCGGCGGGAGCCGGAGATCTGGGCGTGGCTGAACATGACCGACGGCAGCCAGATCCCCATCACCCATTGGGAGAACGTCATCGGCCGGAGCAAATCCAGCGACGTGACCATCGACTTTCCCACCGTGTCCCGGAACCATGCGGTCCTGACCCGGTACGACGACGGCAGCTGGACGATCACGGATGCCGGTTCCAAGGACGGAACGCTGGTCAACGGCAGAAAGGTTCAAATTTGCGCGTTGAAGCCCAAAGACCGTATCTCCATCGGCGGTGTGGAGATGCAGCTCCAGCCCATTACGGAGCATCAGGAGGCGCGCCAGGCGGAGCTTCGCACCAAGGCCGCCAGCGGCTGGGACAGCGTGGCGAATCTGATGGTGCTGTCCATCTTGCAGTGCCTGATGCTGCTGGGCTTCCTGCTGGGCGGGGAGCAGGAGACGATCGCCAGCGTTCTCATGGGCTTCGGCGGCATTTTCCTGAGCCAGTGGCTGCTGTACATTTTCTACTGCATGATCCGCCGGAAGTCCTTTGAGGTGGAGACCATGGCGTTCTTCCTGTGTACCATGGGTATGGCCGCCATCGCCACGGTAAAGCCGGGGGAGACGGTGAAGCAGCTTGCCGCCATGGCGCTGGGCGTGGTGACGTTCCTCGTCATCGGCTGGTCGCTGCGGGACTTAGAGCGGGCGAAGGTCGTCCGGTATCTGGCCACGGTGGCGGGCGTGGGCTTTTTGATGGTGACGCTGGTGTTCGGCACCGAGTATTACGGCGCGAAAAACTGGCTTATCATCGGCGGGCTGTCCTTACAGCCGTCGGAACTGAGCAAGGTCTGCTTCGTCTATGCCGGCGCGTCCACCATGGACAGAATCATGAGCAAGCGGAATATTTACATTTTTATCGCCTATTCCATTCTCATCTGCGGTCTGCTTGCCCTGATGAACGACTTCGGCACGGCGCTGATTTTCTTCTGCGCCTTCCTCGTCATTGCGTATCTTCGTTCCGGCAGCATGGGCACCGTGGCGCTGGCCGTTACGGCGCTGATCTTTGCCGGAGTGCTGGCGCTGAAAATCGCGCCCCATGCCCTGCGGCGGTTCTCCGTGTGGCGGCATGTGTGGGACGATCCACTGAACGCCGGTTACCAGCAGGTTCAGGCGCTGATGTGCGTGGCCTCCGGCGGCTTGTTCGGCCTGGGGCCGGGACAGGGCTTCCTGAAACACGTGTTCGCGGCGGATTCCGACATCGCCTTTGCCACCATCTCCGAGGAATGGGGGCTGATCGTGGCGGTGATGATGGTGCTGTGCGTGGCGGCCTACGGCTTCTTTGCCATCCGTACCGCACGGGTCGCACGAAGCAGCTTCTATTCCATCGGCGCCTGCACCGCCGCCAGCATTCTGGTGATTCAGACCATTCTGAACTGCCTTGGCACGCTGGATATTCTGCCCTTCACCGGCGTGACCTTCCCGTTTCTGAGCAACGGCGGCACCAGCATGGTCGGCGCATGGGGGCTGCTGGCCTTCGTCAAGGCGGCGGATACCCGGCAGAATGCCAGCTTTGCCGTCCGCCTGAACAAGAAGGGAGCGTGAGCGGATGAACCGCGTAACCAAAAGAACCTGGATCATGGGCTTGTTCCTGGCTGTGCTTCTGGGGGGCATGGCCTTCTTCCTGTGGGAGTACGTGACTCAGGCGGGGGAATGGGTGACCTTTCCCGGCTCTCCCCATGTGTATAACAATGCCAACATCGGCTGCGGCACGGTGACCGACCGTTCCGGGAACGTGCTGCTGGACATTACCGAGGAGCGCACCTATTCCTCTGATGCCGCAACCCGCCAGTCCACGCTCCACTGGCTGGGCGACCGGAAGGGCTACATCAGCGCCTCCGCCGTCTCCCACTACGCGGGGAAAATGGCGGGCTTCGACCTGGTCAGCGGCGTATACGACAGCAGCGGCGAGGGGGGCGAGATGACCCTGACGCTGTCGGCGAGGGTGCAGAACGCGGCGCTGGACGCCATGGCGGGGAGAAAAGGCACCGTCGGCGTGTACAACTATAAAACGGGAGAGATCCTCTGCGCTCTGACCACGCCCACCTACGACCCGGATAATGTGCCGGACATCGCCTCGGACACCTCCGGGCAGTATGACGGCGTGTACCTGAACCGCTTCTTACAATCGACCTACGTCCCCGGCTCCATTTTCAAGGTGGTCACCACCGCCGCGGCGCTGGACTGCGTCCCGGACATTCTGGACAAGACCTTCACCTGCTATGGCGCTTACGAGTACGGCACGGAAAAGGTGACCTGCGAAAAAGCCCACGGTACCCTGACCCTGAAAACCGCTCTCGCCAATTCCTGCAACTGCTCCTTCGCCCAGATCGCGGAGCTGGTGGGGAAGAAGAACATGATAAAGTACGTGGAGCAGTTCGGCGTCACGGACAGCCTGAGCTTTGACGGCGTCACCACCGCCGAGGGCAACTACGACATTTCCAACACCGCCCCGGTGTCCTTCGCGTGGAGCTGCATCGGCCAGCACACCGACCTCATCAACCCCGCCCGCTACATGACCTTCATGGGCGCTATCGCCGGGGGCGGCGTGGGCGCGGAGCCGTATCTGGTGTCGGAGGTTCGCAGCGGCGAAGAGCTGACCTACGAGGCAAAAACGAAAACCACCGGCCGCATTATGTCTCAGGACGTGGCCGACCAGGTCAGGGCGTACATGCGCAACAATGTGCAGAGCGTCTACGGCGACTGGAATTTTAACGGCATGAACGTCTGCGCCAAGTCCGGCACCAGCCAGTTGGGCGGCGGACAGAAATCCAACGCCATGTTCGCGGGCTTCGTGGAGGACGAGCAATACCCCCTGGCCTTCATCGTGGTGGTGGAGAACGGCGGCTACGGCAGCGCCACCTGCGTGCCGGTTCTGAGCAAGGTTCTCGCCGCCTGCAAGTCCGTCCTGGACGGGGAATAATGTCCTTGGGAACCTCTGATGAAATCACCTCTGACCGGCGGCGATTTCATCGGAGGTTCCCTTGTGCGTTATACACAAAAAAGGCGAAAAAACGCAAAAGATTCTGTAATCTTTTCCTCGTTGACAAATGTCTTTCTGTGGGATACAATATGCTAAAATTCTTCGGGAGGTACATGACGATGACGGCACGGTTTTCTACCACTTACAGCTCTACCCGCTGCACTATGGCAGCGGCATGTTCCTCTGCGCGAATTAGCCCCATTCTGGACACTGCCATGATTCTGGCGGTGTCCATTTGCGTTGTACGACTGCTGCTGGCAGCAGCGGCGTGACCGGGGCTTCACATGGTATGAAGAAGCGGTTACGCCCTGGGCGAACCGCTTTTTTATAGTAAGAAATGAAAAAGGAGAACACTATCATGAAAAAAGTACTTGCTATGCTGATGGCTGCTCTGATGGTAGCCGCAATGTTCACCGGATGCTCCTCCAGCAAGCCCGCGACGGAGACCACCGCCGCTGCTGCTGCCGCTACTGCCGGTACCGTTAAGATCGGTATGTCCGGCCCCCTGACCGGCGGTGCTTCCGCTTACGGTCTGGCCGTGAAGGCCGGCATGGAAGTGGCAGTTGAGGAGATCAACGCCAAGGGCGGCCTGCAGATCGAGTTCAACGCCCAGGACGACGAGGCCGACGGCGAGAAGGCCGTGTCCGCTTACAACGTCCTGAAGGACTGGGGTATGCAGGTCATGGCCGGCCAGGTTACCACCGGTTCCGCTCTGGCCGTAGCTCCCGAGTCCACTGCCGACAACATGTTCAACCTGACCCCCTCCGCCTCCGCTGAGTCTCTGGCTCTGTCCGGTGCCAACATCTTCCAGATGTGCTTCACCGACCCCAACCAGGGCGCTTCCGCCGCTGAGCTGGTTTCCACCAAGGCGCTGGGCACCAAGGTCGGCGTGATCTACGATTCCTCCGACGACTACTCCTCCGGCCTGTACAAGGGCTTCTCCGACAAGGCCGCTGAGCTTGGTCTGGAGATCGTTGCCACCACTTCCTTCACCGCCGACAACAAGGCTGACCTGTCCACTCAGGTGACCCAGTGCCAGGATGCCGGTGCGGATCTGGTGTTCCTGCCCATCTACTACACCGAGGCTGCTCAGATTCTGTCCTACGCTAACAAGATTGGCTACGCGCCCAAGTTCTTCGGCTGCGACGGCATGGACGGTATCCTGACCGTGGAAGGCTTTGACACCACCCTGGCCGAGGGCCTGGCTCTGATGACCCCCTTCGATGCCAACGCTTCCGATGAGGCGACCCAGTCCTTCGTTGCCAAGTTCAAGGAGAAGATGGATGGTCTGGTTCCCAACCAGTTCGCCGCTGACGGCTATGACGTCATCTACGCCCTGTACAACGCCATGACCGCCGCCGGTATCACTGGCAGCGAATCCGCTTCCGAAATCTGCACCGCTCTGGAGGCTCAGTTCGCCACCATGACCATTGACGGCCTGACCGGCACCGGCATGCACTGGGACGAGAACGGCATGATCTCCAAGGCGCCCGCCGCCGTGGTGATCGAGAACGGTGTTTACGTTCCCATGGGCTAAAGATAGTCCGGGAAAATGATTCCCTCAAAGGGGATGGGGCGGTTTGCGCCCCATCCCCTAACGAGGTATCATCCATCAGCAGTCTATGAAAACCTCGTTGGCGGACGGGGCTTTCATAGACTGTTGAGTAAAAAAGGAAACTCTGATTAAATCGCCTTCGGCTGTGAGCGGATCTTTTCCGGCCACTCTTCGGTATCGAAAACGGGAAATACACAAAGTATTCCACCGCTTTCGATACCTTGATTGGCCGAAAAATCTCTCGCTTACAGCTCTCGCCGATTTAACCAGAGCTTCCTAAAAAAGAAGAAAGAGGGGGACAATCATGAAAATTATTCAGTACCTGATCAACGGCATCAGCATCGGCTCTGTCTACGCCATCATTGCCCTTGGCTACACCATGGTCTACGGCATTGCCAAGATGCTGAACTTTGCCCATGGCGATGTAATCATGGTGGGCGCGTACATTTCCTTCTGCGTCACCAACTATCTGGGGCTGCCGGTTGTGGTATCCATTCTGGCGGCCATGGCGGTGTGTACTTTGCTTGGCGTGCTGATTGAGGGACTCGCCTACAAGCCTCTGCGGGGAACGCCCAGTCTGGCAGTTCTGATCACGGCCATCGGCGTCAGCTACTTCCTGCAGAACGCGGCGCAGCTGATCTGGTCTTCCAGCCCGAAGAACTTTACCAGCATCGTTACCTTCCAGCCTCTGCGTCTGGCGGGCGGACAGCTGGTGGTCACCGGCGAGGTGATCTATACCATCGCTGCTTCCGTCATCATCATGCTAGGCCTGACATGGTTTACCACCAGAACCCGCACCGGCAAGGCCATGCGTGCCGTTTCCGAGGATCGGGACGCTGCCCAGCTCATGGGCATCAACGTAAACCAGACCATTTCCATGACCTTTGCCATCGGCTCTGCTCTGGCGGCCGTTGCCGGTGTGCTGCTGTGCTCCACGGTTCCGACCTTGCAGCCCACCACCGGCTCCATGCCCGGTATCCGCGCCTTTACCGCCGCAGTTTTCGGCGGCATCGGCTCCATTCCCGGGGCTATGCTGGGCGGTATTCTGCTGGGCGTCATCGAGACCTTCAGCAAAGCCTATCTCAGCCCCCAGTTCAGCGACGCGATCGTGTTTGCCGTCCTGATTGTGATCCTGCTGGTGAAGCCCGCAGGTCTGCTGGGCAAGCAGGTTCAGGAGAAGGTATGAGGTGGATGTTATGAAAAAAAGACTGACAAAGGACAAAATCATGGGTGCGTCCACCTACATTCTGGTAACGGCGGCGTTCCTGATCCTCCAGCTGCTCATGAGTCAGGGCAAGCTGAGCAGCACCATGAAGGGATTTCTGGTGCCTGCCTGCGCCTATATTGTGCTGGCAATTTCCCTGAACCTGCTGGTAGGTATCTGCGGTGAACTGAGTCTGGGTCATGCGGGCTTTATGGGCATCGGTGCGTTCACCGGTGTGATTGTGACCGCTCTGCTGGCCACGGCGGTTCCCAACGGCATTGTACGGCTGGTGATCGCCATGGTGGTGGGCGGCGTGATGGCCGGCGCCATCGGCTTTCTCGTCGGCATCCCGGTGCTTCGTCTCCGGGGCGACTATCTGGCGATCGTGACCCTGGCCTTCGGCGAGATCATGAAGAATATCTTCGGAAATCTCTATCTGGGCATTGATGAGACAGGGCTTCATGCCACCATGAGCTCCGCAGGGTTGCCTCTGGGCGCGGGCGGCCAGATGATCGTCTCCGGCCCCAGAGGCGCCACCGGCATTACCAAGCTGTCCACCTTTGCCGTGGGCTTTGTGCTGATCCTGTTCACCCTGTTTGTTGTGCAGAACCTGATCAACTCCCGGGAAGGCCGGGCGATCAAGGCCGTCCGGGACAACCGGATCGCTGCCGAATCCGTGGGCATCAATGTCACTGCTTTCCGGATGAAGGCGTTTGTGGTCTCCGCGTTTCTGGCGGGTATGGCCGGTGCGCTTTACGCCATGAATTACGGCTCTATCACGGCTACCAAGTTCAATTTCAATACCTCCATCAACATTCTGGTCTTCGTTGTTCTGGGCGGCATGGGCAACATCCTCGGCTCCATTATCTCCGCCACGGTGCTCTACATCCTGCCGGAGGCCATGCGCGGCCTGCAGGACTACCGGATGATCCTCTACGCTGTGGTTCTGATTGTCGTGATGCTCTTTACATGGTCCCCCAAGGTGAAAGAAGCCATGTCCGTGGTCACCGACAAGATTGCCGGTGCATTCAAGAAGAAGGAGGCGGGAAGCAATGAATGACTATTCCAAGAAAATCCTGAAAGTTCCCACCGTGACCTTCGTCCGTGAGCAGGATCAGGGCAAGCAGCCCGTTCTGGACGTGCGGAACCTGGGCATCGACTTTGGCGGCCTGACGGCTGTGGACAGCTTCAACATTACCATCGGCCCCACCGAAATTTCCGGCCTGATCGGCCCCAACGGCGCGGGCAAGACCACCATTTTTAATCTGCTCACCGGTGTCTATCAGCCCACCCGCGGCTCCGTGCTGGTCAACGGCATCGACATCAAGGGAATGCCGGTATACAAGGTCAATAAGCTGGGTATCGCCCGAACCTTCCAGAATATCCGTTTGTTTACGGATATGACCGTCCTGGACAACGTCAAGGTCGGTCTGCACAATTCCATGAAGTGTTCCTTCTTCTCAAGCGTTTTGCATCTGCCCGGCTACTTCAAGGCCGAGAAGCGCGCCAATGAGAAGGCTATGGAGCTGCTGGATTTCATGGGGCTTGCGGAACATGCCAATGAGAAGGCAGGAAGCTTGCCCTACGGCGTCCAGCGCCGTCTGGAGATCGTCTCGGGCGCTGGCGACCAATCCTTCCGTGATTCTGCTGGATGAGCCTGCCGCCGGTATGAACCCCAGTGAGACAACCGAACTGATGCATCAGATACGGCGGATTCGGGATACCTTCCACGTTGCCATTTTCCTGATCGAGCACGACATGAATCTGGTTATGAACGTGTGCGAGGCCATCGCCGTGGTGAATTACGGCCGGATCATTGCCAAGGGAACCCCTGAGGAGATTCAGGCGAATCCTGCGGTCATCGAGGCATACCTTGGCAAAGAGGAGGGGAAAGCAGATGCTGAAAATTGAAGACATGCACGTGTATTACGGCGCTATCCACGCGGTGAAGGGCGTGTCCTTTGAAGTCGGCGAGGGCGAGATCGTGGCGCTGATCGGCGCAAACGGCGCGGGCAAGTCCACCATCCTGAAGACGGTTTCCGGCCTGATGCATCCCCGCAGCGGCTCCATCCACTTCTGTGATCAGGATATCACCCATATGGAAGCCTATAAGCTTCTGCGTACCGGTCTGGCGCACGTCCCTGAAGGACGGCGGATTTTCCAGCAGATGACGGTTCAGGAAAATCTGGAAATGGGCGCTTACATCAAAAAGGATGTGTCCCAGAAAGATCTGGAGACGGTGTTCACCTACTTCCCCCGTCTGAAAGAGCGGCGCAAGCAGATCGCGGGAACCCTTTCCGGCGGCGAGCAGCAGATGCTGGCCATGTCCCGCGCCCTCATGAGCCACCCGAAGCTCATGATGCTGGACGAGCCGTCCATGGGTCTTGCGCCCATTCTGGTCGATCAGATTTTTGACATCATCAAGGAGCTGCACAAGGCCGGCACAACGATCCTTCTCGTGGAGCAGAACGCCCGGAAGGCGCTGCAGATTGCCGACCGTGCTTACGTTCTGGAAACCGGCAGCATCACCTTAAGCGGCACCGGCGCGGAGCTTGCCAGCTCCGACGCGGTGAAGAAGGCTTACCTCGGCGGTTAAAAATTGGACACCCCCTGCATAGGATAGGCAGGGGGTGTTTTTATGTGCCGGAAAAACCACCTGCATGGGTGCTGCTGCCTGTTCTTCGGACTGGGGCTGATCGTGGGGCATTGTGTTTCCAGCTGGTTCGTCTGCTGCTGCGGCGGAATCGCGCTTCTGGCGCTCGGTTTTTGCATTATGCGAAGAAGATGACATTCGCTTGTCATAAACTTGTCCGGCGTTGAATAGACTGTATCGACAACGTGGGATAAGGAGTGATCCAACTTGGAATTTGAGTTTCAGAAATCCGCCTGCCCCTGCATGGAAACGGTGCTGCGGGAGGTTCAGAATGTGGAGCAGACCCAGGAGATCAAGTTGTCCGACGGAATGCCGGACATCGGCAGAGTCCTTGCCGCATGGGGACAGACCATCCTCCGGGGGAAAGAATGGCGCAGCGACAGCGTCTCCTTTTCCGGCGGGATGATGGTCTGGATTCTCTATGCGCCGGAGGATGGCAGCGAGGAGCGGTGCATCGACGGCTGGATTCCCTTCCAGATGAAGTGGGATCTGCCCGAACGGACGGAGGAGGGGAGCATCCGCATCCAGTGTCTCACCCGGTTTGTGGACGCCCGGTCGGTGTCTGCCCGGAAGCTGATGGTGCGTGTGGGAGCTGCCGCCATGGCGGAGGCCTGTGTGCCGAAGACCGCGGAAATCGCCGCCCCGGCGGAACCAATCGAGGGCGTGGAGCTGCTGACAAGCAGCTACCCGGTCAGAATGCCCAGAGAGGCCGGGGAAAGGGCCTTCGCGCTGGACGAAGAACTGACGCTTCCCGAATCCAGCCCATTGCCTGAGAAGCTGGTCTATTACTGCCTGCACCCCAGAATAACGGAGAAAAAGGTGCTGTCCAACAAGGTGGTGTTCCGGGGAAACGGGAACCTGCACGTGCTTTACCGCTCTGAGGAGGGACAGCTCCACGGATGGGACTTTGAGCTGCCTTTTTCCCAGCTGGCAGACCTTTCCGGGGAACACAGCGGCGACGCACAGGCGGACATCCTGCTGAGCCCCACCAGTCTGGAGCTGGAAGTGGACGACGAGGGACATATGCGCCTGAAATGCGGCATTGTAGGGCAGTATCTCATCTCTGACCGGGAAATGCTGACGCTGGCGGAGGACGCCTACAGCCCGGGACGGGAGCTGTCGGTGCAGACAGAGCAGCTGGAAGTCCCAGCCATTCTGGAAAGCCGCCGGGAAACCGTCTACGGCGAGCAGAGCATCCCCGCGGAGGCAAACCTGACGGCGGACGTCAGCTTCCTCGTGGACTTCCCCCGGCAGCGCAGGACTCAGAAGGGCGTGGAAATGGAGATCCCCGGCTCGTTTCTGGTGCTGTATTATGGCGAGGACGGCATTCTGCATTCCGCCACAGCCCGCTGGGAGGGGCAGTGTATCCTGAATGCGGATGAAAACACCGTGATAACGGCAATTCCCATGCCGCCGGAACAGATGCAGGCCAGTCTTGGAAGCGGCAGCGTGACCGTGAAGGGGGAAGTCCCTCTGGAAATGACGTCGGAAAGCAGTCGGGGCTTCTCCATGATCACCGGCGTGGAGCTGGGTGAGGAAAAGGAGCCGGACGCGAACCGACCGTCGCTGATCCTGCGCAGAGCGGGGAATGGCCGACTGTGGGACATCGCCAAGGAAAGCGGCTCCACCATGGACGCCATCCGCAAGGCAAATGGCCTTCAGGAGGAACCGGCGGCAGGGCAGATGCTGCTGATTCCGGTATCATAAGCAAGGTGCGCCGCCCCGGCAAACGCCGGGGCGGATTTCGTATGCAAAAAGAAAAATATGGTAGAAAAATTTCTTGTAGCAGTTGACAAGAAGTGATATAATAATCGTTAGAGAATTTTATACAGAAGGTGTTTTTTATGACAAAAATTGATATTTTCTCCGGCTTCCTCGGCGCGGGCAAGACGACCCTGATCAAAAAGATGATCGCCGAAAGCTACAAGGGGCAGAAGCTGGTGCTGATCGAGAACGAGTTCGGCGAGATCGGCATTGACGGCGGCTTTTTGCAGGATTCCGGCATCAACATCACCGAGATGAACTCCGGCTGCATCTGCTGCTCTCTGGTGGGCGATTTTGGCAAGGCGCTGAAGAAGGTCATTGCCGAGTACCATCCCGACCGTATTCTGATCGAGCCGTCCGGCGTGGGCAAGCTGTCCGACGTCATCGCCGCTGTGAGCAAGGTGACGAATGACGAGGTCACGCTGGGCTACACCGTGGCCGTGGCCGACGCGGGCAAGGTCAAGGTGTATATGAAGAACTTCGGCGAGTTCTACAACAACCAGATCGAAACCGCCTCCACCATCATCCTGTCCCGTACCGATTCCATCCCCCAGAGCAAGCTGGACGCGGCCGTTGCCATGCTGCGGGAGCATAATTCCGTTGCTACCATCGTAACCACCCCCTGGGGCGAGCTGACGGGCGAGCCGGACGGCTCCGGCGCGATGCTGCACAGCTTCCGCTACTACGGCGTTCCGGAGACATACCGCATTCTGATGGTCACGGCCTCCGGCGAGACGTTTTTGTCGGATGTGCTGACGCGCAGGACGCTGCAGTCCTCCGTCACGGTCGACTGGACGGCGAAAACGGCAAAGCCGCCTTTGCAGTCCGTGGGATATCTGCTGCAATTCGCCGCGACGTTTGTGCCGACGATTCTGATCGAGCTTGTGGTGCTGCTCCTGTTCGGGTTCAAGCTGAAAGAAAACTGGAAGCCGTTCCTGCTCGTCAATCTCGTGACGCAGGGGCTGCTGCACGGGTATTTCGCGCTGTTCGCCGTCAACAATGGCGTCGGGCCGGGATATTTCATGCTCTTCTTCCCGGCAGAGCTGGTGATCGCGCTGCTGGAGGCGTTTATTTACCGCGCCGCACTCAGGGGCCGGTCAAAGCGCCGCGCGTTCCTGTGCGGCTTGTGCGCCAACGTCTGCTCGGCTGCGCTGGGCTTTTTTCTGGCAGAGCCGGTCTGGCAGTTCGTCGTATCCATCAGCTGAGGCTGCTGATCACATCAAAAACCGGGGAAGCCGGTTTT
>OGOJ01002485.1_pt1 | contig 11534 bp, 10 predicted proteins | sample 1552601 | NCBI WGS metagenome assembly OGOJ01 (sample SAMEA2580184, study PRJEB22360) | human gut metagenome | biome: human gut; feature: human-associated habitat; material: faeces | place: Denmark | collected 2008/2010
TTGGCTCGACACAGGGCGCTTTTGTACAGCCCATCAAAATCAGAGCCGGGACGAAGATTCTGAAATCCATCCCGGATGGCTTCATCCTCCATGGAGGAAATCCACAGCCGTTTCATAGGCTTCTGGCAGTCAGCCAGATAGTAGACACTTCGGAAGATCAGCTCGCCCTCCCGTCCGGCATCGCAGGCGTTGACAACTTCGGTCACATCCTCCCGGTTCATCAGCTCCTTCAGGATGGAAAACTGATCCCGCTTATCGGGGGAAATCTCAAAGCGGAAGGGGCATGGCAGGATGGGTAAATCCTCCCGCTTCCATTTGGCGTAGCGTTCATCGTATACGCTGGCATCGGCAAGCCCCGCCAGATGGCCAAAACACCACGATACAATATATTTCTTCCCTTCCAGATAGCCGTTCTTGCGAGTGGTGACTCCCAGAACCCTGGATAAACTTTCTGCCACAAAGGGCTTCTCCGCGATCACAAGCTGCATACCGTCACCTCCAGAGAAGCACCCCTGCGCACCTCACGGTGGCAGGGGTGTACGCAGCCTTCGCCGTAGCGCTGACAGCCAAAGCAAAGGTGATCTTTGGGGAGGACAGGTTTTCTGTCCTCCCGCATGGGATGGGGCTTTTGGGTCATCATCTTTTCATAGAACCGGGACTTCCCGGTGGTAAAGTAACTCATTTGGATTCTGCCTCCTCCTTTTCTTCGTAGGGTTCAAAGTCAGCATAGTCCTCGTCATCCTCGTCCATGCCGTAATCGTAGTCATCCAGATCGGTGTCACCCTTGGTTTTGGGGTTGGGCATCTTATTTTTCAGGAAGTACCAGCCCACGACGCCGACCATGACAATCATCAGCAGCACAGCCAGAACAGCGCCGGAATTGGATTTCTTTTCCGGCTCCTTCACCGGCTCTGTCGCGGGGACGGTGGGTTCCTCAGAGGGTTCCGGCTCTCTGCCCACGCACTCGGTCATATTCTTGACGCAGATCGGGCAGGTGGTGTTCACATGACCGGCGTAGCAACGGTCAATGCAGCCGCAGACTTCCACTTTCTCGCCGTCCTCCAGCAGCGCCTGCAAATCAGCGTCATCCACCTTGTTCAGGAAATAGGTGCTGAACTGCTCACTTTTTTCATCCACAGGGGCATCGTAGTCGATGATGATGTAGAAAATCTCCCCGTTGCGGGTTTCAATGGTAATGAACTGCTTGTTGGTGTCCGCATGGAACTGGAGATCTTTCGCAATGGCATTTCCCTCCGTGAAGGGTTCCACCGGTTTCACCGTCGGGGTAGTGGGAGCTGTGGTGGCAGGCGGCTGGGTTTCCGGCGGCGTGGTAGGCTTTGGTGCAGTGGGCTTTGGTGTCGGCTGCGTGGGAGGGGGTTCTGTGGGATCAGATGTGTAGATAATCACATCACCCTTGGGGGGATTGGCTTCGGCGGATGCTGTGATGGTCAGAAAGGACATACACAGCAACAGCACCGCCAGCAGAGTGAAAAAGCGGCGATTAAGCCTCAATGGAAACATCCTCCTTTTCCTTGGTTTCGGTGATATTGGGCGCAGCCTGGACTTTTGCCAGCAGGTCGGACAGGGCTTCCGGGGATAGACCGCACTCCCGAACCATGCCGATGATGTCAATGTTCTCCAGCTCCTGAATCTGCTTTTTCAGTTCTGCGTTTCGGGACTGGAGCTTGCTGATTTTCTCCGTGTTCTTTTCCAGCTCGGCACGGAGCTTTTGTAGTTTGGGATTCATAGAATCACGCTCCTTATCAGGGCAGACGCCCAAATGTGAAAAAATGGGACTGCCAGTATTGGGTGTTGATATTTGTGTAAGAAATGGGATTTCCGCAGTGAATCATTCGGTTTTCTCCCACATAAATGCCTACATGGGAAACACCATTTGTTTTGTAGGTGCCCTTGAAGAACACCAGATCACCGGGACGGGCGTTGCGCCGGGAAACCGGGGTGCAGAGGTTATACAGCCCTTGCGCGCTGATTCTGCCGACCCGCCAGCCGCTGTGATTGAGAACCCAGCATACGAAGCCAGAGCAGTCAAAGGAAGTGCTGGGATTGCTGCCACCCCAGACATAGGGGTAACCCAGATGCTTTTCCGCTTCTTTTATCATGGCGGCGAACCGGGCGTTTTCCAGAGCCTCCGGCGGAAGGTCATACTTGGTGTAACCCTCGATCAGCATCTGCCGGATGTAGTCAGAATCCGGGAACAGGTCGGGACGGTTGCCCAGCGTGGCCATATAGATGGCGTAACGGCCCAGAGTTTCCTCGTCCATCACATACACGGGGACATGGCTGAGATCGAAGTCTTCCAGTTTGACAGTAACGCTCCGGTAGGTGTAGGAAACCTGAGTTTCATACTCGTATTCCTCCATAATGGGGTAGCCCCACTGGTCATACAGATAGGCCCCGGTGACGGGATCACGGGCATGGCGTTCCCCGGTGACGGTTTCCGTCCGATAGCGGGTTTCACTCGCCACAGTTTCCGTGAGGATGTACTGCTTTTCAAACAGCATTTCCAGCGTTCCCATGACCTCCTGCAATGTCCACTCGCCGGGGTGCATGGCGGACAGAATCGCCGTCAGCACATAGGGGTCATGCCCGATGTCGTCCAGCGCATAGTGGTACTCGTCATAGTCATGGGTTTGCTCATAGTGGTCCAGCTTTTGCTGCAATGCCTGTTCCATGGCGCAGTAGGCTGCTTCCGCACCCACAATATCATCGTCAGCGGCGGCATAGCTGCCGGCAGCGATTCCAGCACCGATGCCCTCCACCATCATGGAGCAGGAGGACACGGTGTTGAGCAGGAATGCCAGAATCAGCAGGATACCGAGGACGGCGGCAAACCCTTTTCGGTGCCGCACAACAAAAGTTACCGCCTGTTCCGACTTTTTGGCAGCTTCCTTTGCAGCCCGAGCGCTGCCCTCCACGGTACTGCGTCCGGCTTTCTGGGCAGCATACTGGCGCTTGATGGCCTGCTTTTGACGCCACCGGGACAGGGGGTTGCTGGTGGGGTGTTCCACCTCCGCTTTCTTTTGCAGGGCATGGAGATTGGCTTTCTCCAGTTGCTTTTCCGCACGAGCGGCGGCACGGTAGGGCTGGAGCTGGGCGCTGTGGTGGGCTTCCTGAAGCAGATGGGCAGAAGAATCCACGGTATCTGCGGCAAAGCCAGCAACTTCCACACCCACATTATCATCCTCGGATTCCCGGATTTCCCGGCGAATCTGCCTGCGGATTGCGGCGGCAGGGGCGTCGGTGACCTTGAGCTGGGAGGGCGGCTTTTTCTCCGTATCCTCAAAATGGAGCTTCACCTTGATTTTGCCGTTGCTGTTGTCGGTAATCAGCTCCCGCTTGATAACCTTTTTGGTGGGGATCTTTGCCTGGGCTTTCTCTGCCTTGTCAGCAGCCTTCTCCGCTTTCTGGACAGCTTTGCCCATTACCGGGTCGAGCCGCTCTTTATCGGTGAATTGCAGCCGGGATTCACGCAAAAATACCACCTGCCAGAGTTACCGGGATATGGGTATTCCTCATTCCTCTGCATCCTCCTTCTTGTCTGACGGGCGAGTGGTCATAAGGCGGTACAGCTCCGTATCCTTGGGGAAGTTGTCCACAAAGGGAACGATGGTATCACCGTAGAACAGCAGACCTTCACCGGCATTGGAGTGGGTCACATAGGAAAGCTGGTGGGGAGAAATGCCCAGCTGCTGGGCGAGAATCTTCCGGTCACCGGCGGCTTGGTTGAGCATATAGATGAAGTCAGAATTCTCAAAAATGTTCTCAACTTCTCTGGAAGCCAGCAAATCTTTGACATTTTGGGTGATACCCGTGGGAATACCGCCCCATTTACGGAACCGCTTCCAGATTTCCACGGAGTAAGCGGCGGTCTGTTCTTCCTTCAGCAGCAGATGGAACTCGTCGATGTAGTACCGGGTGGACTTTTGTGCTTCCCGGTTAATGGTTACACGGTTCCAGACCTGATCCTGAACAATCAGCATACCGATTTTCTTGAGCTGCTTGCCCAGCTCCTTGATGTCGTAGCAAACCACCCGGTTGCTCACATCCACATCGGTCTGGTGGTTGAACACATTCAGAGAGCCGGTGACATAGATTTCCAGCGCAGTGGCAACGAACTGAGCTTCCTTTTCCTCCTGCTTGCGCAAACAGTTATAGAGATCACCGAGGATGGGCATATTTTCCGGCTTGGGATCATTGAGGTAGTCCTGATACACCATCCGCACACAACGGTCAATGATGGTTTTCTCCACAGGTTTCAAGCCGTCCTTGCCGCCCACAATCAGCTCACACAGGGAGAGAATGAAGTCCGATTTCAAAGAAAGCGGGTTTTCCTCGTCGCTGTAATTGAGGTTGATGTCCATAGGATTGATGTGGTGCTTGGAGGTGGGAGAAATCTTGATGACCTGTCCCCCAAGACGCTCCACCAGCGGAAAATATTCTCCCTCGGGATCGCAGATCATAATGTCATCGCTCGTGGCGAGGAACACATTGGAGATTTCCCGTTTGGCGGAGAAAGACTTGCCGGAACCGGGGGTGCCGAGAATCAGACCGTTGGGATTTTTCAGCAGCTTCCGATCCACCATAATGATGTTGTTACTTAGGGCGTTGATGCCATAGTACAGTGCCTCCGGGCTGTTCTGAAAAAGCTCCTGGGTGGTAAAGGGTACAAAAATGGCAACACCGGAGGAAGTAAGGCCCCGCTGAATTTCAATCTGGTTCAGTCCCAGAGGCAGGCTGCTGACCATGCCTTCCTCCTGCTGATAGTCCAGCGCCGTAATGCTGCAATTATATTTCTGGGCAATGGAATTTGTCTGAAACACATTGTTGTCCAGTTGGCGCTTGGTGTCGGCGGTGTTGAGAATCAGGAAAGTGACCAGAAACATTCGCTGGTTCCGGCTCTGAAGGTCAGACAGCAGCTTTTTTGCTTCCGCACCATAGGTGGCAAGGTCGGAGGGAATGATGTCCATGTCATATCCGGCACGGACAGCCTTTTTCTGTTCCTCAATCTTACTCTTATCCAGATCGGTGATGGTGCGCTTGATGGTCTTGATGGCGCTGACCTGATCCACGGACTGCACATGGATGTTGACCACAATGTTGCTTTCAATATCCAGAAAGTCCTTGAGAATCCGGTCACTCAGCTCCGGTGCCAGAATTTGCAGGAAACTGACGGAAGCGAACTTCTGACCCATGCGGAAATCCTTCGCCCGGTTAAAGAGGAAAGAGCTGGGGGCAATATAGTCCTTGGTGGACAGCCCGGAACGGGGCAGATCTTCCCACCGGAAAGCAAAAGACTCCGGCGTGTCCATGCGGAGAATGTCATGGAGAACCCGGAGCCGTTCCTGTCCGTTCAGTACCTCGGCACTAACGCCCAGCCGTTTGAAGTTGTTGAGGATATCCGTTTCAATGCGCTCTAAGCGGGGCTTGGCAGCGCGGATGTTGTCGGCATCAATACCAAAGGTGAGATACTTGGTTTTCACGATGCCGTTGTTTCCCTTTGCCTGCTGCACCTCAATAATTTTAGATAGCTCCCGCTGGATGCTTTCAAACTGGTCAGAGCGCAGCGGGATTGGCCGGGCAAAGGATTCCCGCAGGGCGGTCAGATTCACAAAGGAAAACTGGAATTTGATAGAGCTGTCAAAGTAGTTGAGGAAGTCACACCAGCCGTCGAAGATGGCCTGCTTGTCCTCATTGTCCGAGAGCTGATAGTTGATATCCCGGAACTGGATGGTTTTGGTGAAATGGGTGGGCGTGACCTGACAGATCCCGTCTACACGGATTTGCAGGTAGGGAATGCTGTCCTGTGCGGACAGTTCCTTCTTATCTGTCCGATTTGCCCTTGCGATTGCGGTCTTTATCTCTTTTTGCTGAGTGCGGGATAGCTTTCTTTGGGTGGACAATCCGATATACCTCCTTATCTAACTGGTTTTGCCGCTCAACGACGGTATAGAAATTGTTGGTTTTGTAGGGGCGCTTCTTGGGGCGAAGCACCAGAACCTGAATCATGTTTCGGATGATGACCTCCAGATGCTGCCCATTCTTTTCATACAGAGCGAACAGGAAGGAGGGCAGCATGGTGAGGATCATCAGCATGGCGGCAGAGGAATTTCCCAGCGGTTCCTTGGTTGCAAAATACAGGGGGACGCCAATGAGCAGACCGAGGCTGAAACAGATCAGCTGCCGCTTGGTCAGGTTGAAAAGAACCTTGCTTTTGACCTTGGTAAGGTCTTTGGGGACGGTTACATAGGGCATTTTTTGACCTCCTTAGTGGGCATTGAATACGGAGCGGGCAAGGCTGCTGGTTTTGAACAGGCAGAAGCAGAGCAGCACTGTGTAGCCCATGCAGGTCCAGATGGCGTTGCTGATCTCCCCGGATACGGAGATGTTCTGCACCAGCACGGAGTAGATCGCCACGCAGACCATAATGAGAAATGCCTGAAAGCCCAGAGCGAATAGGGTGCGCAGATAATTCTGTCCCATCTGACCCCATTCCCGGTTTGCCATGGTGGCCATTGGAATGGGCGCTACGGAGGTGACGAGGAACACTTCAATCATGCGTCCATAAATGACAATGAAAATGCAGATGGTGATGGCCCAGGTGCAGATACCCACGAACAGGGACTGAAACCACAGCCCCAGCAGCGGACCCACATCCATTTCCATGAGCCTGCTTTCCAAATCCGTGACCACCGAGGAAATGTCGATGCTGGTGTTTCCGATCATCACTCCGGCAGCGCCGTTGACAACGCTCTGGGCAGCATCGAAGATGCCCATGACGATGGTCCAGGTGTTGGACACAATGAGAACTGCAGCAGCACTCTTGAACACCCATTTGAAGAACATCCAGGTGTCCACATCATTGAGGTTATTGCGGTCCGTAATGAGCTGAATCAGCTCCAAGGTCATGACGATTGCCAGAATCGCTCCGGCCAGGGGGAGGATCACATTATTGGAAAGGTTCTGAATCATGTTGAAGATGCCGCTGTTCCAGCCTTGCGGGGTAAGTCCCACCTGACCGGCGATTTCTCCGATCTGCTCATTGGTGGAATCGAACATCCCAGAGAGATTGCTGACGATTCCGCTGACAAGCACTTCCTTCAGCCAGTCCGTAATGCTATCCCAGATAAAATTCATGGTGTTACCTCCGATCCGTTATGATTTTTTGGCTTCGGGGGATTCCACACGCTCACAGTAAACCACATACCGCTGCCTGCCCCCGGAAGCATAGGGGTGGCAGGTCAGCAGGGTCAGCAGCTCCCGTCCCGGCTGGATCAGGATTTCCGTTACATCGTGGGGGTCGATAATTCTAATTTCGCAGACCCGATAGGTCAGCGTCTCCCAGAGGTTAGTTACGGAAACCAGATCACCAGCCTTTAACTTATCGATGTAGCGAAAATAGCTGGCACCGTTGTAGCCCCGGTGTCCGGCGATGACGCAGTTGGTGTTCTCACCGCCGATGGGCAGGCTGGTTTGGCTGAGGTGGGCAGCTCCGTCCGCCATGTGCTGCTCCGTTGCTCCCAGAAAGATGGGCATTTCCAGCTCCATAACGGGAATGGAAATCACACCGAACACCTCATCCGAAAGACCGTAATCCGTTAGGCGAAAGCTGGGTTTCTGGTAGTCATACGCACAGGAAAGCCCTGTCTGCCCTTGGGCGTAGATGGTTTCGTTGTAGCGAACCATGTCCGTCCACAGTTCCGGGTAATCTCTGGTTTCCTCCGGCTTTGTTGGAGAATCCATGGTGACAATCACTTCGGAAATGGTCGGCTCGGTTTTATCCCGATTCAGAAAGCCCTGAGCGTTCAGGGAAATCTCCCGGTCTACCATGGCACCCCAGATGTATGGATATAGGACTGAAACAAGTCCGGCAGCGAACACCAGCAGCATCAGGGCAATGAGAAAGGCGGGGAGCTTACCGTTTCGCATGGTCATTCCCTCCGATGCTGTCAGCAATGCTCTGGTAAATCTGCGTGCCAATGGCAATGACCAGAATCAGAACCAGAGCTGCGGCAATGCCCAAAAGGATACCCTGAAGATACTTTTCCTCCCATGTAGATGTCACGGCTTCCTCGTTGATAGTTTCTTCCATAAGCAGCTCCGCTTCCTCGTAGGGAATCCGGGAGCCACGCACCAGCAGACGGTGGGTGTTCACCCCGTAGGGAGTGCAGGTGACGAGGGTACACAAGTCCTCGCCGGGAGCAATCCCCAGCAGGCTGGTATCGTAGGGCAGCACGGTGTTGATCTCCACCACCTGATATGCCAGAGTTTCATCCAGAACATGGAGATAGAACACATCCCCGGTGGTGAGCTGTTCTAAGTCGGTAAACATCTTCTGGGATGCCATGCCGCTGTGCCCGGAGAGAATGGTATGTGTGTTTTCACCGCCTACAGGGAGAGAGCTGCCCAACAGATGCCCAATGCCCCGTTCCAGAGAATCATTCTCCGTGCCGTGGTAGATAGGCAGATTGACGCTGATTTTGGGAATTTCCACATAACCCATGATGCCGTTTCCGGCAATATCGAGCTGGCTGTCGTAGTCGGCAGATGCAGCCTGCAAGCCCTCTTGGCTGTAGGCTGCTGTTGCGCCGGGGACAAGGGTGTGGTTGTAGGCATCGGCAAGCTCCTTTGCTTTGAGAAGTTCGCTGTCATCTGCCTGCTCCATAACCTCCTGATAAGCAGTGTGAATCTGGGAGGCATACTTTTGGTTTACATAATTACTTATAACGGGATACAAAGTCAGCCCCAGCGCCAGCAGGAACGCCATGACCGCCAGAGCGATTGTGATACGCTTTTGCTTCGTAAGGAACCCTCCTTTTTCGGGATAGCCCCGGAGGATTAACCCTCCGGGGCAGATGAAATTAGACAGAGCGCTTCTTCCGGCTGACCAGTGCAATAACGGATACAGCGCCAACCATCAGCAGAATTCCGACCACAGTAAACATCATAGTTCCGTTATCGCCGGTCTTAGGCAGGTCGAAACCACGGGTGTTGACCACGGTCAGAGGAGCCTCGGCGTTGGTGCTGCCGTTGTCCTCCGCCATGTTGACCTTCTTGCCGCTGACAGTAGCGGAAGCGGTCAGGAGCTTGTGTTCCAGATGCTTCTGGGGGATGTTCTTCAGATCAACGTCACTCTGAATGACCTGGGCATAGCGGGGATCGTTCTGGATCAGGCCCAGAGCGTCGGAGGCATAGATGGTGCAGTTTTCGGAGCCCTCCTTCTGGGAGATGACCACCTCAATATCCTGTTTCAGCAGCACATAGCCGCTGTCCGTGCGAACCTCGGTCATGGAATAGGTGTCATCTTCTAAGCCCTTAATGAGAATTTGACCCTTGGTATCGCCGGTTTTCACGGGGACAAAGTGGGTGGCATCTTCCTTGCTGGTGGTGTGACCGGTCACATAGTACACGCCCTCGTCCTTATTCAGCTGAGCCTTTACAAAGTAATTATCGGTCTTGTTCTGTACCAGGAATTCCACCTTGGAGAAATCGCCCTTGCCATCGGAGAACAACTTGGTTAGGTCAATGCCGTAGCTGAACACATGGCAGTCATCCACCAGAGTATCGTAGTAATTCTGGGAGCTGCGCTTCCAAGTCAGCACCACCTTGTTATCGTTGCCTTTGTCGCCCACCACCAGGGAATTGTCACTGTCCATCTTTGCGGTGTAGGTCAGGCGCATAGTGCAGTCGGAGAAGCCAGAGTTGACCATACTTGCATCGGCATAGACAGCCTGGGAGTTGTTGATCTCCGCCAGGCCCTTGGCAGTCATTTCCACGGTCATAGCGGTTTTGCCATTCTGGGCATCGTTATAGGAAACGGTGAAATAGCCGTCTGCTTCCTTCCAGGTAGTCACCGCATTCTTGCAGGCGGCATCGGAGAAGATTTCTAAGGTTACATCCCCCTTGGTGTAGGTCAGGCCAGCGGACAGGGTATCAATGAAGGTGTAGCAGGACAGGTAGGTTGCCTCGGAGGTAATGCTAGGCAGGGTGGAAATGATCTGGTAGTCGATGGTGTCACCAGCGGATGCGGTGCCGGTGTGGGCGTAATCGTCCGTTTTGCCGGTGTCGACCTTGGCCTCCCGCAGCGTCTTTTCCAGAGAGGGAATGCCGGTCAGATTCTTGGGGTACAGGGTAATGTCGTAGATCCAGCGGGTGCCGCCGTCATTGGCGTTGGAACCGTTGACGGAGGTCATGGGGACGGATACCAGGAAAGGATCGGTGGTGGAAACGACCATTTCGGGGACCTTGGTTTCCGCAACCAGATACAGACCCAGGGGCAGGTTTTCAGCTTTGGTCTTGCCGTAGGAATCCGTCAGGGGCATGGCTGTACCGTTGGTGGCAGCGTAACGCTCCATGGCGTTCTTGACAGTGGTAGCGTTGGCAGTCAAGCCGGAGGACAGGGCGGAGATCAGCACATCAGACTGGTAGAAATACTTGGTTTCATCCAGAGCATCCGCTTTTTCGTACCGATTCTTTCCGTCAGCCAGACCCAGAGTATTCAGAAGGTCAGAACCTTTGGCCTTGTCCACGGCATACAGGATTTCCACATGACCGTCGGTGGTTTCGGTTTCGCCGTACTGGAAAATGTCGGCCACCTTTACATAGGTAAACTCGACACCCTTAATGGCATATCCGTAGCCGGTTTCGCCGTTGCCCAGAGTGGAGGAAGTGCCGCTGCCCAGAACATTGTTTACCCCGGTTTCGTCATAAACGCCGGTAGACACATAGCTGGAATCCCATACGCCATCCTTTTCGGCGTTGGTCAGATCGTACTTGTAGATGGTCAGAGAGCCGGTTTTGGATACGTCAATGGTTGCATCCTCCAACTCGGCGGCGGAGACAGCAACAGGGAAACACAGCAACATGGTCAGCGCCAGAAAGAGGGACAAAGCTTTGGTAAGGTTTTTCATTTCGCATTTTCCTTTCATAGTTAAAATGACAAGATAGTTTACATAATTTTGCAACATGGGTGGAAATAAAAAGCCAGGGCTGATCCCTGGCATGGTGGAGAATAAGAATTGAGATTCACCTTCTTTCATTCAAAATAATTGTTGCAAACCACTATAGAATGACCTATAATGATTAAGAAGCGAGAGATTTTTGCTGGGTGTTTCGCCACCTAAATCAAAGTGCGAGGCGTTAATGATTGGATTGCCGGAAGCTGTTATGCTTTCGGCTTTTCTTATCCAGATTTATGGAATAATGACAGAAAACCAACATTGAAAGGCAAATAGTGCCAGAAATAAAACTGAGAATACGGAAAAACATTCCGGAATTTGCTCCTGTGTCGGGCATGGTAAAGGTGCGGGCGTTGACAACGGTCAACTCTACGGACAGCGTATCCGTGGGAAGCGTGCCGGTAAACGCCGCCTCCGTGAGCAGCTTAAAGCCCTCCGGGGCTTTGGTTTCCGTCAGACGGTACTGTAGTCCCGGATAGAGGTTGTCCCATTCCAGCAGTGCGTCCGTCCCGGTGGTCAGGCTCCCGTCCGTTACATCGGGATTGGAGCAGCCGCCCC
>OGOJ01002489.1_pt1 | contig 11527 bp, 4 predicted proteins | sample 1552601 | NCBI WGS metagenome assembly OGOJ01 (sample SAMEA2580184, study PRJEB22360) | human gut metagenome | biome: human gut; feature: human-associated habitat; material: faeces | place: Denmark | collected 2008/2010
TATTAAAAAACATTTATCATTTAATTTAAAGTTTTTTTTTTCGATAAAATTTTTATAATTGTTAAAATTTCGTTTAAGTCGTTTTGTTCTATTTCTCGTCCCGTAGCGTCATAGCCGACATATTCCGCTTGAGCCATAAATATATCGTAATCTTCTTTATTTTTCGTAGATTTTGTTAAAAATAAAAGAGAACATTTTACGCCCGCTCCATAATGAGAAAAAGCCGTTTGAGGAATGCTAACTATGGCGTTTATTTTAAAATTATTCATAATAAAATCTCTAACATATTGAAGAGTCGCGTTTGTAAGAATGCCATCGGGTAAAACTATCGCCATTCTGCCGCCTTCTTTCAAATATTCAAAACATCTTTCAATAAATAAAACTTCCGTGCTTTGAGCCGCTCGCTCTTTTCCGTTATTCAAACCTAATTGGTAATCTTTTAAATATTTCTTTTCGTTTATTAAAACTTTCGCTCCAAATGGCGGATTGGTTAAAATAATGTCGAAATTTTCTTTTTTAAATTGAGAATTTATTTTTGTATGTTTTTCTATATTATCCAAAGAATCTGCAGATATTATATTTGTATGTCCGTCATCATGAATAATCATATTCATTTTGCAAACTCTTGCAATTTGTTCGTTTATCTCTATTCCGAAAAGATTTTTTGAAGCGAAATCATGCCAATATGAATAAATTTCTTTTTCTTCTTCGTAATCTTCTTCCGCTTTCTTTCTTATCAAATCCATAGCATGAAGCAAAAAGCCGCCGCTACCGCAAGCAGGGTCAAGAACTCTTTCATTTTGTTTTATAAAAAGCATCTTCACGCAAAAATCTACTATATTTCTTGGCGTAAAATATTGTCCCATTTTGCCTTTGAAAAAATCGCCCATAAATCTTTCAAAAGCCACTCCTTTGCTGTCTAAATCGGTTTTATTTATATTAATGCTTTGTAAATGTTCTACCGTTTTATAAATTATATCGTCTTCAAGTTTTATATTTTCAGAAAATACATTTGGGTCTTGTTCTTTGCCTTCTTTATAAATGCCATGAATTCTTTCGGCTATATCCGAACTTTCTTCATGCGTTCCTACTTGAAATTTATAAAATTCACTAACCGCTGTTTTCTTTTCGTCTTGCAATTTACAAAAAAGTATTTTAGAAACTTCGTCAAATGCATCCGAAGGATTGAGTTTTCCGCCTTGCCAAACCGTATCATGACATTTTTCCAAAGTTTTAATTAACTCTTCCCTCGAAACTATTTTTAAAGAATTTCTATTTTCTTTAGAACTCTTCTTTTCTTTTTTAAATCTATATTTCGGAGCTTGTCCATAAGAAACGGGAATTTGAGATATAACATTTTTCTCTCTTTCCATAGAGTTGAAATTTTTAACATCAAAAGCCGTGTCCGTATTTCCAGCGACAACCCATGAATATTTAGTGCCCAAACTGTTTGCATTTCCAAAAACCTGTTCTATTGCCTGCTCAAATTGGCTGTCCGAAATTCCGTCTTTCTTGCATTCTACTACCAAATAAGGCTGCGTATCTTTTCCTTTTTCGTAAACTACTATATCGGCTAAATCTTCGGGCGTTCTTCTTGGAACTCTAACCTCAAAATCAATATCTTTAGCGTTATAACCAAAATCTACAACTAACTTTATAAAAACCGAAGCGCGAATTTTTTCTTCAGGGTCCTTATAATTATAACTTTTTTCAGTTTTGGCATTATAAATAATTCTTGTATTTTCATTATTAAAAGAAATTAAATTATTAGCGATGCCTTTTTGTATAATATCGTTATCAAAATGTAGATAATCTTTATTTGCTTCTTTCATAGATATATAGCCTTAAAGTAATTATTATAATTTAATATCGGAAATATGCTTATTTTCTAAATTATTTAATATTATTTTATATAATAAAAAATAACGCCCGCATATTAATAAAATATGAGAGCGTTATTATATTTTATTCTATAATTTACTTATAGAACGGGACTTTCATGCATAGCTTTTAAGCGAGTCCATCTTCTGTCGACTTCTTTTTGGAAAGCTCCGAGTATATCTGGATATTTCAAAAGATGCTTCGTTTTTCCCATCATTTCAAGCCATTTTTCTACAGGTAATTTTTTATCGTCCGCTATCATATTGGTTATTGTAGTTATTCCATGCTCAACTTCGTATAGAGGGAAGAAACAAGTATCAACCGCAGCTTTAATAACATCTTTACCCATATCGTCAGGCGATTTCCAATTTAAAGGGCATGCTATTAAAATTTTGACGAAAGCCGTTCCATGATTATTCGCATACCATTGAGCTTTAGCCGCTTTTTTAACCAAATCCATTGGATAAGATTCGCAGCCTGTAGCCACATAAGGTATATGACAGCCCGCAAATATTTGAGCCACATCTTTATGGTTAAATTGTTTTCCAACTTCCGCTTTGCCGACATTTGAAGTCGAAGTTCTATGTCCTAAAGGAGTAGAGAACGACAATTGATTGCCCGTATTCATATAGCCTTCGTTATCGTATTCTAATATTATCATTTTATGGTTTCTAACCGCAGCTCCAATCGAAGGTCCCATACCTATATCATGTCCGCCATCTCCCGTAACCATTATAAATGTAGGGTCCTCAGGTCCGTCTATCTCGCCTCTTCTTTTTCTTTCATGATACATTTCAACAATGCCAGAAAGAGTGGCGGCGCCGTTTTGGAATAGGTTATGAACATAAGTCGTCCTGTAAGAACTGTAAGGATAACCCGTAGTTACAACCATCGAACAACCCGTATGAACTAAAAGCACAACCGAACCTTCAATTCCTTTCATAAAAGTATTTATGCCAGAGAATATACCACAACCGTTACAAGCGCCATGTCCTTGAGCGTATCGATAAGCCTTGCCCGTTAACTCTCTTAAAGGAGGAACTTTAACATCGAGTTTTTTAGTTTGCTCGTTCATTGTCACGGTTATTCCAGATTTTTGACTTTCTATTGTCAAAGGTTCATGAATAGGTTTCATTTCAACGCCCGCATGTCCCATATACTGTTCTAAATAATCATGTTTATGAACGGTTCCAGGTTTTGCCAACTCGTCTATTCCTGCTTGGAATAATTTTTTAGCGCTATCTAAAGGGAATTCCGTTCCGCCGAGTCCGTAAGTTCTGCTTATAACGACTGTTTTATTCGTAGCGTCATTTTTCAAAGCCGCTCTTATTTCGGTAGACATATTTCCGCCCATACCAGAATAAGTGTCTTGTCTATCGCCTACAACTACAACTTTAACATTTGCCAATAATTTTTGAAGTTCTTTTTCAGGGAAAGGACGAATTTGAGATATCGCAAAAGTTCCTATTTTGAGTTTAGGATTTTCTTTTGTCATCTCATCAACCGCCAAAGTCGCCGTTTCATAAGCGCTTCCGCAAACCATTAAAGCTACATCTACATTATCCATTTTATAAGTTTCAATCGGAGAATATTTTCTTCCCGATAATTGAGCGAACTCTTCAAACACATCAAGTATTATTGGACGAGAGTCTTCTAACGCTTGAGATAATTGTAATTTGTTTCCCGTTAATTCGTCTTCATTCATGTAAGGTCCGATTGTAACGGGATGTTTAGAAGGTTCTACGGATGTAACTTCTGGAATATATTTTCCTAAAAAGTTTTGAACATCGCTATCGTTTTTAAATAATTGAACTTTTTTCTTCTGGTGAGAAGTAAAAAATCCGTCCGAAGAAACTATTATTGGAAGTTTAGCTCTTTCTGCAATTTTCAAAGCCAAAATATTAAAATCGTAAACCATTTGAGTAGTATGAGCCATTATTATTATCCAACCCGTATTAAGCGCCATCATTATATCCGATTGGTCGCATTTAATATCCAAAGGTCCTGAAACCGTTCTATTTACAACATTCAATACCATTGGAAATCTTGTGCCTGATTGAACGGGAAGCTGTTCCATAGCGAATAGGAGTCCGTTTGCGCTTGTAGCGTTGAATACTCGTCCTCCAGCCGTGGTAGCTCCAAAACATATTCCCGCAGCTCCATGCTCTCCGTCTCCTGGTATCATACATACTTCATGTCTTCCGTTAGCCTTCATTTCGTCTAAATATTCGGCTATTTGAGTGGAAGGCGTTATTGGATAATAACCCATTACATGATAATTGATTTGAGCGGCCGCTATGGCTGCAAGCTCGTTACCACTTTCAAGTATATTTTCTTGTTCAGCAAGTTTGTATTTATTAGCCATTTATACGCTCCTTATTTATTTTTCTTATAACGACTGTAGGTTAATTTATCTACATCGAAATTTACTTCCAATTCGATTCTTAAAGCCTGCTGGTCTTTCTCCAAAGGTTTAGGAGCATAAGGACCTTTAGGACAAGCTCTAACGCATTTTAAACAACCTTTACAGTATTGATAATCTATGCCCATCATATTCATAGCGGTAACTTCTGGTTTTTTCCTGTCTGGACCTCTTTCCCATACTATGCATAAATCTGGACATACCGCTTCGCATTGAGCGCAGTCTATACAATTTGCAGGATTGAATACAGGAATTTTACCCGTTCTCGTAACTTGCAAATCTTTCAAAGTGCTGTTTCCTGCCGCGCTTATATAACCGCCCGTTAGCTGATTATTTTTGCCGTAAACGGGTTCTGGTTTTTTGTAAGGAATATAAGGGTATTTATCTTCGGGAGCGAATAATTCCTCTACGGAATCATCGTATCCTCTTCTAAACGCCTCTATATTCGGCTCTACCAATTCGGGCTTCTTTCCGTCAAACTGCTTTCTAATTTGCTTTTCAAACAGTTCTTTTTCTATAAACGGAAGCTGTTTAATCATAGCGCCCATAATAATGGTATTTGCAGCTTGCGAAGGAAGATGCAAATCGCCCGCAATTTTAATAGCGTCCACACAAACTACTTTTCCGCCATGAAGTTTAGCGAAATCTCTCGCTTCTTTTGGAGACATATTGGTATTAAAAATAACGATAGCGTCATCTTTAACGCCCATTAATGTCATTGGGTTTTTCAAAAGATTCATATGGAAAACCGCTACAACATGTGGTTCTTCTACGGTAGAATTAACTCTAACCGAAGTTTCCGAATCGGCAAATCTAACGAAAGATTTAACGGGAGAACCTTTCTTTTCGGAACCATAACTTGAGAATGCGGCGCCGTTATAACCTTGTGATAAAACGCCTACATCGGCAAGCATTTTACCCGCGCTATTTGCGCCCATTCCGCCTATACTTTCGAGACGAATCTCGAAAAATCCTAAATCATTGACTTTTGGAAGTTTCACAACTTTTCTCCTTTTGTTATAAAAATGAGATTTTTAAATTAATATCGATACAACAATATCAATCTGTAATATTTTACTACAAAAAAAATAAAAGTCAAATTTAGAATTTTTAAAAATTATATTAAATCAAATTAAAATATATTTTTTAGGTTGAATTTATAAAAACTTAATGATAAAATATATAGCAAATTATTATTAATAGTATTATTTAAATTATAGTTTTTTAAGATTTTTTAAGGAGAATAAAATGAAATTAATTCCAAATTCTAATAAATATAAAGAATTTTCTAAAGGACTTTACGAACCTCGTTTTGAACATGACGCTTGCGGAATTGGAGCGGTTGCGAATATTAAAGGAATTGCAAGCCATAAAATAATTTGCGATGCTTTGGAAATTTTAATGCAACTTGAACACAGAGGTGGAACGGGAAGCGAAGAAAATACGGGCGATGGAGCGGGAATACTTATACAAATTCCTCATGATTTTTTTTCTACTCAAGAGCTTGATTTTGAACTTCCAAAAAAAGGAGATTATGCCGTAGCTTTTATATTTTTATCTCCGAATTCTGAAGCTAAAGAAAAAGGCAAAAAAATATTTTTAGAAGGATTAAAAGAAAAAGGATTAGAATTTTTAGGCTTTAGAGAAGTTCCCGTAAACTCAAGCGATATAGGAAAAACCGCACTTAAAGCGATGCCATATTTTTTGCAGGCTTTCGTAAAAAAACCTAAAAATATTAAAGCGGGATTAGATTTTGAAAGAATTATTTATTCGGCTAGAAGAATAATTGAAAAAAAAGCTTCAAATGTCAGCAAGTTTTATATTTGTTCTTTTTCTTCTCGCACTATAGTTTATAAAGGAATGTTGATTTCGACTCAATTAAGCGATTTCTATATTGATTTTAAAGATATAAATATGAAGTCGGCTATAGCTTTAGTTCATTCAAGATTTTCAACGAATACTTTTCCAAGTTGGGAACGCGCTCATCCAAACCGCTATATGATTCATAACGGAGAGATAAATACGATTAGAGGAAATGTTGATTCTATAATAGCAAGAGAAGGACTTTTTAAGAGCGATGATTTTGAAGACTTAAAAGAGATTTTTCCCGTAATAGCAAATGAAAGCAGCGACTCGGCAATGTTTGATAATACTTTGGAATTTTTAGCTTTAAATGGTAGAAGTCTTGAAGAAGCTTTTATGATGATGATACCCGAACCTTGGCATAGAAATAAAAATATGCATCCTAAAAAAAGAGCGTTTTACGAATATAACTCAACTTTGATGGAGCCTTGGGACGGACCCGCCGCTATAATATTTACTGACGGCGAAGTTATGGGAGCGAGTCTTGATAGAAACGGTTTTCGTCCTTCAAGATATTATATTACTAACGATGATTTTTTAATTTTATCTTCCGAAACGGGAGCTTTAAAAATAGACGAAAGCAGAATTAAAGCAAAAAAGAGATTGGAGCCTGGAAAACTTTTGCTTGTAGACACTAAAAAAGGAAAATTAATTTCAGACGAAGAGATTAAACTTCATTATGCAAGCGCAAAACCTTACGATAAATGGCTTAAAAATATGGTTCATTTGGAAGAAGTTTCAAGCAAAGGTTATAAATATAATTTTTTAGACGAAAAAGAAATTTTATGCCTTCAAAGAGTTTTTGCATGGAATTATGACGAATTAAAATTAAGCGTTGAGGCTATGGCTTCAAATGGAAAGGAAATTTTAGCGGCTATGGGAGTCGACACGCCTTTAGCGGTTTTAAGCGAAAGTTATCAGCCTTTATTTAATTATTTCAAACAACTTTTCGCTCAAGTTACAAATCCGCCTCTCGATGCGATAAGAGAAGAAATTATAACTTCTACAAGAGTTTATTTGGGAAGCGAAGGAAATTTATTAAAACCAAATGCCAATAATTGTAAAAGAGTAGAACTTCATTATCCGATTATATCGAATGAAGAATTATATAAAATCAGAAATCTTAAAAATTTTAAAGTTAAGGAATTTTCTATTCTTTTTGAGGACGATAAAAAAACTTTAGAAGAGGCTTTAGAAGAGCTTTTTAAAAATGTTGAAAACGAAATTGAAAAAGGCGCTTCGATAATAATTTTAAGCGATATTGGAGTAAACGAAAAAAAATGTTATATTCCTTCTTTTATCGCCGTTGCAGGATTGCATAATCATTTGATTAGAAAAAACTTAAGAACGCATGCGAGCATAGTTATAAATACGGGAGAAGCGAGAGAGATTCATCATTTTGCATGTTTGCTTGGCTATGGAGCTACTGCAATTTGTCCTTATCTTGTTTACGAAAGCATTAACGATTTAATAAGAAAAGAGGCTATAAAACTTGACTATAAAAAAGCAGAACAGAATTTTATAAAAGCAAGCATAGGCGGAATAGTAAAAATTGCTTCAAAAATGGGAATTTCCACTTTACAAAGTTATAACGGAGCGCAAATTTTTGAATGTTTAGGTTTGAGTAAAAAACTTGTAGATAAATATTTTTCAGACACAATAACTAGAATCGAAGGAATAGACATTGAAGATATTAACGAAGAGCTTATTAATTTGCATAAAAAAACTTTTTCAAAACAAATAAGCGCTCTTGAGCCTAAAGGAATTCATGGATATAGAAGCGGAAGAGAAGAGCATATAATCGACCCTCTTGTAATATTTCATTTGCAGGAAGCTTGCAAACTTAAAGATTATAAATTATTTAAAAAATATTCTTCTTTAGTTGATAGCAAAATAATAAAATTAAGAGATTTAATGGAATTTGACACAAGCGAAGCTATAAATATAGAAAGAGTAGAATCTGTAGAAAATATAATAAAAAGATTCAAAACGGGAGCTATGAGTTATGGCTCAATATCTAAAGAAGCTCATGAATGTATAGCAATAGCAATGAATAGACTCGGCGCAAAATCAAATTCGGGCGAAGGAGGAGAAGACGAAGAAAGATTTAAAATAGACGAAAACGGAGATAATAAATGTTCGGCTATAAAACAAGTTGCATCGGGAAGATTTGGAGTTGATATTAATTATTTGGTAAACGCTAAAGAAATTCAAATTAAAGTCGCGCAAGGAGCTAAACCTGGAGAAGGCGGACAACTTATGGGTTTTAAAGTTTATCCTTGGATTGCGAAGGCAAGAAACTCTACGCCAGGAGTTACTCTTATATCGCCTCCGCCGCATCATGATATTTATTCGATTGAAGATTTGGCTCAATTAATTTACGATTTAAAAAATGCTAATAATAAAGCGAGAATATCTGTAAAACTTGTAAGCGAGGTTGGAGTAGGAACTATCGCGGCTGGAGTCGCTAAAGCTGGCGCAAATTGCATATTAATATCGGGTTATGACGGCGGAACTGGAGCGAGTCCGAGAACTTCAATACCAAATGCGGGAATGCCTTGGGAATTGGGACTTGCAGAAACTCATCAAACTTTAATTTTAAATAATTTAAGAGATAGAGTGAGAATAGAAACGGACGGAAAACTTATGACGGGAAGAGATTTGGCAATAGCGGCGCTTTTAGGAGCTGAAGAATTTGGATTTGCAACCGCTCCTCTTATGGCAATAGGTTGCACGATGATGAGAGTTTGTCATCTTAATACTTGTCCTTTCGGAATAGCGACTCAAGATACCACTTTAAGAGATAGATTTAAAGGTTCGCCTGAAAGAGTTGAAAATTTTATGCTTTTTGTAGCCGAAGAATTAAGAGAATATATGGCTAAACTTGGTTTTGAAAAATTGGACGATATGATTGGAAGGACGGATAAACTTTATCAAAAAAGAGATATTAAAGGAAAAGCCGCAAAAGTAAATTTGGATAGAATATTAAAATCGCTTCCGACTTATAATAAGACGGCGGAACATTTTAAAGATTTTAGAGACAATAAACTTGAAAAAACTATGGATTATAGAATATTGATTCCTCTCTGTCAAAACGCTCTTAAAAAAGGAAAAAATATTAAATTAAGTCTTGAGGTTAATAATCAAAGCAGGGCTTTTGCAACTATGCTTTCAAGCGAGATTACGAGAGATTACGGGAAAAACGCTCTTAAAGAAGATTGCATTCAAATTACGGCAACGGGAAACGCTGGAAACAGTTTCGGCGCTTTTTTATGCAAAGGAATAAAACTTGAAATTATAGGAGATACAAACGATTATTTGGGAAAAGGTTTAAGCGGCGGAAAAATAATAGCTAAAATTCCAACAACCGCGAAATTTAAAGCCGAAGAAAATATTATTTCGGGAAATGCATGTTTATACGGAGCTACAAGCGGAGAGGTTTATTTAGACGGAATAGCGGGAGAGAGATTTTGCGTTCGTAATTCTGGAGCTAAAGCCGTTGTTTTGGGAACGGGAGTTCATGGCTGCGAATATATGACGGGCGGATTGGTTGCAGTTTTGGGAGATATAGGCATGAATTTTGCAGCGGGAATGAGCGGAGGAGTCGCTTATATTTACGGAAGGCATAACGAGATAAATGTAAATTTGGAGCTTGTCGATATTTTGGAATTAAGCAAAGAAGATGAAAACGAACTTAAGGCATTGATAAAAGAACATATAGATTTTACGGGTTCAAAAAGAGCGATAGAAATTTTAGCGAAATTCAAAGCGAAAAACTTTTTTAAGGTTATGCCGAGAGATTATAAGAATATGCTTAATATGATAGAATCCTGCAAGGGAGAAGAAAATCCCGAGCTTGCGGCATTTTTGAAATTAAGCGAAAATATAAAATAAAATTTGATTTTATACTATGCACTTGTTTGGGGAAAGCATACAAAATTACTCCTACTTTTTTGATACTAAAAAAGTAAGCAAAAAAACACTTATTTTTGAAAAAAAAAGAAGCAATGATAAGCTAAAAGCCCACAGCGTGAAGACCTCTTTCGGCTAAAACATTAACAGTTTAATTTAAAGTCAAATAGTTACGGCTTTATTTATTTATTTTAAATTTATATATATTTAGCAACGGGAGTTTTATTCCCTCATTTCTAAATTTTTTACTTTATTCAGATTCTTAATTTTACCGTCATTGTGAGGCTTTAGGTGAAGCAATATCTTTCCAACCAAACCAACAAATCTACTCCAACAACCTAACCTCTCCAGACAATAATTTTTGCATCGCTCCTCTCTTCATTTCCTTAATCAATTCTTTTTGCTTTTTCAAATTATCAATTTCTTCATCAAGCAAACTTAAATATCCGCCTATCTTTTCTTGCTCTTCAATACTCGGATATGGCACTAATATATCTTTGCAAGCTTTAAATTTAATTTGTTTACCATGCCTAATACCTTCCGCATAAGGTAGTAAATCTTTAATAAATTTGAAACTTTTAAAATAATATTTATAAAAATAGTGAGCCATTTCTATTTTAGGTTTTAATACGCTATATGCTGGACTTATAATTCCTTCGTAATCAGAATATTCAAATCCGCTTTGAAACGACATTAAACTTATAACAAAACAACCTTTTTTTACTAATTTATAATTAGATAAACTTTCTTTTTTTCTTATTATTTTTCTTTCCGTTAAACTATTAGGTATAACTCCTTTATCTATCGTAGAAGCCAATATTATTTTATCTTCGTTATTCTTTTCTTTAAAATTATCAAACATATCTCCAAGTTTAAATATTTCCCATTCGTCCTCAAAACCTTTAAATCTTGCTTCGGGAATATTTTCGCCTTCTTTACAAGTCAATAATTTTTTAGCAATTCCTCTTTTAAATCTTTCTTTTTCTTCTATCAATTTAATTGTATTTTCTAAATATGCGTCAATTTTTGAAAGTGCGGATGCAATGCGTTTTTGTTCGTCTAACGGCGGAATAGGAATTTTTATTTTTTTAAAATTTGGTATAGTAAGTTGCGGAACGCTTGTGCCTTCTCCTTGAGGAATTATGTATTGTAAAGCATAACATAAAAATTCTAAAATGACTAACTTCTCATTTGGAATAACGCAAATTAATCTAACAATCGGAAAAAATGGCTCGTATCTCACGCATGCAAATCCGATTGTTCCTCTGGCTGATATAGTTAAAGCTGGCTTCGTAATCGCTGGAGTTTTTGTATATCCACAAAGTCCTTTATTTTTAATTCCGTTTGAAAATATTGGAATTTGATTTTCTTCTGTTTTCTCTGTTGTGCAATCGTCTGGTTTATCTCCTCCTGCGGAGATTTTATTGCAAACTTCGTTTAAAGTTTTTA
>OGOJ01002492.1_pt1 | contig 11521 bp, 12 predicted proteins | sample 1552601 | NCBI WGS metagenome assembly OGOJ01 (sample SAMEA2580184, study PRJEB22360) | human gut metagenome | biome: human gut; feature: human-associated habitat; material: faeces | place: Denmark | collected 2008/2010
CGGATGCGGCCTCGTAGGCGGGCAGTTCCCGGCCTTCGCAGATCGACTTGATCGTCGGATAGTCCGCATCCTCGGTCACATGGTCGAGCAGCTTTGCGTTGAATTTTTGTGCCTCTGCTGTGAGACTGTCCGTATCGGTTCGCTTCGGGAACAGTGAGTAGAACGACTGAAAAATATCTCTGGACAGCGCGGGAAAGCTGTGCAGCTTAGGTACAGCTTTCTGCTGGATGGATTCCAAATTCTCATCATCCCTGCTCAGATCGCGGTAAATGCAGTCCTCCAGCTTGGAGCTTTGCAGAACACGATCCGTTTTCTGTGCTGCGGGCATGCCCGCATATCGAAAATTGCCCCATCGGGAATCTGTGACGCTTTGTATCGTGCGAAAATATCGTTTCAAAATGACACCTCCGGTCCGTTCTCCTGTTGACAATTTTTAAGCGTTTCTCCATTCTTCATAGGACATCGGGCGAATATCGCCGTCGCCAAAATGTTCAAAGCAAAATCTTGCGAGATACACCAGATATGCCTCCTTCGGATCTTCCGCGTCCTCGTCGGCAATTGCGGCTTCTGTGAGGAAAATGCCGCTTTCCTCCAACCAGGCAGCTTCATGCTCCATGTAGGAAACCGGTCCGTCGCCAATCTCAGCAAAGGCACGATCCTCGTCAACCGTAAAATAAGCGATCACAGTGCGCTCGTTCATATAAAGCCTCCTCGGAAATATAGGAAAAAGGGAACGCAGCATTATACTGCGTTCCCTCGTTCTTGTTTTGGCAGAAACATTTCTTTCTGCTGCTTCTGATCGTCTTAATAGCCTCCACCAAAGTTCGGCACAAAGCTGTCGGACTGTGCGCTGCCAAAGTTGGGCATAAAGCCGCCCGACTGCGCAGGCGCACCGAAGTCCTGTGTAGATGCAGAAGCAGAACCGCCGTCGTCCTCCTTCTTGCTGTCGCCAAAATAGATGTTTTCCGCAAGAATTTCCGCCGTGCGGCGCTTGTTGCCTTCTTTGTCTTCCCAGTTCCGGATCTGCAAACGTCCGGACACGACTGCCATGCGGCCTTTCGTAAAATACTTCGCCGCAAATTCAGCCGTGTTTCTCCACGCGACGACATCAAGAAAATCGGTTTCCTTTTTCCCGTCCTGCTGCGAAAAATCGCGGTCTACTGCCACGGAAAATGACGCAACGGAAACGCCGGAGGCCGTCTTGCGAAGCTCCGGATCGCGTGTGAGCCTGCCCATAACTACAATGTGATTCAGCATAAATTACCCTCCTTGAAAATTAGTCCTGTTTGGCTTTCATTTCTTCCAGCTTCTTTTTTATCTCGGAAATTGTAAAGATGCCGTGAAGTTCCTTTCCTACTTTAGGATGCCGAAGCCTCACAGCCCACATGAACACCTTGCTGTTGAACTTTGATTCCGGCATACGCTCAATTTCATCTGAAGAGTAGCGGCGGTCTCGAATTTCCATATACCGAACACCGCTTTCTTCTTCGAAGAACGTATTCATTTCCGGAACCGTTGCTCTGATTTTAATTTGACTCTCCATTCCTCGACCTCCCAACAATTACTGTAATACTGCCAACTGTTCCAGCGGCGTGTAAGTAAAGCCAATAGATTCATGTGCTGCCTTGCTGATACGCTCCAGTTCGAAAAGAAGTCCGTCCGTAAGCGCCTTTTCGCTGTTAGAGCCGGCGTTTGCAGCCATCTCGGTCTGCATCTGGTAGAGCCGCACCAGCTCGCCGCGGAATTTGCGGAGCGCAGCCTGCTTCGTGCGTACATTTTCAGCCGCACCGCAGGCGCTGTCAAAGCCGTCCTTTGCGTCCTGTGCCATGGCAAGGAGGTCGCTGACCTTTTCCTGCATGGGGTTGACGCAAAGACGCTCCAACGTGCCGGTTACAAATTCGCGGTCACCCGGCTGCTGCCAGAAGTAATTCCGCAGCACCAGAAGATCCGTCGATGTGACCTCCGTATGTCCCTCCAGCCACGCCTTTGCCTGCGCAATGGAGAAGTAGCTGAGGAATTTACGGTCGGACACGGGAATTTGTGCGCGCAGTGCGCAGAGCACATCGTCCATCAGGTCGTGGATGCTGTCCGGTACCTGAATGTTTTTGACCTCTTGCTGCATGGTGCGCAGCTCCTCCAGCGAGATCGTCGCATGGACTGCGCCGAACGAGCCACCGAGCTTGTCTTTCAGGATCGCAAGTCGATGTGACTTCTCCGAAATATTTTCCGTGACGACCTTCAATTCCAGCCGGTCATAGAGCGCCGAGAGGATCTTTTCCTCCGGGTCATTGAAATTCGGGATTTCGTTGGATGCTGCGAAAAAGGAGATCGTCGGGATGGGATAGGTCCGGCCTTCATTGGTGTATTTCCGCTCGTTGAGCGCCGTCAGGAGCGCGTTCAGAACGCCGTCATTGCATTTGAAGATCTCATCCAGAAACACAATGTCGGCCTCCGGGAGTTTGCCCGCGGTCTGTACGACCGGTTCACAAGGATGCAGCGCGGCGATGGCTTTGCGGTAGGCGTCCAGCTTGCCGCTGATCTGTGCCAGCCTCTCAAACGTCGCTGCCTCATTTTTCATTTGCGGCAGGCCGTTCAGGAAGCTCTGCAAGTCAAAGCGCAGATTCTGGTAGATACCGTCGCCCTCGAATGCAGATTCCGGCACGGAGCCGGGGATCAGGCTGGAAAGATCGAGTCGTCCGAAAAGCTGTTCTTCGTCCGTCTGCTTGGAAAGGAGCCGTTCGAATTGCTTCGCACCCGTGATGCGGCTGCGGAATGCGTTGATCGCGTAGCTCTTGGCCTGTCCGGGGTCGCCCAGAATAAACAGGTTCTTCCGCGTCAGGAGCGCAATGGCAATCAGCTCGACCAGTTCTTCACGCTCGGAAACGGCGCTATTTACGTCGGCCATGACAGTCAGCATTTTATCTCGTAAGCTCATGCGGCAGCCCTCATGCGGTAGGCGTCCAGCGAGATCACATTGCTGTGCGCTGTTTTCTGCAGCTCCATGCGGAGCTGTGCGAAGATATGCTGCTCCAGATTGCCTTTTTCCGGGTCATACGACATGACCGCCCGGATGAGCCGCAGCGCAAGCTGCTGATACACGTCGTCCGTGTCCAGCTTTGCCGCGCGGATGAGCGCGCGGTTCTGCTTCATCACGGCCTTGATGCACCACAGATGGTTTTCCACGATGGCGTTTCTCTGAGAAATGGTGAAATTGTTTTTCATGGTCTTTCTCCTTCGTATTTGGGGAGGCAGACGCCTCCACGTGTGTTTTGTCAGGCGGATGCCTTTTTCTGTTCTCTGCGGTTCTGTCTGGCGCGTTCGGCGTCAAACGTCGGGGCCGGGATGTACCCGTCCAGCGTCTTATAGAGGATGACGGACTGTACGCCGTCAAACACCTCCACGACCTGATGCAGCCCCAGATGCACATTCAAAAGTTCCTCTACGGGTGTGGTACGAATCTGCTTTTGGAACGCATATGCGTCCAGATCAAGCTGCCGCACCTCGGAGAGCGTGTATCTGGATGCCGTGGGGCCGATCTCCCGCCCGAGAGATTTGCAGAGATTTTCGTGCATGAGCCAGCTTTCCGTGCTGGCAAAATCATAGATGCGCACCAGGCTCGGGCGGATGCGCTTTTTGCACCAGTCCGGAACGCGGAGCATATTGTGCCAGCGTTTTAGTAAGCGCGGCTTTTTCTTCTTCGTGCAGTAGGATTCTCCAAACTGCACCACCACGCCGCCGAGTTGACCGGGGTTTCGGCCTCTGTACTCGAAAACGTGATCGCAGTCTGTGCATACGGGAACCTTGGGCCGGATCTTCATATCGCGTCCTCCTTATTTTGCTTTGTCCATCTTTGCCCGGCAGAGGTCGATCACACGCTGGCAGGTATCAATTTCAAACCCGCCGATGTGCGTATCCTCCTCTGAGAGCTTTAATTCTCGTGCCAGCCATTGATAGGCTTTCGTCCGGCTGATGTGCATTTTCTGCCAGTAAGCGTCGAACACCTGATGGGCTTCGATGCGCTTGAGCCGCAGAATCTCATTCGCCACATCGCCGAGCGGCCGCGTGGTACCCTTGTGGCATCCAACACGAGCATTGCAGTTCTGGCACTGATACAGATATTCGTTCTGCATTCCAAGCCGTTCCGTCGAGCTGCCATAGACATCAGCAGCCGGAACGAGCCGGATGATCCCGCCGCAGTAGCGGCAGATGGTCGGTTTCTTCAAATAGGCGTGTCCTCCTTTTTTATGCCGCCTCCTTGCGCGGCTTTTTTGTCTTTTGTGGCTTTGCTTCAATGGCTTTCGGTTCACGCACCGCCATCTGGAAGCAGACAAGTTCGTCTGTTTTGAGAAGCAGCGCACTGTGCTGCACGACCTCCAGCATGAGCGTTCCGTTCAGCGCTTTCAGGCACTCCATGAGCTGCGCCGGATTGTACCAGTACACGCCCACAGGCTCGCCGCTCAGCGCGACCACATCCATCGCCGTCTCCGAAATGCCATATTCGCTCTCGCAGCGAACAGTCAGCCGGCTTCCTGCAAAGGACAGGGAAAAACGGTTCTGCGTGCCGGTGACACTCAGGGTCTGCGAAATAGCATCGCGGAGCAGAGCGCTGTCGGTCAGGACAGTAAACTGCTGCTTCAGATTGGATAGCACCTGCGACACGGCAAGATATGGCCCTTCCATAATTCGCGCGGCGAACGAGAAGTTCTCTTTCGTGAACACAATGGTTTTTCCGGTCGTGCCGACCTGCAGCTTCTCGCGGTTGTCCACCAGCGCCGCCAGCTTTTCCAGCGAAGCAGCCGGAATGAGGAAACTGATGTTCCCGCGGCTCTCGCGGTCGCCTTTGGCGGATGCGATGCGAAAGCTGTCCGTGCTGACCGCCTGCAAGCCGTCCGCACCGAAAATCAGGTTCACGCATTTGAGCATCGGTCGGGCAGTCTCCTCGGAAACGGCAAACGCCGTCCGTTTGGTGAGCGACGGGATACCGCTCACGGGCACGGTTGCTGCCGGGCAGGGAATTTCCATGCGCGGGTATTGTGCCGCGTCCATAACGGGAATGGCGTATTCCGCGTTCCCGGAGGAAACAACGAGCTTTCCGTTTTTCATCTGGAAAGTCACGCGCTCGCCATCCAGCAGGCGCAGCATTCCGGAGAGAAGCGGGGCTTTTACGACAACACTGCCATCACGATCGATCTGCGCGGGGAGCTGCTGCTCCAACGCGATCTCCAGATTCCCGGACGCAACGGTGAGCGTGTCCTGCTCAGCCTGCAAATACGCGCATTGCAGAATTTCAATCGTGGAAACCCTCGGCGCAATGCGCTCGGCGTTCTGCGCCGCGGCAAGCAGCTCTGTTCGGTTGACGGTGAATTTCATAGCATCCTCCTTTTTACGCAACGGAATCAAATAGACTCAGCTGGTTTTCCACCTGCTGCGTTTTCTTCGTCCGTTTGGCTTTCTGCTGTTCCAGCTGCACCATGGCAGCTTGCAGCTTTTCCTCCTGCTCCACTGTAAACACGCGCTTTGGCTGTTCGATCATCGCGGGTAGCGGTAATGCTGCTTCTTTGGCAGGAACTTCCGGTACTTCTCTGTCCGGATTCTCAAACGCCATCTTCTTGAACGCTGCCGCGATATCCTCCACATTGTCGCGGATGCCGAGCATCAGCTCCTTCGCCATCTGCGAGGTCATGTCCTGCACATCGCTCATTGCGGCAAGTCCTTCCTCGGAGAAGTTTCCTTCAATGAGTCCGGCGACCGCCAGCTTCGAGGCCATGAGCTTCAGACACTTCTGCTGCATGGTGTCCTCGTAGTAGAGCATATAGACCTTGACCGCAGGCGCTTTCTGGTTGATGCGCCAGCTTCGGCGCGACGCCTGCCGCAGCGTAAAGAGCTTGTAGCCCATGCTGTAGAACACCAGCGTCGTAAAGGCGTTGAGATCCAAGCCGGTTTCTACCAGAGACGGGTTTACGATCAGCACCTGCATTCCGGCGGCGAGCTTTTTCTGCGCCCAGTCCTCCCGGTCGGTGGTCTTGATCTTGTCGGTCAAAATCTCCGTGCGATAGCCTTCATCCGTCAGGAGCTTTTTGAGCTTCTGCTGGGAATCCGTGCGCACCCAGCTTGTGTAGATGAGCGCACGCTCCCCGTTCTGGATGGCAGCTCTTACGATCTCCAGCGTCCGCTGTTCCTTTTCTCCGAGCGTGTCCGCGTCCCCGATGTTCTCAGGTTCGACGATGGGTACATCGCTGTCGGGGTAGAGAATGGGCTTCTGGTCATACGGCTGATCCGGGTAGACAGTCAGCAGGTTCAGATACGCGGAGAGAATCTTCTGCGCCGCGCGGCGGTCTGAACGTAAAACCTGTACGAGCTTATGCTCGATCCGCTTGTACTCCGTCTCTACCGCTTCGTCCATCTCACAGGCAATGGGAATTTCTTCGTAGCTGGGGAGTGCCTTGCCCATGTCGGACAGCGACAAAAACGCCGTTTTTTCCAGCAGGAACCGGGAAAACACCAGCGGCGAAACGCCCGGAAGCTGACGCGTCCGAACGCCGCTTTTCTGTGATCTGCGCTTAGCCGCGTAGCGTTCATCGGCTTCGGTGTAGGTCGTTTCCACAACGCCATACTCCGTATTGAACAGCGCGGGCTTTTCATGCGGCTTTCCGTCTGCCAGCATCAGCTGCGCCGACGTGCGGTAGAGCAGATGAAAAATGCCGGAGCTGTAGCCGTTGATGAGCGTAGCCGTCATGCCGATGACCTTTTTTGCCGTGCCGAACAGCTCCGCCATGGCATCGCCCTGTCCGCTGTCGTTGTTGTACTCGTGCAGCTCATCCACGATGAGACCGTCGAGCCTGCCGCGGTACCGCTTCTTGATGTACGAGCTGAGCGGATATCGCCGGCACGCGCCGCGCGTCGGGAAATACCCGTCCGGGTTCTCGTGAAGCGACAGCAACGCATCCAGCGCGGCAGGGTTCTTCGTCTTCTGCATGGCATGGACTGCCAGCTTCCGATGCACCCAGCCGTATTCCGGAATCTTGACCCACGGAGACGGCACGCTTGGATTCACCGCTGTCCACAAGGGACTTTCGCAATTCATACATTGATGATTGCGCCGGTTTTCCATGCGGAACGCCTCCGGCTTTGCGGCCGTCCAACCGTCTGTGTCGTCGCTGCTTGGCAGCTCTATGATTCCCCCGCAGCCGGGGCAGCGGAACGCGCCTTTTCGCGCGTCAAACAGAACCGCCGGGCGGCGCATATAGCCGTCTCTGGCTTTTTCCTTGCTGATAACGGCGTAGATGCTTTTGTCGCCCTGCCGGTACTGCGCGTACAGGCTGTCCAGCTCCGCAATGCTGCGGACAATGACGCCCACGGTATCCGGCAGTGTTTCGGCAATTTCACGCACCCACTTCTTTGCGACGTGCGACGGACAAAGAATGATGTTGAACGTCTTTTTCCGTTTCTGCGCCTGATACGCCGCCAGCGCAGTCGCGCCAATCTTCGTCTTGCCGCTTCCGCACTCAGCCACGATGAACGCAGACTTTCCCTCCGAGAGCTTGCGCTTGACCGATTCCGCAACCGCAAGCTGCGCCGGGTAAAGGCTGTAGCCCGCGTGTTCGCGGATATAGTCGTTGATGCGCAGAACCTCCGGGGAAAGCTGCTCCGCGGCAGGGTCAAACAACGGTTGGAATTGCTCTCGGATACGCTCTGCGACGGTCACGCCGAACGCGCTTAGGTAGCTGGTGACAGAATGCACACTGTCAAAGCCGTTGAGGTTCTGAACTGTTCCGGGAATACGAATTGCGCCGCTTTTCAGGCCTTCCTCCAGCACCTTGACGATATTGGCGTCGTCCTTTTTGCACAGCAGCAGCCACGCCTCCAGCCGTTCCCGGATGGAGATGACGCGCAGCGGCTTGAGAAACCTGCGCCGCTGCAATTCGTCCAGAACGTAGTCCTGAAACTCCGGGATGAGCGGCACAGCCGTTTTCCGGTCTAACGCTTCAAACAGCGCCCGCCGGTCTCCGGCCGGACAAAAAAGAACGCACTTTCTCGGTGGCAGCTCTACATTCGTCTGTCCGTCCGCCTGTGCTTCTTCATCCTTTTTTGCCGCAGTGTCTTCATCGTCCAGCGAGAGGATGGTCGCCTCGGCATAAATTCCGTCGTGACTCAGATGGCATTCATACTTCTTGGGCTCGCAGGAAAGCGTTGCTGCTTCACCGGCGATTTCTGCCTCCAGCGTTGCACCGGCATAGATCGCGTCCGCCATGGCGCGCACCATCTCCGGATACCCGCCAAAGCGGATGGCCCGAAGACGCTGCTCGCGTCCGTCCGGTTCAAGAATGATCGTGTCCGCATACGCGCTGAGACGGATCTCCTGCTTGGGATTGTAATAGCTGATTGGCATGAGTCTGCTTTTCTCTGGCATTCATGGTTTCACTCCTTTCATCGTTTTTGGACGCAAAAAGACCGTAACTGCCAAGCGGCAATTACGGTCTTACTGGTCCTGTTGTATTTTGGTATTCACTGGCCTGCGCACGGAACCGGGGCATACCTGTCCCCAAGCTTTCACCTCCGCCCTTCATCTGCTCCGCCCTGATACTGCTCTGACCTGAATACAGCTTTATTGTAGCGCAGCAGCAGACAGGTGCAAACTTGCGGATTACTCAAGTGTTGTATCGCATAGCCGCTTTCTCCGTGCTGCCCGACGAATCCAGCTTGCGGCTCTGCGCTGCTCCGTATCATCATAATAGGCGATCATGTCCGACGCCGACGCAAGATAGCACAGCTTCTGCGTCAACCCGATCCGTCCTGGCCAGAGCCAGCAGCCCTGCGGGTACAGTGTGTGCAGATAGTCAAGCTCCGGCTCTGCCGGTCTCTCTTTTCGCAGTCCGCACAGGATCACTGTATAGTCCAGCAGCGGATAGTCCTGCTGCAAGCGCCGGATCACGCGGAGCGCAAGCCGCTCAAACGGACCGAAATAGCCAAGAACAAACGCGGAAACATGCTCCTGCTCAATCAGCGTACGAAGCCGCAGCTCCAAACGCTCCTCATTCAAATTTCTGATCGTCTGATCTCCAATCAGCGCGCAAATCATAGCTGTTTCCCTCCGCTCCAATTTCAACAGAACGATTGTCTGCTTATTATAAAGCGCATGCGCCATATATTTCGGCGAATTGCATAATATAATTATATAACGCTCTATAAATAAGTCAATCGCTTTATAAGCGAAGCTGAACCAAGACGCCGCAGCTTCTATAATTTTCACAGAAGGGGGCGTTTACTATGAGCAAAGACGAAATCAGTTTCAAGAATCGGGACAGGTTCATCCAGATGGGCATCGCGATCTCCTCCCTGCGGAAGATGCGCGGGATGTCACAGGAACAGTTAGCCGAAAAAGCAAGCATCAGCCGCTCTCATCTGAGCGCGATTGAAGCACCGAATATGGTCCGCGCGTTCTCCATGGAGGCGTTTTTCAACATCGCCGACGCGCTTGATGTAACGCCGGAGGAGCTGATCCAGATCGCATTCTTGCAGGATAAGATTTTGAAGCGGAAGAATCAAGAGAAATAATAAATTCTCTTGCAGCGGCCTGTGTATTTTCTTGAGGGTTTTATACGCATACAAATGTATGGAGGAAAGCATATGTTCTGTTGTGATTATGATGCGCTTACGACCTATGAACCTGGTTCTTTCTGCTCTCAACATAGGACGGATCTGACCGGAAGAATTGAAAGAGTAAATCTGAACGCGATAACAGATATGGACGATCTGAATAGCTTTCTCAATCAATCTTATGAGTCCTATATAACGACAGCTCCCCTGATTTTGTATCGCGCATTTGGCGCGGTTAAAAAGGATTCCGGTAAAATCGCGGGAGCGTGGGCAACAGGCCGGTTTATTTCAACAGAGTTTGCCGAGTCTATGATCGATGTGAAAAACAGGCTGGCGCTGGCACCAGAGTGGTTTAACACAAAAATGTATGAGGAAAAATTGCTCGTTCCTGCCGGGACAGAATTTTATCTTGGAATCGTTGCGCCGGTGAAAATGAAAAGTGGAACGATACTCTCTGGTGGCGCACAGCAAATTCTTTTAACTGAGCGATGCAAAAAGGAATGGGTTCTTGGCTGCCGACGCATTACGTCCAGACAAATCACGCATGTGCCAAAATACAAATTGGCAGATATTCCGGACGAGGTCGAGAAAAAAGACCTATATCCCGTAATTTGTCCGGTATGTGGTTCAGCAAATATTGTGACACTCAGCGAGAACGAGCAATTCTCCATCCGAGGCTGCAAAGGAAATACCTATACGATGAAGCACCACTGCTTGGACGCGGATTGTGAATACTATTGGTAGCAACACAGGAGAGGGGGCCTTTTCGTCCAGTTTTCGTCTAGTTACAATAAAATCATTGAAATAGATGGGCGAATCAGCTATACTACACTATATAAATCACTCGAATTATGGTGGTCAGTATGGCACATTATAGATTGTATCTTGATGAGAGCGAAACACGCAATGCTTCTGGATCGTCCTTTTTTGTTGTCGGTGGCGTTATTCTGAATGCCAGTAGTGAGGTTGCTGTTGCACAAGAGTTAAATGCGCTCAAATTAAGCCTGTGGGCAGGAGATCAACAGGCAACGACCCATATTTTACACGAAAAAGAAATTACAGAAGCAAACAAGTCCGGCCGTTCAAATGATCCATGTTATACTATATTCAGAGCAAATGGAACGGTAGAAAAACTATATGCCGGTCTGTCAAAACTTATTAAAATGCACTCTATTACAACAATGGGGGTTTGTGTTAATAGTGATGAGTTGTCTCGTCTATATCCTGGTGAAACAAACCCGAAGCTAACCATTGCATTGCAAATGCTCCTTGAAAATTACTGCCATTTTCTAAAGCATAATACGGCGACTGGAGACATCTGTTATGAATCACTCCAAGAACCGGGAAATCAGCCACTTAGGCAGCGGTTTTATGAACTTGAAGCCCTTGGAACAATGTATTACACCCCTCACTTTTTTCAAACACATATTGGAGATATTGAGTTTTGCGGAAAGAATGAAAATCTTGCCGGACTACAACTTGCCGATTTCATTCCAAACACAATGGCACGTTCAGCAGCGAGAATGCCACCCAAACACGATTCGTTTAAGCAGACCGTATTAAGGCAGGCATATAATGGCGGAGTTGGACTGCGCGATAAATACGGGTTCAAAGTAATTCCTCAAAGATACTCCGTACCATAAATTTGGGGGCTTGACAATGGACGTTCAATCATATAATATAAGCATGGTAGGATTGGGAGGGCAAGTTGCTCGATGAACTTCGGTATACGTTTATGGCGAAATGAGTTTGCTTATTTCGTTGTATGAAGCCCATAATCAAACTTACTGCCATTGCCGTCTCGTTTTATAACGAGACGGCATTCTTTTGCCCATATCAACGTAAAGCACTTATTTACCAACGATTTTTCCAAAAATCTGCTTCTTCCCCTCATCATACCGCTGGATCACGACCATGACGGTAT
>OGOJ01002510.1_pt1 | contig 11461 bp, 6 predicted proteins | sample 1552601 | NCBI WGS metagenome assembly OGOJ01 (sample SAMEA2580184, study PRJEB22360) | human gut metagenome | biome: human gut; feature: human-associated habitat; material: faeces | place: Denmark | collected 2008/2010
ATTATAATATTAATTATTCAGCTGCTGCTTCGGATTCTGCAGCTCCACCATCTTTCTGCTCTGCGATCTGTTTGATTACGCGGGCAAAGTTTGTAATTGGGGACTGAATGCTTCCCATGAATTTTGCGATAAGTTCGTCTCTTGATGGGATAGTTGCGATTGTTGCAATACCTGCTGCATCGTAGTAAGTACCTTCTACAACACCGCTCTTTAACTCACAGCATTTTGCTTTCTTAATAAAGTTAGCAACGATTCTTGCTGGAGCTGTTGCATCATCTTTGGAAATTGCAAATGCGTTTGTTCCTTCCAAATCTTTTACAACGCCTTCGAATTCTGTACCTTCTACAGCACGTTTTACCATAGTGTTCTTATAAACTTTATAAACAACACCTGCTTCACGACACTGTTTACGAAGTTCTGTTACATCAGCTACGGAAATTCCACGGTAATCTACAACTACCATAGATTTAGCTCCGTCAAGCTGAGCCTTAATCTCGTCAACAATAGGCTGTTTTAATTCTACTTTAGCCATCTTCCTGGTGCACCTCCTTAAATATTTGTGTGTACCGCCGTCAGTTCATCTTTCGATGAAATAAAAAAACTCTCTGTCCAAAGACAAAGAGCAGAAATATTCTAAGAATAAAATTATCTGAATATAACTTCCTCGGCAGGTGTTCTCACTTTATGCCTTACGGCGCCTGCTGTCTTCGGCGTTCATACTTTGGTATGATATCATGGGTATGAAGAGATGTCAAGTGTTTTTTTGAAAAACAGACGAAAAACTTTATACAATATTATATAAAATGCTTCGTATCACTGCACTCTTAATGCTCAATCGCATTAAGAGCTTGTTCTAAGGCACATTTTTATATAATATTGTATAAAGTTTTTCTGTATTAGAGCGTGTTTGAAAAATGCTTTCTGCAAGATGTGCGTTACAATTTAGGGGAGATTTCGCCTGAATGAGGGCGGCGTAGCGGGCTACGTCAACTGAATGAAGGCAAAATATACCGCAAATTGGGGCGTGCAGGTTGCAGGAATGATTTTTCAAACACGCTCTAGGCCGTTGCAAAAATGCACTGACCATGGTTATGCTATCACCTGCTATCAAGGGAGGGATTTGGAGATTGCTGTTTTGTACTATGATTAAATTCAATTCATCTAAAAATCATCCAAAGACAGCTTCCGAATTAAATGGTAAATTAATAGTTATTTCCGAAGAAATATTCATATGGATTTATATATCCATTGCCATTGTCATTTCCAAAATTTCCATTGCCATAACCATAGTCTCCGGAATTTCCATTGCTATTACCAGAGTTGCCATTGCTGTTTCCATTATTATTTCCATTATTGGAGTTATTATTGGAATCATTGCTGGAATCGCTGGAGTTATCTGTTGTTACATCACTGAAATCACTCTTTTTACCAAGAGTTACTGTAACGGTCTTTTCCTCGTATGTTCCGCTCTGGTTTGCTCTCTTAAATGTGATTTTTACTTTTGTATTAGCTTTTTTCAGTGCCAGTTTTTCTTTTAAGCCGGACATTGTAGATACGTTGTTACCCTCAAACTTGGTAATGACATCGCCTGCAGAGATTCCTGCTTTTTCTGCTGGTGATCCGCTGACTACCTGTGATACATAGATTCCGCTAGGGATTCCAAGTGCGCTGGAATAAGATTCATTAATGTCACGGCCTACGACTCCAAGGAATGCAGCATCTTTTGTGCTTACGCTGTTGGCATTCATTAAATCTGTTAAGATAGTTTTAGCTGTAGTGATAGGAATCGCATATCCCATACCTTCTACGGATGTATCTTCTAACTTCGCATTGTTGATACCTACAACCTGACCATCCATATTAATAAGTACACCACCACTGTTACCAGGGTTGATTGCGGCATCTGTCTGAAGAAGATTCATTGTTCCATCTGTTAAAGATACTTCTCTGTTCTTTGCACTGACTACACCTGTTGTAACGGACTGTCCATATCCCAATGCATTACCGATTGCTACTACTTCTTCTCCTACTTTTAAATCATCAGAACTTCCAAGTGTTGCAACTTTAATCTTTGATGCTGTAGAGTCTTTGATATCCTTTATCTTTACAGAAATAACTGCAAGGTCTGCACTGGAATCTGTTCCTACAACTGTAGCTTTTGCTGTTGTATCATCTACAAATCCTACGGTGAGGGAAGTGGCATCGGATACTACATGATTATTTGTTGCGATCATAAGATTATCTTTTGTCTTTGCAACGATAAATCCTGAACCTGCTCCTTCTGATTCCTGTGTACCAAAGCCATAATAATTGGAAGACTGAATTGTGCTTGTAATAGATACAACAGATGGCATCACTTCATTAACTACACTTGCTACATTACTGCTGGAGCTGCTTGAGCCGCTTGATGATGTCTCGCTCTTTGCACTTGTTGTTCCCGATGTTGTTTCAATTCGATCTGCTGTAGAAGGATATAATTTATCTTTTGCTACGGACACTCCTACAAAGCAGGCTCCCGCTACAAGACCAAATACTGCTGCAGATGCAACTAACTTGGCGGCTTTCTTACCCATTCCGTTCTTATTATTTTTACTGCCATTCTTTCTCTGTCTGCGTCTCTTATCAGGTTCCGGCGGGATATTCCCATAATAATTTTCATTATTATAAGTACTCTCATCTCTCCATCCGTGGCTGCTATAAGAATTATTATAAGTATCGTTGGAATTATTTCCATTGTCATACTGATAGGAACTGCCACCTGTACCTTGTTCTCTGTAAGAATATCTATGACTCTCTGTATTCTCCTGTGTTACCGATTCCTCAATCGGTGTTACATCTATAGCTACTTGCTGACTATTGTTTTCCTGGTTATTTATCCTGTTGTTCTCTAAATTCTCATTATGGAATCCATTTTCAAATTCGTTCATAATGTTATCCCCTTTCCTAAGTTTGTAACCTTATCTTAGCAACGATGTGTGATAAATTTGTGTTGTATTTATGGCAAATTTATGGATTTCTACTGATTTTGCAGCTTTTTCACACTTTTTTCGTAAAAGCAGGAAAAGAAATAACCTTGTGGAATGCCCTATTCTATTGTATAATAAGTTAGAAAATTATCCCAGTAAGAGGTATATTACGCCCTTTTTTCCATATATATATCCCTTTTGGGTGATGGAGGTACACTTTTATGATTAAAGAGAATCAAAAATATCTTAACCGGTTCCACGTCGTTCTTGATGCACTGGTTATTTATTGTTCCTTTTGTCTTAGTTACTATATTCGATATATATGCCCTCTTTTTAAAGACATTTTTCCTCGTTTTGGTTACTGGCGGCAGTTGTGGCAATATCAGGGTATACTTCTTGTTCTGATTCCTGTATACCTTATTTTATATGCAAAGTTTAATTTATATAAACCAAAAAGATTTCAAAATAGGACTTCAGAGTATGCGAATCTCATTAAGGCGAATTCCATTGGAATGGTTTTCTTCTTTATATATATAATCTTTATGAAGATTCCCCATGTTTCACGAAGTCTTCAGTTAATGTTCTATGTTCTTTCCATGCTTCTTACCATTGCTGAAAGGGCGGCAATCCGTTATGCATTAGAAAGAACTCGCAGAAAGGGATTTAATCTTAAACATGTTGTTGTTATTGGTTTCAGTGCAGCAGCCGAAGCCTACATCGACCGTATTAAGTCAAACCCACAGTGGGGCTACACCATTCACGGTATTTTCGATGATAATCTCAAGGCTGACTTTTCTTACCGCAATACTTTTTGCATTGGTAAGTTAAAGGATGTAGAAAAGTTTCTTCAGAACACTTCTATGGATGAGGTGGCAATCGCACTCAGCCTGAAAGAGTATTATAAACTGGGAGATATGGTTGCTATCTGCGAAAAGTCTGGTGTGCATACAAAGTTTGTTCCAGATTATTATAAATTTATTTCTACTAACCCAGTTACTGAGGATTTGAACGGACTTCCGGTTATCAACATCCGTAATGTTCCGCTTACAAATACTGTAAACAAATGTATCAAACGTCTTGTGGACATTATTGGTTCTATCGTTTGTATCATTCTCTTTTCACCGATTATGGCTGTTGTTGCTGTTCTCGTTAAAAAGAGTTCCCCAGGACCAATTATTTTCTGTCAGGAACGAGTCGGTCTTCATAATAAACCTTTTAAAATGTACAAGTTCCGATCGATGGGAGTACAGTCTGCCTCTAAGGAACAAAAGGCCTGGACAGTACACAACGATCCCCGGGTCACTCCCGTGGGAAGAATTATCCGTAAGACCAGTCTTGACGAACTGCCACAGTTATTTAATGTATTAAAGGGTGATATGAGTCTCATTGGTCCACGGCCAGAACGACCTCTTTTCGTTGAGAAATTTAAAGAGGAGATTCCTCGTTATATGATAAAGCATCAGGTACGTCCCGGTATGACAGGATGGGCACAAGTTTGCGGCTTCCGTGGAGACACATCCATTGAGGGACGAATTGAACATGATATTTTTTATATTGAAAACTGGACATTATCTTTTGATATTAAGATTCTATTTCTTACTGTATTTAAAGGATTTGTCAATAAAAATGCTTACTAACACAGATTTTTTAACTAATGAATGTACTCTCCGAAACATTCCATAAACCTATTAAATTTCCAGAAGTACCTATGACAGAATGGAGGCATATTTTATGAAATATGGTTCAATATATAGTAAAGATAACATTGAAAACAAATATAACTATTCCAGCACAGGCGGCAGACGAAGTTCTCAGAATAATTTCAAAACTTCTCACGACCATCATACACATTCCACATTGAATACTGATGGCCTGCTTCGAAGTTCTTCCGGTACAGGATATCATTCCTCTGGTTCTTCTATAAAAAATTCTGGCAAACCATCAACAAAGAAGTCCTCTTCCCAGAATAAGCCTGATACAAAGTCTCAAAAGCGGCAGACTTCTGGCGGACGAGCTTTAACTTATCATGAACGTAAAAAAAAGAAAAAACGGGGATGTTTTCCTTTCCTTCTTTTAATCATTCTTTTAATTGCCGGGGCGGTTTTTGCATTCCGTTTCTCATTAAAAGGTGCATTTTCCAAAATAGAAAAATATCCTTTAGATAAAACAAGTGTAACTGTAAATGATACGGATGCTAATATAAAAGATTATCAAAATATTGCTCTTTTTGGCGTTGATAGTCAGGATAATAAAATTAAAGATAAAGGTTCCCGTACTGACTGTATCATCATTGCCAGCATCAATAAATCAACCAAAAAGGTAAAATTGATGTCTATTTACCGTGATACCTATGTAAGTATTGATGGCGAATACGATAAGATTAATGCAGCATATTCTTATGGCGGACCAGAACTTGCTCTTCGCACAATTAACCGTAACCTGGATTTAAATATCACAGATTTCGCCACGGTTAACTTTAAAGCATTAGCCGATGCTGTTGATGTGCTTGGAGGTATTCCATTGACCATTAATTCTGAAAATTTAAATGATTATATTGGTAATATGAATCATATTAATGGTGGAAATTCTCCGAAGTTTGAAAAAACCGGAACTTATACCTTCGATGGTAATCAGGCTGTTGCCTACTCTCGTATCCGCTACATGGAAGGCGGAGATCACGCAAGAGCTAACCATCAGCGACTTGTTCTTGAAGGTATTATGAATACAGCTAAAAAACAGCCGCTAAAACTTGGAAAGTTAATCAGTACTGTTCTTCCACAGTGTAAAACGAGCCTCTCTAATGACGCTCTCACAAAGCTGACTCTTTCCATGGCACGTTGTAAGATAGAAGATTCGCAGGCTTATCCTTTTAAATCTGAAGATGAACGATATAACGGCATTTATTACGGTTTTCCAATTACAGCCCAGACAAATGTAAAAAAAGCACACGAATATCTCTTTGGTACGAAAGACTATAAACCAACAGAAGAGCTTCAGAAGATCAGTGCGAAGATTAAGGTTGTAACGGATTATATTGGGATTACGGAATAGCGCCATATAATACCCTATATCTGTGGCCTCGGAGCAAGGTTTGGATACGAGCACTTAAGCGAATATTCAAACCGCCGCGACTAAAGTCACAAATATAGGATATCTTCTCTTTGGTGTTTCGTCTATTTGCCTACGGCAAATCACTATTCTTCGTAATAATTAAACTTCGGTGTTGCCTGTATCTGACAGGATGCTTTCATTGTTCTTCTATTTTTATGAAGTTGTACGTTAATAAGAAGCATTTCACCGTTTTCTACCATTTCCTGAATATCATCTTCTGTTAATTCTTCGTAATCCTCTGTTATCATATCTGCATATTTGAGTTCAAGATATACATCACACATATTTCCTAATGATTTGTGATATTCGATTTCATCTGGGTCAAGCTCATTTTCACTTTCTGCTGGTGCATATCCGTAGGACATAATAATCGGAATTCCCAGTTCTTTTGCAAGTTTACGGATTCCATCCATGAGCGGTTTCATATCCTCAGAATCTTCTACTGAGAGTATATTTTCAATATTATCAATAAATACCACTGGCTTATGTGCTCCCTCTGTTACGATGGAACGAATAAGTTCTGCTAATATATCTCCTGCGGAGGCATCTTCCATATTTTCTACATATTCAGACACTGCTTCCTGATCAAGTACAAAAAGATGTTCACTGATTCGTCCTCTGTACCAATTCAATTCATCTTTTAAAGAACGAATATCTGCGCCTTTTTCTCCTGTCATGATTGCCATAGAGGATACTGCTTTTTCTTCATCTTTTTTATTCATTTCATAGCTGAGACGAGAGATGGTATCTACCATAAGGTCATAGCGGGTAAGCTCTGTTGAAATATAAAGTACATCTACACCGCTTTCTGCTGCCCGGTCGGCTATCTGCTGCATAAATCCGTTCTTTAAATACTGAGGTGTAGCATCTACAAAGTAACTTCCTTTATGAAGGCCATAGCGGAGCATTGCATCTAAACGTTTGAATCCTGTGCTTAACTTTCTGTTTTCCTGTGTATCTACAATATACTCTTCAAATTTATTCATAAAGCTTGCAGAGTTTTTGAGAACAAATGGATTGCGGACACTTACCTGGAATTCTTTTTCTTCGACATTCTTTCCTGTTAGAACTACTGCGCTAAATTCTCTTTCTTCTTTTTCTGGAGCTGTTTTTTCCTTACGTTTTACAATATTCTTGTGTTTTCTGGAATGTGATGTTCTCTCACTGTGCGCAGACTTCTTCGTCTGTGAAGATGTCCTCTCTGCCTTTTCCGGTCTTGTTTTTTCTACCTGAATTGTGTCTTCTGATTCAGAAATGTATTCTGCTTCCTTGTATTCTGCTTCTTTCTCTGTTTTCTTAGAAACGCCCTTATTTGCTATCTCTTTTTCCTCTGTCTCAGAGCACTCACTATTTGCTGCCTCTTTCTCTTCTGTCTCAGAGTATTCTCTATTTGCTGCCTCTTCTTCTGTCTCAGAGAACTCCTTATTTGCTGCTTCTTCCTGAGCTGCCTCTGAGGTCTCTCCCTCTTCTTCCTCAGAGTTTTCCTCTTCACTGCTTATTTCTTCCTCAGAAGCTTCTTTTAAAATACTTTCTGGCTGTTCTGATACATCTTCGGCACCTTCCGTCTTATCAGATTCGTCCTCCGTTTTTTCTACAGAGTTTTCTTCTAAATCCTCCTCAGAAACTGCCTCTTTTTCTGTTTCTTCAGATTTGTCCTGACTGCTTTCTTCTAAAGTTTCTTCATTTGCAGGTTCTTCTAAATCTTCCTCAATAAAGTCTTCATCCATAGCAAGTTCTAATTCTCGCTCAAGGTCATCTTCATCTAAATCTTCTAAATCTTCAAGAGCATCTTCTTCTGTATCTAACGCGGATACCGCTGCCTTTTTCTTCTTGCCATTTTCCTGTTCTTCAAGCCATGCATCAAGTGCTACTTCTGAACCAGCAAGTTCCAGTAAGAGCATTCTTTTTGCACGCTCATAGACTTCACCCTCTAGGCCAAGAGATGCCAGATTATCCAAAGCTTCATCTATCTCTGCCTGTGTGTGGTCTCCAAGAACTAATTCGCCCGGATCAACATATTCAAATTCTTCCGCTTCTTTTTCTGGAACTTCAGAATACTCAGGCTGTTCTTGTACTTCTTCTGCTGTCGGCGCAGGGGTTATCTCAGAACTTTCTTCTGTTGCTGTCTGTTCCCCGGCTGTTGATGCACTCTCTTCCATCGGCTGTTCTGTTGCTTCTTCCACTTTCGGAATTTCTTCTGATTTCTTCTCTTCCTCTGCTTTCCCGGCTTTCTGTGCCGCTTTTAACTGCTCTGCTGCCAATGCTTCTTCCGCTGCCTTAAGCTGTGCCTTTAATTCTTCAATGGAAGGACTTTGACTTTCTTCGGACTCCTCTTCTAAATCTAATTCATCAAAGTTTAAATCATCCTCGCTCAGTTCTTCCTCTGTCTCCGATATTGGTTCAGCCTTCTTCTGTACTGCGTTTTCTTGTGCCTCTTTTGCAAGTTCTACTGCTGACTTTGTTTCTCTGGCTTCCTGTGGCTCTGGCTTAGCTGCCTGCTGTGCTGCCCTGGCAAGTTCTACCGCTGACATTGGCTGGCTCTGTGATTCTGACTGTGAACTTTCCACTGCTGGTTCCCTCGTTCCTGCCATTCCACTTCCAACAGCACTGCCTGCACTTTCGCCTTCAAATGCCATCGGTGCCGTTTCAGCTGTAGTACCTGTTTCCGTCTGCGCCAAAGTTTCTTGTTTTTCTTCTGAGTCAGAAGACGTATTTCTGGAAATAACTTCTCCGATCAAAGATTCCATATCTTCCTGCGTCACAGCTCCGCCAGTCTGACTCATTAGATTTTTCAAGTTTTCGAAAATCGTCTCGTTAATTAATCCTAAGTCTGCATTGGCATCTTCAGCCAGAATCATCTCTGCATTTTCCTGTACTACTTCCTGACTAATCATACGAAGCATATCATCTGAAAATGCCGGCATTCCCTGTGATTGGCTGGTTTGCTGTGCTGTTGTTCCATCTCCCTGTCCGGCAGACTCCTGACTATTCTGCTCTCCTGCTGTCTGATCTGGTGCGATTCCAGCCTGTTCCAGAATCTCATCTGGTAACTCATCACTGATATCTTCTGGATCCACTCCCGCTTCAATCTGTTTTTCCCGATAAAGTTCTTTCTCTATCTCTAATTTTTCCTCTGGTGATAAATCTTCATAATCTTCAAAAGAAACGAGTTCATCACTGTTCTTTTCCATATAATTTAAAATTTCCTGCTGATGAAGTGCAAATTCCATCGGATCTTTTCCGCGCTTTCTTGCCTCTTCCATAAGACGTTCTGCTCTCTTTTCTGCCTCAAGCTTCATCTGATCCTCTTCTTTGGCCTTCGCGATTGCTTCTGCGGCTAACTGAGAAGCTGATTTGGTTTCTGGCATCTTCATCTCTTTAGGTTCATATTCCTCTTTCTGATGTGCTTCCTCATCCTTATCCACAGCTGACTGTGCAAGTTCCCAGGCTGAAACTGGCCTTCTTCTCTGCTCTTCTAATGCTCTCTCTTCTGCCTTGTTGGCCTCATCTTCTGCAAGCATTTCCGTCGCTGTCTTTTCCCTTCCATATCGAATCTGAGAACGGTCAAATGGATATTCTACCTTAGGATCATTTAATCCCATCATCTGCATAAAATTATTATAGATCAAATCATTAAGATTCGCCGCTTCCTGATGATTTACATCGTCTTGTCCAAACATATCGTAAGAACTGCCATTACCATAATCTTCGGACGCACCACTGTCTGTGGATGCCATATTTCCATATCCATCTGCAGTTTCTGACTGTTGCTGAATATTCGCATTTTCATTCTCCATTACCTGTGCAAAAGGATTCTCCTCATGTGACTCACTCTGCATCTGTGAACTATTCTGCTGTGGAGTCATTTCCTGTTGTGACTGTGGGGCTGCTGTCTCTCTTCTTCTGCCACCATTTCTTAACCGTTCCTCTATCATATTCACTGCAGAAGCTGCCTGCTCGGAATCATCCATCTCCTCAAATGTCTTCGGTGGGAAAATATCTGGTGCCAGAGATTCTGCCAGCTTCTGAATCGTATCAGAAAGTTCCTGCTGTTCCTCTGGTTCTTCTGGTCTCCCGGTAATATTCAGCGCCATATCAATAATATCATTAATATCAAATGGTCTTTCTTCGCTTCCTTCTGTTGCAGTGTGCTGTGCTCTCACCACATCCAACAACGCTTTCATCATATCTTCCATTATAGATTAACCTCCGTTACATGTTCTGTCTGCCTGTTTAGCTTCTCATTTTCAATAAAGATATTCTAACACCTTTATGCAATTATTACAAACAAGTATTGCATTATTACACATTTTCCATCACTTTCTTTCAATTCATATAAATAATTGTCATATACATTGATTTTTTTAACTAATTCTGCGATACTAGATATAGAATATTATAGATACTTGATTGATTATTGCATGAAAGGAGTACATTTTGAAAACTTATATTGATTTACATATTCATTCTACTGCTTCTGATGGTACATTTTCCCCAACAGAAATTATAAATGATGCCCTAAAACTTGCTGGTGATAAAAATCCTGTTGTAATTGCTCTTACCGATCACGATACAGTTGCTGGCACAGAAGAATTTCAGAAAGCTGCGGCCAAACATAAAGAACGACTTACTGCCATCTCTGGTGTAGAGATTTCTACAGACTATCACGGAGTAGAAATTCATGTTCTTGGCTATAACATCGACACAAAAAATAAGGCTCTCTTAGAACGCCTTGCCGTTTGTCGTGAAAGCCGTGACGGACGTAATGCAAAAATTATTGAGAAACTTCAGGAACAGGGCTTTAAGATTTCCATGGACGAAATCAAACCAGATAAGCCAGGCGAAACAATCGCCCGCCCACATATCGCAAAGCTTCTTATGAAAAAGAAATATGTTTCTTCTGTTCAAGAAGCATTTGATAAATATCTTGCAGAGGGAAGATGCTGCTATGTGGAACGTATCATGCCTACTCCGCAGGAAGCAATCGAACTAATCAAAAACAGTGGCGGTGTCCCTGTTCTTGCACACCTTATGTTCTATAAAAAGTTAGATTCCGCCAAAAAAGAAACTCTGGTCCGCGAATTAAAAGAAGCCGGCCTTGTTGGAATTGAAGCTTACTATAACACTTACACTCCTGTTGAACAGGAATATGTTGCTGGTCTTGCCAAACAGTGGGGTCTTCTTAAAACAGGCGGAACAGACTTCCACGGTCAGAACAAACCACATATTTCCTTATTTAAAGGACAGGGAGAAATGGAAGTACCAGAAAGTATTCTCCCAGAATTTTTGGCTAGTTTAATTCGTTAAGAGACAGACGCCCCGGAAGAGAAACGCTATCCTATATTTGTGACTCTATCACTGCGGGTTGAATGTTCGCTTACTGG
>OGOJ01002513.1_pt1 | contig 11446 bp, 9 predicted proteins | sample 1552601 | NCBI WGS metagenome assembly OGOJ01 (sample SAMEA2580184, study PRJEB22360) | human gut metagenome | biome: human gut; feature: human-associated habitat; material: faeces | place: Denmark | collected 2008/2010
CAGTACGAGGCAGGTCAGGTGCTCGGCATGACAAAGGGTCAGATTTTCTTTAAGGTTGTGCTTTTGCAGGTTGTAAAGAAAATTACTGCACCCATGGGCAACGAAATTATTACTCTTGTAAAGGATACTTCGCTTTCAAGCGTTATCGCAATTCCGGAAATTCTTATGAGAGCAAAGGACTTCTCAATGCAGGGACTCATCTGGCCGCTTTTCTATTCGGCAGTATTCTTCCTCGCATTCTGCGGAATCCTTACCTTGCTTTTCTCATTTATCGAGAAAAAGCTTGATTACTACAAGGGTTAAGGGGGAAAGGTTATGTCTTTGTTAAATGTTGAAAACATCCGTAAAAGCTACGGCAAAACAGAGGTTTTGAAAGATATCAGCTTTTCTCTTAAAAAGGGCGAGGTGCTTGCGATTATCGGCTCATCGGGTTCGGGCAAGACTACGCTGTTAAGGTGTCTTAATTTTCTTGAAACTCCGGGCAACGGCAAGATTTCCGTCAATGACAAGGTGCTTTTTGACAGCAATGACAGCTCTGCAAAGAGCGACAGCGAAATCAGAAAAAGACGGCTTCACTTCGGACTTGTGTTCCAGTCATTTAACCTGTTTCCGCAGTATACGGTTATCGAGAATATTATGCTTGCTCCAAAGCTTGCCGCAAAAGAGCAGATAAAGCAGACAGGCGAATATATGGGCGCAAAAAGCTATAAAGAGGCTCTTGAAATTATCAAGAGCAATGCAAAGTCTTTGCTTGAAAGGGTAGGACTTTCCGAAAAGAGCGAGTCATATCCGTGTAACCTCAGCGGCGGTCAGCAACAGCGTGTTGCAATTGCAAGAGCGCTTGCACTCAATCCCGATGTTCTCTGCTTCGACGAGCCTACCTCCGCACTTGATCCCGAACTCACGGGTGAGGTGCTTAATGTTATCCGCAGTCTTAAAACCTCCGACAGCACAATGATTGTTGTAACTCACGAGATTGAGTTTGCAAGAGATGTTGCCGACAAGATCATTTTTATGGCTGACGGTGTAATTGCCGAAGAAGGCACTCCCGAACAGGTAATCAACAATCCGCAAAATCCAAGAACCCAGGCGTTTTTGTCAAGGTTCAACTGATAACTGAATATTAGGTGGGGAAAGCACTCGAAAGGGTGCTTTTTTACATATTTTTACAAATAACCTTGAAAAGTTTATGCCATTGTGCTATAATAATCGTGTCATTCACTGACAAAGGCACAAAGCCTGAAAAAATGAGAAATCCCGATAAGGAAAACGGAGGAAAAACAAATGAAAAGAATTTTCACAATCAGCGTTGCGGCTGTTATGGCACTTCTTATGGTGCTTTCACTTACAGCTTGCGGTAATTCAACACTCGGCTATTACAAGCTTACAAGTGCAGAAGCAAGCGGTATGAGCTTTGACAGCAGTACTCTTGCCGCTGTCGGTATGGACAAAGGCTACATTCTTCTTAAAGAAGATGGCAAGGCTAAGCTTTCTGCAGCCGGTCAGGAGCAGGAGCTCACATACGATGACAAGAACTTTACAGCAGACGGCGATAGCATTCCATACACACTCAAAGATGGTGTTATTACAATGGAAAAAGATGGTACAAAGCTCGTTTTCACATTTGACGCTAACTTCAAGCCTGAGGCATCAACAACAGAGTCATCAAAGTAATAAAACTTAACGGTGCAAAAATTTCGGCAGTCCAAATCGGACTGCCGTTTTTGTATATCCAACCAAAAAAACAAGGGCAGCGGATTCCGTTGCCCTCAATTTTTATAAGATTTTATCAGTCTGAAAGACACTCGTCAAGCGCATCAACAATTGCGTGCCTGTCCATATGCTGACCGATGAATACAAGCTTGATTTCTCTGTCGCCGTATTTTTCGTCCCACTTTTCAGCCATATCGGGATACTCTGCAAGATAGAGCTTCTGCTGTTTCTTTGGGAATGCGGCAAGCCACTTGCCCTGTTCCGTAGCAGTAATCTGAACGCCTGCCTGCTCGAATACATAAACATCTTCTCTCTTGTCATCAAACCAAAGAACACCCTTTGCACGGACTACGCTCTTTGGCCAGTTCTCAACAAACTGCTGGAGCTTGTCCTGATTGAAAGGACGAATGCGGTGGTAAACAAATGAACCGATGCCGTACTCTTCTTCACCGTCCTCATGATCGTGGTCGTGGTGACAGCAATGACCGTGTTCGTGGTCGCAATGAGAGTGGTCAAGACCGTCCTCATCATGGTCATGATCGTGATGCTCGTGTTTGTCATGGTCTTCATCGTGATGGTGATGGTGGTGATGATGACCGTGACGGTCTGTATCCTCGTCATCTTCATCTTTATCATAAATCTGAGCCCAACCTGCGGATGCGGCTGTTTCTTCAAAATTAAAGCACTTTGTATCGAGAATATCCTTAACTTCAACCTTGCCGAACTGTGATTCAATAATTCGTGCCTTTGGCTGAAGTGTCTTAATCATAGCCTTAACTCTCTTGAGCTGTTCCTCTGTTACCTTGTCAACCTTGTTGAGGATGATTGTTGAACAGAACTCAATCTGCTGAATAAGAAGGCTTTCAACATCTTCTTCGTCAACATCTTCCTTGAGGAGATCGTCGCCGCAGCCAAATTCCGTTGCCATACGGAGTGCGTCAACAACTGTAACAATGTTGTCAAGACGGACAAGCTCCGGTATATTGTTTTCCTTATCGCCCTCAAGAACTGAGATTGACTGTGCAATCGGAAGGGGTTCGCAAATACCGCTCGCCTCAATGAGAATGTAGTCAAACTTGCCTGACTTTACAAGGTCTGTAATCTGGTTGATAAGGTCAACGCTCAAAGTACAGCAGATACAGCCGTTTGTAAGCGGAACAAGGTTTGTATCTTTCTGAGTAACAACGCCTGCCTTTTGAATAAGCTCTGCGTCAATGTTTACTTCACCGATATCGTTTACGATAACGGCACACTTGTAGCCCTCCTGATTGCCAAGGACATGGTTGATAAGAGTAGTTTTGCCTGCACCGAGATAACCTGTAAGAAGCGTTACGGGAACAGGAAGCTTAATGTTAGCCATATATTTCATTTCCTTTCGTTGGATTGTGCTTATTTTATGCGGATTACCGCCGTCCTTAAATATAACACTTTGCAAAATTATTGTCAATACAAAGTACGGAGTGCAGTCAATCCGAATAGCTGATTATTGCTGTACATTTTGTGTTTTTTGTATAATCACCTTTTATTTATTTCGGTTTTATGTTACAATAGTCAAAAGTAATTTTACGGAGATAGATTATGATTGTACTTGCATCTGCTTCACCACGAAGAAAAGAGCTTTTAAGTTTTATAACAACCGACTTTAAAATCGTTCCCGCAGACATTGACGAAACGGTTGAGAACAATGTTCCGCTTGAAAAGCGTCCCGAATATCTTGCCGTCAAAAAGGCATTGCATATTTCAAAAAACGGCTATGAAAAAGATATTGTAATCGGTTGTGACACGGGAGTTTTTGTTGACGGTAAAATGCTCGGCAAACCTAAGAACAGGGAAGATGCCGAGAATATGTTAAAACTGCTTTCGGGCATACAGCACAAGGTTATCACGGGTTGTTGTACCGTCAAAAACGGTGTTGCAAAATCATTTTCCAATGTAACGCTTGTTGAATTTTTTGAACTTTCCGATTCGGAAATAGAGAAGTACATTGCAACGGGCGAGCCTTTTGACAAGGCAGGTGCATACGGAATACAGGGCAAAGGTTCTCTGCTTGTAAAGAAGATTGACGGCGACTATTTTAATGTTGTCGGACTTCCAGTAAGTGAATTAAACAGGATTTTGAAAAAGGAGTATTCATATGAATGATAATATAAATAAAACAGTCAATGAAATTCTCGAAAGCTATTCAAAGCATGAACAGACTGGCAGACTTTCGGAGGATAACATTATCAACAAATCTGTGCTTATTCAGGTGCTTGAAGAAATCCGCAAGCTGTTGTTTCCGGGCTACTTTGACAAGAACAGAGTAAGAGAAGAATACATCGGCTATATTGTAGGCGACAGAATAGAATTTATTCAGTACAACCTTAAAAAACAGATTGCAAAGGCTTTAAAGGGCTGCGAAAAGTGCAACGACCTTTCATATGACGAGGTTATGGAAAAGTCAGAAAAGTTGGTTTATGAGTTCCTTTCAAAGATTCCGTCAATCCGTGATTACCTTGCAACAGATGTTGTTGCAGCCTTTAACGGCGATCCGGCCGCATACAGTACGGATGAAATCATTCTTTGCTATCCCGGATTTTTTGCAATCACGGTTTACAGAGTGGCACATGAATTGTGGAAGCTTAAAATCCCGATGATCCCGAGAGTGCTTTCGGAGTATGCACACGGACTTACGGGAATTGATATTCACCCTGGTGCGACAATCGGCAAATATTTCTTCATCGACCACGGCACAGGTATCGTAATCGGTGAAACTACCGAGATAGGCGAGAATGTAAAAATCTATCAGGGTGTAACCCTCGGTGCGTTGTCAACAAGAAAAGGTCAGCAGCTTAAAGGTGTTAAAAGACATCCTACTATCCGTGATAATGTTACAATCTATTCGGGTACAACTATCCTCGGCGGTGAAACCGTAATTGGTAAGGGCGCAACAATCGGCGGTAACGCCTTTATCGTGAACTCAATTACTGAGGGTATGAAAGTAAGCATCAAAAACCCCGAACTCCAGTTCAGTCCCGACCTTTCGGAAAACAATCAGGACAAGTATTGGTATTGGATGATTTAAGCTTACGTTTTAATTGAAAATTGTATGCGGATTTGCAACTGTTGAATACATAGTCAAGGAGAAATCTCCGTACGGTTTGCAGAGAAAATTCTACCGGATTGCAGAATTCGGAGTTGATGAAAACTTCCGCAGAATGGGTGTTGCAACCAAGCTGATAAACTTCTGCAAACAAGAGGCTAAGAACAGGGGCTTTGACAGGCTGGAACTTGATGTGTGGGAATTCAACGAGGGCGCAATGAAATTTTACGATTCCGTAGGATTCAAAACCTACAGAGAATACAAGGAAATGAATATTTAAACCGAAAAAATCCGTATGAAGATTGCTCCATACGGATTTTATTTTGTGTATCAAATTTTATTTATTGCCATTTAAAGGTGACGAGTCCGTAAACATAGATAAATGCGATAGCTGTAGGAACTACATATTTGAAAATCGGTTTCATCCACGAACGCACTTTCATACCGATGCCCATGTTGGCTTCTTTAATGAAGTTATCCCAACCCCAGCCGAACTTGTTGCAACAGAACAGAGCAAGCACAAGAGAACCGAGAGGAAGAACATTTGTGGAAACAATGAAGTCCCAAAAATCAAGCCATGTTGTACCCTCTGCAAACGGCTGAAAATGAAATACACTGAAGCCCAGTGCTGTCGTCAGAGCCAACAGGAAACATCCGGCACCACACGCCACGCACCCTGCCGGTCTGGACCATCCGGTCAGTTCCCGGACCATGGCCAGAATATTTTCACATACACCCAGCACTGTGGACATGGCTGCAAATACCATGAACAAGAAAAATAAAGTTCCCCACCATCTGCCGCCTGCCATGTTGTTAAATACTGTCGCCATAGTATCGAACAGAAGGCTGGGACCCGCCGTCACTTCCACATCATAAGTAAAGCATGCCGGAAATATAATGATACCGGCAATCACTGCCACCAGTGTATCCAGGATAATAATATGGATAGACTCACCCATGAGAGAACGATCCTTGCCGATATAGCTTCCGAAGATCGCCATACCGCCCATTCCCACGGACAAGGTGAAAAATGCCTGATTCATGGCGCCCACCACCACAGAACCGGTGATTTTGGAAAAATGAGGGATCAGATAGAAGCTCAATCCCTCTCCTGCTCCCGGAAGTGTAAAGCTGTGCACCGCCAGCACCAGCATCAGCACGATCAATGCTGACATCATATATTTGGTAATACGCTCCAGCCCACCCTGCAGATGGAAGCTTAAAATGACAAAAGCGATCAGCAAGGTGACTAGCAGATATGTCACATTCACCGAGGGCGTCGTGATCATTTTTTCAAATCCGAAATCCTGATTCTGCCCTGTCAGAAATTTTACAAAATAATAGAGGATCCATCCGGACACCACCGCATAGAAAGCGATCAGCGCAATGTTTCCGATGAGACAGACGATGCCCCACAGATTCCATTTGCCCCTGCCGCCGGACAGTTTCCGATACATATAAAGGGGACTCGTCTGCGCCGCACGCCCCACGGAGAATTCCATGATCATGGTGGGCAGGCCCAGCACGATCAGGCAGATCACATAGATCAGCATGAAGCTTCCGCCACCGTTCTGCCCGCACATCCACGGGAATTTCCACACATTTCCGCAGCCGATGGCACACCCCGCCGACAGCATGATAAATCCCAAACGACTCCCCAGTCTTTCTCTGTTTTCCATACCTCTGATCCTTCCCAAAACCACTTATTCTAAACACGGGATACGGCATATATTTTTGCTGTTTTCCCATATTTTCTCCATCTTTTCGCATTGACAGCCCTATTTTCTCATTATATAATTTTCTTAAATATTTGAAAAACAAATTATTTACATTGCATTGATCGAAGAATTGAATTTACAATATAGAAAGAGTATCTACCCTATGGATGTCAAAAATCTGGAAACCTTTGTTATGGTGAACGAACTGAAGAGCTTTACGCTGGCGGCCGGACGTCTGGGTTATACCCAGTCCACCGTATCCTTTCAGATCAAACAATTGGAAAAGGAGCTGTCCATCCCTCTGTTTGAACGGATCGGGCATACCGTAACCCTGACCAATGAGGGGGAGAAGCTGCTGCCTCTGGCCCAGCAGATCCTGCGTCTCGCTGCTGAAGCCACCCACATCAGCGGCAACACCGCGCCGGAGGGTCTGGTGCGGATCGCCATTGCAGAGTCCCTGGCCAGCTGGGAATTTCACAGCCGTTTTAAGGATTTTCATGAAAAATATCCCGGAATCCGGTTGAAGATCATTGCTACCAGCACCGATGAAATGTTCCAGATGCTGGGACAGAATCAGGTGGACATTGTATACACGCTGGACCGCCGTATTTTTAATCACAATTATGTGACCGCTTTCGAAGCTCCGGTGGATATTCACTTCGTCACCGGTGCCGGTCACCCCTTAGCCGGACAGACTCAGATCACCCTGGAACAGATTTTGGAATATCCGCTGATCCTGACGGAGAAAAACATGAGTTACCGGGCTGCTCTGGATGATCTACTCTCCCAAAACGGTAGGGAGACCATGCCTATCATGGAGGTGGGCGATACCCAGCTGATCCGCAATCTTCTGTGTCAGGGTCTCGGCATCTCCTATCTGCCGGAGTTCGTTGTAGCGGAAGATCTGACAAAAGGAAATCTCGTCAGTCTCCCCATGACAGAGATTCATCCGGATATCTGGCGACAGCTTTTATATCATAGGAACAAATGGATCTCACCGGAACTGAAATGTGTAATAAAATACCTGCAGGAGGAATAATCCCCTGCAGGTTTTCTATTTGTCATCTTATCATCTGAAATTTCTAGAATCCCATCAGCAAGCCGATACTATGTACCAGGAAGGCTGCCACCCATGCCACGAAACACTGCCAGAGTACCACGGCAATGGCCCATTTTCCACCCAGTTCTCTGCGGACAGAAGCGATGGCTGCCACGCAGGGAGTATACAGCAGGCTGAATACCAGTAATGTAGCGGCTGCCAACGGGGTAAGTACCGTGGCAATGCTGCTGCCGAACAATACTTCCAGGGTTGCTACCACACTTTCTTTTGCCATGAATCCACTGATCAGAGAGGTACAGATCCGCCAGTCTCCCAATCCCAACGGCCGGAACACCGGAACCAACAGACCTGATAGCATTGCCAGCATACTGTTGGCTGAATTCTCTACCAGATTCAGTTTCAGATCAAAACTCTGTAAAAACCATACTACAATCGTTGCAATGAAGATCACAGTAAATGCCTTCTGTAAAAAATCTTTCGCCTTTTCCCACAACAACTGTCCTACATTTTTCGCTCCGGGCAGACGATAATTAGGCAGTTCCATTACGAACGGCACCGGTTCTCCCTGGAACAACGTGCCCCGATATAAAAATGCTACCAGAATTCCCATAAGGATACCAAACAGATACAATGCTGACATGATCAGTCCACCCTTTCCCGGGAAAAATACGCTCACAAAGAAGGAATAAATTGGCAGTTTCGCAGAACAGCTCATAAACGGAGTGAGCAAAATCGTCATTTTACGATCTCTCTCACTGGTCAGCGTCCGCGTCGCCATGACTGCCGGAACCGTACAGCCGAAACCAATCAGCATGGGTACGATGCTTCGTCCGGACAGACCGATCTTTCGAAGCAACTTATCCATCACGAATGCCACACGGGCGATATAACCGCTGTCTTCCATAAGTGAAAGGAAGAAAAACAAGGTCACCACAATAGGCAGGAAACTCAATACGCTGCCCACCCCGGTAAAAATACCGTCGATCACAAGACTTTGTACTGCACTGTTGACATGGGCCGCTGTCATGGCTGCATCCGCAAGTTCTGTCAGTCTGCCGATTCCCAGTTCCAAAAGCCCTTGCAGCCAGGCTCCGATCACATTAAATGTCAAATAAAACACCAATATCATGATCACAATAAAACAAGGGATTGCCGTATATTTTCCGGTAAGGATCCGATCGATCTTCTCACTGCGGATCCGTTCTTTGCTTTCCTTCGGCTTTACTACCGTCTGTTCACATAATCTCTCGATAAAATCAAACCGCATGTCCGCGATAGCCGCACTCCGGTCCACACCACGCTCTGTCTCCATCTGGCAGACGATATGTTCCAGCATTTCTTTTTCATTTTCATCCAGCTGCAGCTTCTCCAGGATCAGATGGTCTCCTTCAATGGCTTTGTTGGCTGCAAAACGCAGGGGCAGCTTCGCAGTCTCCGCATGATCCTCGATCAGATGGCATACCGCATGGATGCAGCGGTGTACGGAACCATCATGATCGTTTTTATCGCAGAAATCCTGCCGCAGCGGCCGTTCCTGATATTTTGCCACATGGACTGCATGACGGATCAGTTCATCCACGCCTTCGTTTTTCGCAGCGGAAATGGGGATTACGGGTACTCCCAGGAACGCTTCCATGGCGTTCACATCGATGGAGCCGTGATTGCCGGTGACTTCATCCATCATGTTCAGAGCTACGACCATGGGAATGTTCATTTCCAACAACTGCATGGTCAGATACAGATTACGCTCGATATTCGTCGCATCCACGATATTGATGATAGCTCTGGGTTTCTCATACAGGATAAAATTACGGGATACGATCTCTTCACTGCTGTAAGGGGACATGGAATAAATACCGGGCAGGTCTGTCACCAAAGTATCCGGATACCCTTTGATGGAACCGTCCTTACGGTCTACGGTAACTCCGGGGAAATTTCCCACATGCTGATTCGAACCGGTGAGCTGATTGAACAGTGTAGTCTTGCCGCAGTTCTGATTTCCCGCCAGGGCGAACGTTAATGTCGTTCCCTCCGGCAAAGGATTCTCATCTTTTTTCGAATGGTATTTTCCATCCTCACCTAATCCCGGGTGCTCCGCATCCGTCACACGATCCAGCCCCTTATGCTCTCTTGTTCTCTTCGATATGGGTGCGATCTCGATCTGATCCGCTTCCGCCAAACGCAACGTTAGTTCATAGCCGTGCACCTGCAATTCCATGGGGTCACCCATCGGAGCCAGCTTTACCACCGTCACCTCCGCTCCCGGGATCATACCCATATCCAGGAAATGCTGTCTGAGTTCTCCGGAACCACCGACGGTTTTGATCACGGCGCTTTTGCCGATTTTCAATTCTTTCAGTGTCATAACACTTCTGTATCCTTTCGTATCTCAACATTTTAATGTACTTGTGTTGTAACAGAAGTATTATAGCGCATTTGGTATTGAAAATCAGTATCAATTTGCATTTTTTATTTCCATGATTTTTTTCAAAAATTTTTTCAAAAATGGAATAAAAATGTAGAAAAAATTGACGAAAGCAGTTACACTTAAAATAGCATCAATAAAAATAGGGAGGGAACTTATGAATATGAATATAAAAGAAAATAATAAATATCGTTATACGGATACCGCGGAACGCAATATCAGAATGAACCGGTTCTATATTATCGCTTCTTCGCTTTTGGCGATTGTGTTCCTGTTTTATCTGTGGTTAAAACTGGTAAATCACAACATTGCGCCCATAGTTACATACGCAAATACCATTCTGATCGCCGTTTTCTGTGTGGTAAATGCCGTGACGCACCTTCGAAATAAGGCGACACGACTATTAAAAGTCTTCGCTACCATCGAGATCGGCATTGAGTATCTGTTAGTCGGTTTACAGACAGATGCAAGTTTCATTCACTATGCGCTGATCGCCATTTTCATATTACAGATTCCTTATTATGAGAAAAAATCTCTGAAGAAAACCGCTTTGGGATTATTCGTGCTCTACCTGATCGTCATGATCGTTCAGGCTACGAAGGGAATCTACGGTCAGGATGTGAATGCCGTCTGCTCTACCCTGCTGGTATTCCTGATTGGAATCATTATTTTGGAAACCGGTAAGATTACTATATTATTTAACAATGATGCCATCGGTTCTTCCCGGGAAGAACATAACCATGTAAAAGAAGTACTGGATAATGTTCTGGACGTATCCCAGACCGTACATCAGGAAACCACCAAAACCACAGATCTTATGAACCAGCTGGTACAAACTACGGAATCTGTAGCCAACAGTATGCAGGAGATCTCCTCTGCCACCAATATGACTGCCACCAGCATCGAAGAACAGAGCCAGATGACCGGTACGATTCAGAATGCTATCGAGCAGACCGGTCATATCTCCGAGCAGATGGTCCAGATCGCCGAAGATTCTAACGAAAGCATCCGTAAGAACATGGCTGCTATGGAATCCTTAAAACAGCAGTCCGCCATGATCAAGGATACCAACCATTCCGTCACCGATGCCATGGCAAAATTACAGGAAAAGACAAAAGAGGTGGAAACTATCGCCGGAAGCATCATGGCAATCTCCGGTCAGACAAATCTTTTAGCCCTGAACGCTTCCATTGAAAGTGCCCGTGCCGGTGAAGCCGGACGTGGTTTCGCTGTTGTAGCACAGCAGATCCGTCAGCTGGCAGAGCAGACCAAGAGTTTTACCGAAGAGATCACCAAGATTACCAACGATCTGAATACCAATGCCAACATGGTAGTCAACACTATCAACGGTTCCATTGAAGCTACCGAACAGCAGGGCGAAAAGATCCTGGCCGCTTCCGAGACTTTCGAACAGCTGAACAAAAATATGGAAGCACTGGCTTCCCAGG
>OGOJ01002516.1_pt1 | contig 11437 bp, 7 predicted proteins | sample 1552601 | NCBI WGS metagenome assembly OGOJ01 (sample SAMEA2580184, study PRJEB22360) | human gut metagenome | biome: human gut; feature: human-associated habitat; material: faeces | place: Denmark | collected 2008/2010
CTGTTTCTAAAACTTCGAGCTTGAAGATGGCAGGAACATCCCGATGCTGTGGATGTTCAGCCAATTGCTTGAATTCTTCGTATGTCATGGGATGGTTATTTTAAGAATTTATGAAACTTGAGAATCTGAGATCTAAGTTCCGGGAGACAACCTTCATCGGGGTCAATCTGATTTTTGTAGTTTCCCTTCTGACAAAGTGGTGTATCTTTTTGTATTTTGTTCCATCACAGTTGGTGATGTCGATTTCCAAGACCAATCCTTCCAGCTGAAAGTCGAGCGGGATGTTGATGGCACGTCTTTCGATATCCATTTCGTAGAAGATACTTCCGTCCTTTTTGCAGAGCAGGATATCCAGATAGTCTGGCATATCTGGTATAGTTTCCGGCTCTGACATTTGAGGTCGAAACTCCCCAAACACTTCCTTCCTTGCGTAACTTGCACATATTTTGTCCTATTTCTGTTTGGTAGCACTTATTGCATCTTCCATTAACTTCACCATTTTTTCTAATGTATTCTTGATATTAAGCTTCTCAGAATTATGTATATAGTAATAACCGCTTGATCCTTCTGACTGGAAAGAGTTGAAAGTGTCACCTGTTATTATTTTATCAAGTTTCTTTTGGGCGACAAGTTTCTTGATGTTAGCATACCATTTTGCCTTGTCCTGCTGTCTGACAACTTTTTTAATCGTTTCTTCCTGTTTTACCACTATGCCAATACTAAGGTTGTTATCTCCTTGTTGCTGGACACAGAATACAACGCCATTATTTAATAAGTATTTCAGCTCAACCAGAGCCTCGTTACGGAAATATGCAACGCGAATCATCAAAGGTCGGTCGCTTTTTTCATTCCAAGCGTCTTTGTCGTTAAAAACAATCTCAGTGCCTGGGAATTTCTCTTGAGTAAGCTTGTTGAGTTTTTGGGCATACTTATGCATCAACACTTTCTGCCAAATATCATTGCAGCGCACAGCCGAAAAGTCATCATTCTTGAGGATATCCCAGTATTTGTCTTCTTTGACATCGTCTAAGCATTTATTGATATGCTTTGAGAACATCTCTATGAAATTGCAATATTGCGCAATGAGTTCAATATAGAAGGCCTTATTTCCCATTATCTCGTCATCTTTCAATTCCCCAATAATAGTTCTTAAAAGCTTTGCATACTCTGCGTATGTAACAATCTTCCATCCTAAGCTTAAGATTTCGTCTTTGTCTAAGAAATTATCAGCCAAAGTCAGCAAGATGTACTTTGTATTTGGATGTTCCACCTTTTTTCTCCAACCTCTGGGGAGATTTTTACCATTGTTGGCTTTATTTGCTTTATAATTATTCTTATAACCTTCCTCATTCAGAGTTACTGTTCTTTCCTTATAGTCCACAAGCTGAGCCGTATATGCTATGCTCTTGAATTTGTTTTCGAGAACCACCCGCACGCTTCCGGTTACATCGTTGCCGTCAATAGAAAGTTTGTCGCAAACGCAAAAATCAAAATGATTATATTCACGCTTTACTTCCATCTTGTTAGGCTTATACTCCCAGTTCTTGTCGTCTAGCCATGTTTGCATTACTTTGTTGAATACACAACGTGTATTGTCGTCTTCTGCCAACCATGCCAAAAAGTTGCTGTGAAACAACTCCTTAGAAGATAGGGAAAGTTGGAATATAGGATTGTTGTTTAAGGTTTCCACAAATTTTTCCATAATTTCTGTTTTTATATAAATGGTCATTAGTGTCCCGTTAAAATCGGGACACTAATGATAATTAATGGTTTAATATTTCTAATTATTATCTGAAGATATCATTATTCGACTTAATCGTCATAATCATATTGTGATTTTAAAGCAGAGAAGTCACGGTTCCTTTTCTTAAATTCCTTTTTAAGTGTTTTGTAGCAAGAAGTATCTTGCCAAGTCATTTCATTATCAATCTTTCCCATATAGGTGGTGCCCACTTCTTCTGCATTATCAAGGTCATCCGCTTTTATGTATGCCTTTATCAAAGCTAAATATGCACCATCAAAATCTGTTATTGTAACAAACTTGTGATCGCTACCTTCTACTACTGCAAAAGAAAGAGTTGTTAATTTTGATTTTGCACCTTTGAAGTTGCCATCATTTATCATATCCACAACTTGCTCAGTTGTTGCTTCAACCTCTTTTAGGGCATTATTGTAAGCTCTGTCAGGAGAAAGCAAATTATAAACAGTAAAACCAAAAACAGCAAGACCAATAAATCCTACAACAATTATTACAATCTGCTTATTTCTTCTTATTAAATCCAACCAGAATCTCTTTTTTGCATCTACCTTTGCTGCTTCTGATTCAGCCTCAACCTCATCAAGCAAACGCTGTATCTTAGGATTGTTACCATAGTACATTCTTGCTTTGCGAACATAGCGCTCCACCTCAGCTTTGCTCTTATCAACATCTTCTCCAGACTTGAAGTTTACCAAAGCAGACTCAAGATGCTCGATAATCTCCTCCAATTCCTTACTTGCCTCAGGGGTGATGTTGCCACCACAGTTAGGACACTTGTCGGTCAGTTCTGGAATAGAGCTACCGCAGTAAGGGCAGGTCTTGCCACGACGCTTGTTCACAGCAGCTGCTACAGCCTGATCTGCCTTTTGCTGCTGTGCATCAATGTACAGATCAACCTCGTCAACATTCAAACCCAGAGCCTGTGCTTTATTCAAAAGCACCTGACGCTCCTTGGCAGAGATGATGCCGTCGGTAAGGTACTCTTTGATGAGGTCATCAAGCTCCTGTGGAATTGCACCTTTCTTCTTAGCAGGCTTAGCTGCCTGAGGAGCCTGTGCTTCCATTTCTTTCTTGCGTTTAGCAAGACGACCCTCAAGTACCAGTTCAAACTCGTCGCGGTCGATGCCCATGGCCTCGGCCTTCTTGAAGAGAAGATTCTTCTCTTTGTCAGTCAATACACTATCTGCCAAAGCTGCAGTGATAAGTGATTCAATTTGTTCGTTATACATCGTAGGAAATTCTATTTGTTATTATTTTCAGTTATATGTATTAATTATGCTTCTCGTAGAATCTTGCCTCAAGCATCATTTCTACCTCATCAGGATCTTCTCCCTCCTTGACAGCACGGCGTAAGACAATCTCCTTCTTTTTGTCTGTCAGCTCATCGCTTTCTGCTACAGAATTGATGAGCTCCTCAAGACCATCAGAGAATAGGTTGCCAGGAGACTTCTGTATTGTTGGAATCTCTTCGGTTTCGTCCTGGATATCCTTGGTTTCGTCCTCTAACTCCTCAGTTTCTTCCTCTACAATAGGTGTCTCTATGTCTTGATCCTGTTCTGGCATCTGAGGAGCAGAATTGTCTTCTTCGTCCACTTCGGTAAGTGATGGAACAGGTGTCCCATAGAAATCCAACTTGTCTGCAGGCATCTTACGAAGACGAACTTCTGTATCGTCAACATCTTTTAGAAGCTCGGCGTAGTAGACATATAACTCTTCTGGTACATACAGAGTCTTAATATTGGCACATAGACTTTCTATATCCGTCAGTTTATTGGTGTAGATATACACATCAGGTGCGTATTCGTCATCATTGAGAGTGCCGATTTCTTCAACAGTGTAAGGTACATATACCTCTCTAATGCTCTTGCTTGAGGCAAATTCATCACCCACAATTTTTACTCCTACAGGAATGACAAGTGTCTCAATCTTGCAATTTTCACCAATGAAATTATCTGGAATTTCCTTCAATAATTTAACCTTTGAGAAATCTACCTCTTCAAGATAGTCCTCATGTCCATGCTCACTGAAAAAACATCCATCAATTTCTCTAAGGGTTGAAGGGAAGACAACTTTTCTAATTTTCTTATAACCCTCCAAGGCATCTTCGCCGAGAGTTGTATGTCCCTCGTTGATGGTTAAAACGCCATTTTTAAAAGTGCCTAACTGGATTCGTATATCATCGTCATCATCTGATAACTTTGTTAATGGATAATCCCAATTGTCATCATCATCGTCATCATCATAGTTGGATTGATTCATCTTTGCTTCCTGGATGCTCTTTTTTATCTCTTCGCTTGCTTCTTGGAAACTCTTTTTGGCTTCGTTTGAAACGTCTTCCAGACTTTCACTTACAGTCTTTGCGATATCACCGACTAATTTTTTGAATAATCCCATATTGTCACAAATTTAATGTTCTTACTTTTATTTGTATTATAGCTGCCGGGAAATTACATCCCCGGCATAGTAGGTGGCATTCCCGGCATCTGTGGGGCGGTGCCTTGGAACAATGGGGCGAACTCTGCTACATTGCCGGCAAACTCCCACTGCGCCATGCCATTCTTCCAAACGTATGACTGCTGGGTGAGCTGACCCTGCTGAACGAGCTGCTGGAGCTTGTTCCAATCGCATGGACCATACTGCTGACCATTGATACCAATAAAATATTGCACCTGAGGAACTGCGGTACCCATGCCTGGCATCTGAGGCGCACCACCCATGCCTTTCTGACCTGGCATCTGAGGCGCTCCACCCATCTGGCCCATATTGTTCATACCACCCATAGACTGCTGGCGGAAGGCATTGATACCATTGTCGGTAGCATTGTTGAGAACACCGGCATTGAGGTTTGCCTGATGAGCACCCATAAAGGTCTGCTCGGTCTGAAGACGAGAAGCACGCTGCATCTCCTCACGCTGAATACGCATGGTTTCACGCTGGTTCTCCAAGTTCATGCGCTGCAACTCCTCCTGACCGCCAAGGTCGAGTTCCTGTCTTCTACCCATGGCATCGAGATTCAACTCCGACTGCTTCTTGAGCATATCCTGCTGAAGGTCGTTGTTGAGGTTGAAGTTGGAAATCTGGGCATTGTGCTGAGCCATCATACGCTCTTTTTCAAGGTCGGCAGTAAGGGCTTTGAGTTCGCGATAGCCACGGCTTTCCTTATCTACGTTGATGCCTGTGATGTCGAGACTGCGGATGGTGATGCCGAAAAGCTTTTCCACCTGTGGAGTAACACGCTGCTGGATGAGTTCGCTAATCTCAAAAATCTTGCGCTCAATCTGAACTACAGGAATCTGAGCGTCAGAAGGGGCATTGCTAACTACACTCTTGATGAACTTGGTGAGCTGGCCACGAAGCTTGTTCTTGAAAGTCTCGTCGCTGTAACCCTCATTGCGGTTCACACTATGGAAGAGATCCATGTCCTCGATAGCATATACTACGGCACCATGTACAGATACTGGTACGCCATAATCTTGCAGACGTGGGTCGAAGACATCAAAGTAAGGGATGGCGAAGTTCAGCTGACTTCCCTTGCTCAGGTTGCTGAGGTTGGTCAGGTTGTTCTGTTCCACTCTTCTCGCTGCTTCCTCGGCAGCCTGTCTTTTCTCTTCTTCTACTTCCTTAGAAGATTTAAAACCAAAAAATCCCATATGTTTCAGTTTTTATGATTGTTATTATTTTTGTTATTTACTATAGAATCCCTTTGTAGGGGACAGATTATTTTGTTGTATAGATTCGCTTCGTCTTGCCCTGGGCATCTACTTCTACGAAGGTGTCTGCTCCATATTGGCGGTTTGCGTCGTGATAGTTGAATGAATATCCCGTTTCGTAATTGCCGTCGATGGTAGGTCGGCTTACCTGGTCGATGCTATCCAGCATTTCCGGTTTCAAGCCCAGCTGCTGGTACAGATGCTGCTCTACCATGTTTCGGATAGCATTGAGATTCTCATCCACATAACCACGAATCTGGTCGATGAGAGACTGGTTGCTCTTATCCTTCTGCAGCAGGCGCTGTCGCATGGTCTTCTTGAGCGGAGAGCCGTCGGCCTTGATTGGAGCTGGTGGCATCGCATCATTCTGCAGTGCAGATTCTACCACATATTCTCTGCGACGGACATGGAGCATCGGGTTGCCGTAGAGACAGAACATCAGGGCGGTGCTCATAGAGAAACAGTCATCCTCTACATGTCGGCACATGTTGAAGTAATCGCACTTAGCCTGGAGCATCGCCTTTCCGCCCGTCATACCCTTGAACTGATAGAGCGGATAGAGGCGCATCAGCACCTCGCTGCCTGTGCCCGGATTCAACAGAAGTTGGCGGGCTTCATCCGTTTCCTCATTAGAGAACATCGGAACAGGAATGAGCGAACCGGTATAGAGCAATACGCCACCTCCGTAGAGGGCGCTGAGCAACATGGAGTCGTTTCGTTTGTAACCGGCATATCGGGCTCCGAAACAAGCCACGGTATTGAAGACTCTTGCCCTGCCTTGGTTGAGGAGCGAAGGATTGAATGCTTCATCCTCACTATAGAATCCGCACATACCCTCTGCATCGGCACCATGAAGATTGAACATCAGCATATCTGCCTTGTCCAGAGACTTGCAATAGATGCTGAGGCTTTCCGAATCTTCGGTCAGCAGCTTCGGACTGATATACATTCCGTTGCGGATCAGCTCAGGATCGTCGGTATTGTAAAGAAGCGGCAGGTGCTGGGTCATCGTGCAGCTGGCTGGAATCCAGTCGCGGTTGCTGATCATCAGAACATTGCCAACAGGAATACCGCCGCCATACATTCCACTGATGTTGAAGTAGGCACCGATGTCGCTTCGGATATCCGTATCGAGCTGACCGTCTTCCAAAGGCAGACGAGCCACATTGTTGCGGGCGCAACCTACGGTGAAGTCTGAATCGCGACTATCCAGCAAATCTACGATATAGGTGCCTTCGAAGGCATAGCAGGTATCTGTAGGGATTCGCTCGCCGCCATACGGCCATGGGTCTTCGACGCGAGGGATAGGAATCACATCGTCACCTCCTATTATAAATAGGTGTAGGTCGGGACCAGCTGTCAGGTTGTTGTCTGCGATGCAGCGGGATACTGCTTCATTGCATTCTATCCAGGATGGAGTTTCGTGGGTGGAATCCAGTCCATATTGCGAGATGTCGAGAAATGTCCAGTACATCTGCTGGTCGTAGGCATTCTGTATGAAGTCGTTGAAGACATCATATACTTCCTGGATGGAGCAACCGTATTTTCTAGCCAGTGCATTGCCATCTGTCAGGATGATGCCGTAGTGGTCTTCCAAGGGGTCGGGCTGGTCGATTGGTTCATCGGCTGTTCTTGCTTCTGATGCCATCTGCACGGCTTCCGGCTGTGGAGCCGCCTTGCTTTGTCCCGGCATAGGAGGAACTGGGGCTGCTCCCGGCATAGGAGGAACCGATGAGGCTCCCGGCATAGGGGGAGGAGTTGTACTGCCCGGCATACTTGCCATTTGAGGCTGCTGACTGATCGCATTGACGCTTCCCAGTCCCATATTGTTGGCTGCCTGCAGAGGATTGAAGCCTCTCATCTGATTGAGCTTCACGTTCTGGGCATTAAACTTTGGCATCGGAGGAGGTGTAGGCATCTGTGGTGGTACAGCCATCTTGCTCTTCTCCTTCGGGATGAATTCCGAAAGGGTTGTGTCGCAATAGAACTGATACCATTCTTCTGGCTGAGGCTTATCCTCCAACATCTCCTTTACGGCATACCATAGGGCACTTAGCGGTTCACTCATTCCGTTTTGCACGGCCTGGTCGAGATACTGGATGGTCTGCTGCCTGTAGTAATCCTGCTTTCCATTCTTGTGGTAGTCGGCAAGATTATCAAGAGCCATCAGTAGGGCGATGTCGCCTTGCGGACAACCGAAACCGCCCATTCTTGGCAGAAGCACGGTGGCATTGTCGATATTGCCGGTCTTGATGAACGCTACATGAGTCCAGAAGAGTTGCCAGTAGTTATCGGTACGGGAACCGAAGAAGGCAAGGGCGCACTTGTCGGGGTACATCGAGGCAAGCAACAGATGATAGTAGAACTGGATGTTGTTATCATTCGTCATCACACGTGACAACTGCTCCAGACTGTTGAACTTGCGTTTCAGAATGTCGGTATGGTTGGTCTGGATGGCATTGAAGACCTCGGTCAGAATCTGCTCTGCCAGGAATTCGTTACCCTTGCTGCCTTGCAGGATATGGATGTTCTGACGTACCTGATCTATGATCTGGTTGGCTCTTAGGGGAGCAATATGCCATTGGATGCTCAACTGGTTGAGTTCTGCCAACTTCTGATTATCCAACTTGCCATCCTCCAGTCGTTCCTGCACAGCCTGCAGAAAGAGAGTCTCATTCTGCTGATAGATCTCAGTCTGAGTCTTCTGTGCCTCATATACAGTCTGGTTGTTAACCGTACTGTTGTTGGTGGTATGGGTTGTTGTTGAGGTGTTATAGTTGTTTTGCGTATTGTGGGAGTCGGAATGGATTCCGCCTACCACAGCCGCATCACCATCAAGTTTAATATCGCTCATAGTCTGATTACTTTATATGTTTAGACTTCTTGTTGCATTTTCTGGAGAGGGCTTACCATTGGAAAGGTGCGCCACAGTCTGGACAGTTTGGAGTGCCTGGTGCAATGTGGATGGTGTGTCCACAGTTGTAGCACTGGCATTCTATCAATTCCTGCTGAGGAGCTGCCTGTTGTGGAGCTGCTTGGCTTCCTGCTGTATTTCCACCGAGTCCGCCATTGAAGGCGTTCAGATTGTTGGCGGCAGCAGTGCTTACTTGCGAGATGTTGTTCATAGCCACATCCTGGGTATGATCTACTCGCTCCTGTTGGCGTCGGTTTTCCTCTTCCAGCTGGTTGATGCGCTGTTGCTGCTGGCTTTGCTGGGCGCCGCTGATGCCGGTGGCTGTATCTTTTATCATGCCGGCCATCTTCATCATGGCTTCCATCTGGGCATTGCTGTTCTCATGTTGCATCTGTAGCATCTGCTGCATCATTGTTTCCTTTTCTGCTGCAGTCTGTCGCAGGTTTTCGGCTTCCTTCTCGCCGTTATAGGCGTTTGCCATAGCTACCTGTGCATCTCCGGTGAGGTGGGAGAGTTGTGCGGCACGAATCTGTTCGGCGGTCATATTGGCGAAATGGTTGTCACGATTCATCTGCTCATTGCTCTGAATGGTGGCTACGTTCTCTTCGTGCTGATATTTCTGCTGGTCGAGCTGTGCCTGCATCTGAGCCATCTGCTGCAGCTTGTCCATCTGACGCTGGTGGCGGTTGGCTTCCAACTGGTCATCGTCCATTTTTTCCTGGCGGTTGCGCTCATAGGCAAGGCGGTCGTCTTCCAGTTTCTCGTTGCGTGCCAGAAGGTGGTCTTCCTTATCCAGTTCGCGTTGACGCATCATCTGCTGGAAGTCGTAATCATCCTCCTTCGCCTTGCGGTTGAAGTCGCGGTTGTATTCCTTTTCTTCCAGCATCCACTGGCGTTCACGCTCTTCATCTTCGATGCCCCAGTTGCGGCGGCGTTCCAGATCTTCACGTTCCCAGTCGTGGTCGGTACGGGAATCATCGAGTGCCCATTCTGCCTTGAGACGGGCTGTGTCGATGTTCTGCTGGCTCTGGATGCGCATGATTTCCGTGATTTCCTCACGAGGAATCTTCTTGTGTGCAAGTTCATCTTCGAGCACTTCCATTTCCTCCTGCTTGACCAGACGGTTCTTGCGGAGGTCTTCCAGGGCTTCGAACTCCTCTTCCTGGGTCTTAGCCTGACGGATGCGCTTCTGACTTTCGAGCATCTGGACGAATTCCTCCAACTCATCATCGTGGAGCAACTGGTCTTTGTTGATGCCCTGGAGGGCATGGCGCAAATCCTCGGCGTTTTGTGCAGAAGAAATCTGCTGGGAGTTGGCCTCAACTTCCATTCGGTTTCGGAATTCTCCGGTGCGGTGCATGAAGTCGAGTTCCTTCTCTGTGTTATAGAGCTGGCGTTCTACCTGACGGAAACGCTCAAAGTCCTGGTTGCTGTCGGTGATATTCAGAACCTGAGTGCATTCTATGCCGAATACCTGTTGGTTGATCGTCTGGCGGATTTTCTCTTTCAGTACATTTACTGTTTCTGCAGTCAGTCCGGCAGACTCGTAGTTCTGGTTGCGGAGTTCCTGGCGCAACAGGGTTTCTATGGTACCATTGAGCAACTGCTGTAATTCTCTAGTTGTTACGCTGTTGCGGTCGGTAAGATAATTGGTGGCGAAGGTATGAATATCGCTGATGCTCATCTGGAGAGATACTCCAATCTGCACATCATGGATGCCCATCGGAATGGTGTATGGCTGAAAGGCAAGTTCGCCATTCTCGTTCATTGCTCCACCAAAGGTGAGGGTGATGAAACGGTTGCAGACGATATAGACCGACAGGATAGGAGCCTGGGTGATGCGGGCTAAGATGCGGGCATAATCCAGTTGGCGCTTCTTGGCTTTTTCTTTCTGTTCACCTTTCTTTTCGCCGAAGATGATGCGACCGAGCCAGTTGAAGCCACGGCCTACTTCTCCTACGATACCGAGCTGGCGGAAGGTAGGCTCAGCCTGGCGCTTGCGGTCTCGTTCACGCTTTTCGGCTTCAGCCATATCTTTCTCAGCCTTTTCTACCGCATTCTTGATAGCAGCCTGCTCTTCTTCTACAGACTTATAAAAGAGGTATGCACCTGCTGAGAGGGTTGAAACCAGCTCACCATTGGCAAAAATGATGGCGGTGCAACCTTCCTGAACGATGATACCTTTCAGTTTTTCTATTTCGTCGAGTTCCCGTTCGCTAATCTTGCGGGCGATTTCTCCTGGTTGGATATTCCAGATGGTTCTGCCTCTTACCACGTCAACACCATCCACAGCTTCCATACTGCGGCGGTCGCGGCTACGTTCAGCTTCTCTTTCGGCTGCAATCTGTGCCTGTTCAGCCTGCTGCTGTGCATTTCTGGCATCACGGATTTCCGACTGGCTTTCAGTAGCTTGCTGGTTAACGGCTCTTCTCTGTTCTTCTGCAATCTGGCGATTGAGTGCACCACCAGTCATGGCGTTTGCTACAGAGCGAACGGCATTGGTGAACATACCCTTGCTGGCTTGTGGAGTCTGTGGAGCCTGAGGCATTACTGGGCGCTGAGGCTGCATCGGTTTTGGGGGCATACCTGGTGCTTGAGGTCTCATAGGTTGAGGCTTCATAGGCTGTTGAGGAGCCATAGCTTTCAGTGGTTGAGGACGTTGAGGCTTGCTAACTCCTTGTGGCTGGGTTGGAGCCTGTGGTTGCAAGTCAATAGGTTGTCCACACTTCGTACAGAATTTCATTACCGGTTGCAGCATTGCGCCGCATTTCTTGCAATATGTCATAATGGTTATTGTTTTTAAGATTAAATGACTGGTTATTGTATCAGCGCAATAAATATAGCTATTAGCAGAATCACCCAAAAGAACTTGATGAAGCATCCTATGCATCCAGTGATGCCTTCACCTAAGAGTCCTCCGAGAAATCCCAAAAGCTGTATTCCCCAGCCTAGAATGCCGAGAAGTACAAATATTCCGATTCCTATTAATATGATAAGTAACCCGTTGGCGGAATTAATTTAGCGCATACTTAACCCTGCCAATCGGTCTGTTGT
>OGOJ01002523.1_pt1 | contig 11416 bp, 8 predicted proteins | sample 1552601 | NCBI WGS metagenome assembly OGOJ01 (sample SAMEA2580184, study PRJEB22360) | human gut metagenome | biome: human gut; feature: human-associated habitat; material: faeces | place: Denmark | collected 2008/2010
GTTCCACTCCGCGAGGTAGGTCGGGCCCTGTTTGCCGTACCCGCCGCCGATCTTCACCGCGTCGGCCGAGACGATGCGCCCGCCCGTCCGCGAACGGTTCGAAAGGGTCACGACCTCCTGCCGTCCGGCGGCGAAGGGAAAACGCCCGAGGTAAATCCACGTCCCGCCGCCCATCGTCTGATTGACGGCAAACGAGGTCTCGCCGCCGAGGTGGCGGACCGTATAATGCGCGTCGTCGGCGCTTTCGGGCGTCGATTCGTAGCTCACATAAACCGCATATTCGCCCCGTTCGGGAATGTCGGCCTGCCACACGGCACGGCCCGTGGCCCCGCCGGTCACGGTCCGCACACGGCGCGTCGTGCCGTCGCGGAAGGGATTTTCGCCCGTATGATAGACCTGCCGGAGGTGCGCGAAGCCCGCGCCGCCGCTCTCCCACGCCCCCTCCTCCGCATACTGCCCGGCGGCGGCGTTGTCGGCCAGCACTTCGTATTTCTGCACGTCGCGTTCGCGCGGCAGCAGCACGCATGCCCCGGCGTTTTCGAGCATCGGAACCAGGTACGGCAAGACATAACTTTGCGTATAGAGGTCCTCGCAGGTCTGCCAGAGCGCCGAACGCTGCCATTTCCAGCGGTTCTCCGTCTGGTCGAAATAGCGTCCGTGGCTCTGCCACAGGGCGATATGGCGTCCCGAAAGTCCCCGTCCGGGGGTCTCGGGAGCCGAAAGGCGCGTCACGAGCGGACGCCCGGAGCGGTTGGTGAAAAGCACGATCTTCTTCTTATCGACCGCTTTGCGCAGCTGCGTGGCGTTGCGGCAGGCCAGCGGAATCAACTCGGAGGCCTCGCGGCCGTCGGTGTAAAGTTCGACGGCGGCCTTGCGGAACTCATGCGGCAGCAGGGCGCGCACCGAGTCGCGCATGGCCCGCAGGTTCTCCTCGCGGAAGGGATAGTTGGCCAACGCCGCCGTGGCGTAGATCCGCACCCGGCTGCGCGAGGCCTTGACGGCCTGAACGCGCACGGTGATCGGCTCCGGTTTCTGGTAACCGCTCGTCACCTCGCGCGAAACGATGCGCGAAAGGGTCCGGCCGATCTCCTGCCGCGTCGCGGAACCGATTTCCGCGGCGGAGACATTACCTAAAGCAAAGAGTGAGATAAGAGTGTATAAAACCTTATTTTTCATGGCGTTTCACAAGCAACAGCATGCCAATCATCGTAAAGGCGGCATTGTAAATCAACAGTTCGAAGCCAATCTGATAATCCCAGGTCTTCAGCGCCCACCACTGCACCAGCGCACTCAATGCCGGGGCCGCGAGGGCCACCAGCGGCATCCAGCGGTCGCGGACCTTCAGACGCGTGAACATCCCGAAGGCGAACATGCCCAGAATCGGACCGTAGGTATAGCTGGCGACCTTGTAGACCAGATTGATGACGCTGTCGTCGGCCCAGTACTCGAAGGCCAGGATCACGCCGGCCATCCCGAGCGCCATCGCCACGTGGACCCCGCGGCGGATGCGCGTGAGGCGTGCGTCGCCATAGCGTTTCGTGCCTTCGAGCATATCCACCGTGAAAGAGGTCGTGAGAGCCGTGAGGGCCGACCCGGCAGCTGAATAAGTACTTGAAATAAGTCCTACAACAAACAGAATGCCAACGATAAGCGGCAATCCACCTTCGACAGCGACCAGCGAAAAGACCTGATCGCTCTTGGCGGGTGCGGCCATGCCGCTGCGCTCCATGTACAAATAGAGCAGCACGCCCAGCACGAGGAACAGAAAGATCACGAAAATCTGGCTCACAGCCGTCAGCACGATGTTCTTCTGCGAGTCGCGCGGCGTGGCGCAGCTCAAATTGCGCTGCATCATGTCCTGATCGAGTCCGGTCATGGCCACCAGCAGGACGATACCCGCGGCGAACATTTTCCAGAAATAGCGGCCCGAAGCGGGATCGTCGAAGAAGAAAATGCGCGACATGGGCGAAGCGGAAACCTCGCGGGCCGTATCGGCGAACGAGAGACCCAGCCCCCGCATGATGAAGACGATCGACAGCACGAGGCTCGCCACGAGGCAGAAAGTCTTGAGCGTATCGGTCCAGATCAGCGACTTGACGCCGCCCTGCCGGGTGTAGAGCCAGACGAAAAACATCGTGACGAGGGCGTTGCCCCAGAACGGGAAGCCGTAGTGCGAAAAGACCAGCAGCTGCATCACGGCACAGACCACATAGACGCGCAGCGCGGCGCCCAGCATCTTCGAAATGAAGAAAAACCACGCCCCGGTGCGGTGTGACTTTACGCCGAAACGGTTATCGAGGTACTCGTAGAGCGAGACGACCCGCAGGCGGTAGAACGTGGGAATCAGGACGAAAGCCACAATCAGCTGCCCCACCGTGAAGCCCGCGACCATCTGCATGTAGGAAAACGAGTCGGCGGCGACCGAACCGGGGACCGAAATGAAGGTCACGCCCGACATCGCGGCGCCGATCATGGCGAAAGCCGCCATGTACCACGGGGTGCGGCGGTTGCCGGTGAAGAAGCCGGCGTTGTCGGCACGGCGGCCCGAGGCCCATGCGACGGCGAAAAGGACGGCTATGTAGCCCAGGACGGTGGCGGTAACGGCGGCAGGAGTCATAACTTGTATTTGGGTTCGAATTACAAAGGTATAAAAAAAGACGGACACGAAGGCGGGTAAGCGCGGATTTTATAAACCCGAAAACAGGATGCGGAAGATCGTATGTCGTATTGGATTTCCGGAAAAAACAGTTATTTTTGCTACTAATTATACATCAAACCCTTAAACGATATGGCATTTCTCAAAGAATTCAAGGAGTTTGCCCTCAAAGGCAACGTAATGGACATGGCCGTCGGCGTGATCATCGGCGGCGCGTTCGGCAAAATCGTATCGTCGCTCGTGAACGACATCCTGATGCCGCCCATCGGCGCGCTGATCGGAAACACCGACTTCTCGCAGCTGCGGCTCGACATCTCGAAAGTCCGCGACGTGACGTCGAACGCCATGCACTCTGTGGGCGACATGGTGACCGGAGGAGGCGATCCCGCGCAGGCTGCCGCAGCGGCAGAACCGATCTACTGGAACTACGGCGCATTCATCCAGCAGTGCGTGGATTTCACGATCCTGGCGCTCTGCGTGTTCCTGATGGTCAAGCTGATGAACCGGCTGATGAAGAAAAAGGAAGAGGCTCCGGCTCCGGCTCCCGCTCCCGAACCGCCCGCACCGACGAAAGAGGAGCTGCTGCTCACCGAAATCCGCGACCTGCTGAAAGAGCAGAAGAAATAAGCGGGAAAATCCCGGAACCAAACAGCCCGGCTTTTTGAGGCCGGGATATTTTCTTATATTTGTTTTCACCTTACTTGATTAGTTTGCAGAGGCATACAACCAACTAACTATAATTTATGATATGAACATTCCTTCGATTTTCTGGATCGTGCCTGCCGCGTCCGTCGTCGCCCTGTCCTTCGCATGGGCGTTTTACCGCCTGATGAAGCGCGAGGACGAGGGTACGCCGCGCATGCGCGAGATCGCCGCGCACGTGCGCAAGGGCGCCATGGCCTACCTGCGCCAGCAGTACAAGGTCGTCGGCATCGTCTTCGCGGTGCTGGCGTTGTTTTTCGCCTGGCTGGCCTACGGCGCCGGGGTGCAGAACGGCTGGGTTCCCTTCGCCTTCATCACCGGCGGCTTTTTCTCGGGGCTTGCGGGCTACTTCGGCATGAAGACCGCGACCTACGCTTCGGCCCGTACGGCCAATGCCGCGCGGCAGTCGCTGGACCGCGGCCTGAAGGTCGCATTCCGCAGCGGTGCGGTGATGGGACTGGTGGTCGTGGGCCTCGGCCTGCTCGACATTTCGTTCTGGTACGTCATTCTGAACCATTTCGTCGAGGTCGCCGGGCCGCAGAAGCTCGTGGTCATCACCACGACGATGCTGACCTTCGGCATGGGCGCCTCGACGCAGGCTCTGTTCGCGCGTGTCGGCGGCGGCATCTACACCAAGGCGGCCGACGTGGGCGCCGACCTGGTGGGCAAGGTCGAGGCGGGCATCCCCGAGGACGATCCGCGCAATCCCGCGACCATCGCCGACAACGTGGGCGACAACGTGGGCGACGTGGCCGGCATGGGCGCCGACCTTTACGAGAGCTACTGCGGTTCGATCCTCGCCACGGCGGCGCTGGGCGCCGCGGCCTTCTCCTCGGCCGGTTCCGAGGCGTTGCAGATCAAGGCCGTGATGGCCCCGATGCTGATCGCCGCGGTGGGCATCCTGCTCTCGATCCTCGGCATCTTCCTCGTGCGCACGAAGGAGGGGGCCACGATGCGCGAACTGCTCCGTTCGCTGGGCGTGGGCGTCAATTTCAGCTCGCTGCTGATCGCCGCCGCCACGTTCGGCATCCTCTGCCTGCTGGGCGTCGAGAACTGGGTCGGACTCTCGTTCTCAGTCATCACGGGCCTCGTGGCGGGCATTGTCATCGGGCAGGCCACGGAATACTTCACCTCCCATTCTTATAAACCGACACAGAAGATCGCCGGGAGCGCCCAGACAGGCCCTGCGACGGTCATCATCGCCGGCATCGGCTCGGGAATGATCTCCACGGCCATCCCCGTCGTGACGATCGGCGTGGCGATCATCCTTGCCTACCTCTGCGCCATCGGCTTCGACATCGAGAACATGATGGCTCCGCAGAACATGTCGATGGGTCTCTACGGCATCGGCATTGCGGCCGTGGGCATGCTCTCGACGCTGGGCATCACGCTGGCCACGGACGCCTACGGCCCTATCGCCGACAATGCGGGCGGCAATGCCGAGATGAGCGGCCTCGGCCCCGAGGTCCGCAAACGCACCGACGCGCTCGACGCGCTGGGCAACACCACGGCCGCCACGGGCAAGGGCTTCGCCATCGGATCGGCGGCCCTGACGGCCCTCGCGCTGCTGGCCTCCTATATCGAGGAGATCCGCATCGGTCTGATCCACAACGGGGTGACGATGCTCGAAATGTCCGACGGGACGATGCGCTTCGTGCAGGACGCCTCGATTCTCGATTTCATGGAATATTACCGCGTGTCGCTGATGAACCCCACGGTGCTGATCGGCGTCTTCATCGGCGCGATGATGTCGTTCCTCTTCTGCGGGCTGACGATGAACGCCGTGGGCCGCGCCGCGCAGAGCATGGTCGAGGAGGTGCGCCGCCAGTTCCGCGAGATCAAGGGCATCCTCACGGGCGAGGGAACGCCCGACTACGCGCGCTGCGTCGCCATTTCGACCCGCGGTGCGCAGCGTGAGATGCTGTTTCCGAGCCTGCTGGCCATCGCCGCTCCGGTCGTTGTCGGACTGGTATTCGGGGTGGCGGGCGTAATGGGCCTTCTGGTCGGCGGATTGAGTTCCGGTTTCGTGCTGGCGGTCTTCATGGCCAATGCCGGGGGCGCCTGGGACAACGCCAAGAAGATGGTCGAGGAGGGGCACTTCGGCGGCAAGGGTTCCGACTGCCACCGGGCCACGGTCGTGGGCGATACGGTCGGCGATCCCTTCAAGGATACGTCGGGTCCGTCGCTCAACATTCTCATCAAACTGATGTCGATGGTCGCGATCGTGATGGCGGGGCTTACGGTCGCCTTCCATTTATTCTGATTTTATAGGGCATCTTCGCACTTGCGCTCGCAGGGCACGAATGGGACGTATTCCGATACTACCCATCCGTGCCCCGCTTCGTTTAAGCACAAATCTGCGTCTCCAAAATCGAATAAAGTCTTTTGTCCTTTTATTTTTTCGACGTTCCGCTTTCGAGGATCGAGACGATGGAGTAGAGCGTGAAACAGATGGCGCCGAATCCCGACAGCACACGCGCCGGGACGAAGAATTTGGCCTGGAATGCGGCCTCCTCGTAGAGAAACGCCGCGAGGAACAGGCATGCCAGCGCCGTCAGCACGGGGATGATCGGAATGCGGTTGGCCAGCGGGAAGTCGGCGTGCCAGATTTTCGCCAGCAGAATCACCTTGCTCGAAATGCTCCAGCAGATCAGCGCCAGACCGATCAGCACGAATCCCACGAAGTTGATCGGATGATCCCAATAGGCGAAAATCAGGATCAGCCCCAGCACGAATGCCAGCGAACCCATCGTCAGCACGAGTCCCGTCCATTTGCCTTTCTCGGCCATCGTGTAGCTGCCGCGGGCCTGGCGGGCTATGCTGGCGACCAGCGCGATGAGCGACGTGCAGACGCAGGCGATTCCGAACATCACGCTCCCGGCGACGATGTGTGCCGGAAGCGTTCCGCGCACATAGAGCAGGATGCACCAGACCCAGGCGATGGCGGCGATTGCCGAGACGATGAAGATCAGCAGCGACGACTCGGCGCGGGTGAATCCGGCCGGGTTGACCGAGAAGGAGTCGTCGGCGGAGTTTTTGGGAATCAGGCTGAAGCGTGTCGACGAGGTCGCCGCCGTGGCCACGCAGGCCGTGATCAGCCCCAGTCCGCAGACGACGTGTCCGGTGACCAGCGCGCCGGGCCAGTGCGAGGCGATGATGAATGCGCCGCTGATGAGCGTCAGCATGGCGAACGTGTAGCCGATCGCCGGGAAGAGGTACTTCGCCGCCGCCGTGTAGGTCCCGATGATCTGGCGGATGATCGTTGCGGCGGTGCAGTAGAGCGCGATGCAGATGGACCCGAGGTAGAAGACGACGGGACCTGCCGTCAGACGAGCCGCGTCGGTTCCGGCCGCGAAAATATAGGCTCCGTAAGCGAAGCAGAAGGCGGCCATTGCGAGCGGAATGGTGCGGAAAAGGATGCTTATACCGTGATTCATAGGCTTGATTGTTTTCCGAACACCCTGCAAATCCCGCACCAACAAAATTTTTCGTATCTTTGGGGGCGTAACGATCCTTTTACCAGTCGGAAGGTTTTACGGAGTTGCGCGCGATTTTGTGTTGCGCCCCATTCGACTTTTTAGTATCTTTGTCCCTATGAAAAACATCGTTTTTGACCTTGGCGGAGTTCTTTTCGCCCGTGATAAAAGCAAGTGCACCCCCGAACTGCTCGAATTTTTCAGTTTTCTCCGCGCCCCGCGCATGCCGCTCTTCTGGGAGGAGTACGACCGCGGCACGTCGACGCTCGAAGAGGTGACCGCCACCATCAGCGGGATGACCGGCCGTCCCGTGGAGACCTGTGCCGCCGTCCTTCGGCTGGCCGTCGACCTGCAGGAACCCGTGAAGCCGACCGAACGGCTCGTCGGCGACCTGAAAGCGGCGGGCTACCGGCTCTACGTGCTTTCGAACATGTCGCGCGAGTTCATCGACTTCCTGCGCCGCTTCCCCGTCTACGGGCTTTTCGACGGCGAGGTCGTTTCGTGCGAGGAGCACACCGTGAAGCCCGAACCGCGCATTTACGAGATTCTGCTCGAACGCTACGGCCTGACGCCTTCGGAAACGCTCTTCATCGACGACCGCGAAGCCAATATCGAAGCGGCCGCGACCCTCGGCATCCACGGTTTCCTCTTCGATCACCGCGATCCCGACGCGGCGTGCGACGCCCTGCGCCGGCGGTTGTTGCAATCGGACTGCATATAAACAAAAGGAAGAGACCGGCGCAAACCGGTCTCTTCCTTTTTGAGCCTCTTCCGGGAGATCAGTTGAAGGTGTAGCGGATGCTGAACATCGCCGACCAGGTCGAAATCGTGCCGGCGTACTTCGACCATGTGGGTTTGTTGAACGTGTAGGCGCCGTTCTCGTATTTCAGGATGTTGGTCGTACTGATCCGTTTGACGTTGCCCCAGTCGCGGTTGAGCATGTTGGCGATGTTGTTGACATCGAGTCCCAGCGAAATCGTGTTGCGCCGGCCTTTGACGTTGACGTAGAAGTCCTGCGAGAAGCGGAAGTTCAGCATGTGCTGCCAGGGCATCACGGCGCCGCCGCGCTTCGAGTATTCGCCGGTGTGCTTCGAGAGATAGTCGTCGTTCTGGATGAATTTCCAGTACTCCTCCCTGTTCTCGTCCGACGTGAACGGCATGCCGTCGAGTTCCTCGCGGGTCGGAATGTAGATCAGGTTCACCGCGCCGCGGTCGTTCGTCACGGGGTTCTGGTACTTGCCGCTCTGCACGTACATCGTGTAGGAGTAGCGCGAATAGGAGTACGAACCGATATATCCCTGGCGGAACGCCTCGTAGTAAAGCCCGAAGTTCGACGCGCCGCTCTTGTGCGCGAGGCGGTAGCCGACGTTGAGCAGGATGCGGTGGGGCGACACGTAGGATGCGTAACCCAGTTCGGGCACGTTCGAACCGTTCTTGTTGAACGTGTTGGTGCTGAATGCCGAGGTCACCTGGTCGCCGATGCCGTCGATCACGTTCTTGGCGCTCGAATAGGTGTAGGCCGCCGTCAGCGAGAGACCGAAGCCCCAGGTTTTCGACACCTGCGCCGAGACCGAAGCGTAGTAGCCGTCCACGTCGTCGGTGTTGTTGATCAGGTAGGGATTGACGGTCTCGCCGTCCTTATTCCTGATATTGCCGCTTTCCCAATAGGTGCGCGCCTCGGGTTCGCCCGGGAGCCGGATGCCGCCCTCTTTCTCGACCATGCCGAGTTTGGTGACGGTCACCGAGTTGAAGTCCTTGTTGTAGATCCCCTCGATATTGAGGTTGACGTCGCCCGGAAGTTTCAGGTCCAGCGCCAGCGAGCTTTTCCACGTCGAAGGCATTTTGAGGTTCTTGTCCAGAATGGTCGGCTGCGTGTTGGCCGCCAGGTCATGTCCCTTGTAGGTTCCCTTGTACACGTCTTCCAGCATGTCTTTGACATTGGTGTGGAATTTGGGCATGTTGTCGCCCTTTTCGTTTCTGTAAAGCGTGAGTCCGTTCTGGATGGTGTTGCTGTTTCCGGCCACCGATACGAGCCATACGAACGGCAGGGGGGGGGGGGGCAAACCCCCCCCCCCCCGCCCCCGGAAAGCAGCAGGTAACCGCCGTTCTCGTTGACCGCGTAATAGAAACGCTTGTCCCAACGGTAACTGAACCTGTTCAGGCTGGGGAAATGCTGCAACACGAACCGACGAACCGGATCGGGCAGCTGCTTCGCCTCGATGATGCGGCCCGGAAGTTTCCCGGAGAACCTCCCGGCGCCTAAGGTGAATCCGCCGGCCAACAGCAGCAAGGCCAGCAGAAAACGAATGGTCATCTCTCTCATCGCAAAGATTTCTATTTTATATGTTTATGATTCCGGACAGCCGCTCCGCCTGCGAACCGTCGTCCGCCGCGGCACAAACCGGCCGCCCTTTCATCCGAGACAGCACGCCCTATACCCCCGCACCCGGTTGTAAAACTCGGCCATCGCCGTGCAGAAATAGGGCACGAGCCACAGAATGCCCGCCACGGAGATCACGGCCAGAATCGTCCATCCGATGAAACTCATCCAGAGCCGGAAACAGGCCCACTTGTGCCCGCACATCATGGTCCAGCTCTCCTCCATAGCTTCCGCGACCGACATATCCCCGTTATCCCGGAGGATGAAGAAGGTCATCGAGTATCCCAGCGCCGCGATCAGTCCGGGGATGAAAAACAGGAGCGCCCCCAGCGCAACGATGAGCAGGATCAGGACCCAGGCCATCAGGACCCGGAAATAATCGCGCGGCAATCCGAACGGGGCGAACATGTCGCCCACTCGGACGACGCGCCCCGAACTCACATTCAGGAAGAGCCATTGACATCCCGCGAGCAGCACCGGCATTCCGAGCGCAGCGACACCGTATCCGAGGCCCTGCGAGAGCGCATGCAGCCTGACGCAGCCTCCTGACAGCAGCAGAAATATCAGCATTGCGGCCGCTCCGGTGTTCCACCTTCCGGCGAGACTCATCCGGGCCGCCGCACGTATCGTGTTGGGTTTCAGGTTCCGTTCCATGTCTTACCGATGTTCTTTCAGGGGTTCTTCCCGTCACAGCCGGGCACAGAAAATCGCCAGCAGGGCCGCAATCGCCCCCACCAGCGCAAAGAAACAGCCTCCGTATGCCGCCGTTTCCTTCTGTTCGTCGGGTTCTTTGACAAGCGCTTTCTTCGATTGAATCATAATTTGGGTCAGTCTTTCGTTTATCGCATTCAGTCGTCCTGCGTTCCGTCGAATGGTATCCCCTCGGGGATGAATTTCTTTTTCAGCACGGATTTTCCGTATCCGTCCGTAAAGTCGAAGAATTTCCTCAGGGGCGACTTTCCGAATTGCGTCCGAAGCATTCCGTAAGCCTTGAAATGGCAGAAATGCCCGCAGTACGAATTCAGCACGGATCTGATTTCCAGGCCTGACATAGGTCAGTTCCCCTCTCCGGCATTCCGCTTCGAGCACTCTGATCTTCCTGCGGAAGCGTTCGACCGACGACTTCGTGGCATAGCGGCGGTAGGGTTTCACATAGGCCCCGAGAAACGCCACTCCGTAGTGATAGGGTTGCAGCACGATCTTGTCGGGATGCAGCGTCAGGTGGAGTTCCGATTGCAGAAACCATTGCAGACATGCCGTCAGACTCTTCAGATAGCGCCTGCTGGCATGCACGACATAGAAATCATCGACATAGCGTCCGTAGTGCCTGCACCTCAGGTTGCGTTTCACGAAGCGGTCCATCTGATCCAGCAGAATGTTGCTGAACAGTTGCGAGGTTATGTCGCCTATCGGCAGCCCCACATTCTCCGGGGCGTGGAACAGGCTCTTCGAGGGCGGGAGTCCGTCCCAGTCCGATTGTTGTCCCAGCACGATGCAGTCGCTCACCGGGTTGCGGAAAAGAATCACCCGTATCAGATAGTCGATCAGCCCTCTGTCGAGCCTGTCGCACCACCTTCTGCCGTTTCCCGACACCTTGCGCCAGTTCGCGTCGAGTTCCCGCATCAGCACTCCGTGGAGCACCCACCGGTCTATGCGCATGAAATAGCCTCTCAGGTCGAGTTTGAGCACATAGGCCGCCTGGGAGTAGTTCCTCGTGCAGCTTCTCAGGTGGTGTTCGAAACGCCGAATCCCCACGAACACCCCCTTGCCCACGCGGCACGAATAGCTGTCGTGAATCATGCGGGCCTCGAACATCGGGGCAATGTAGTTGTACAGCAGGCGGCACACCACCCTGTGTGCGAACGGCGAGGCGAAAATCTCGCGTTTGACGGGCTCCTCCGTGATGAAACATATGGCGGGGGTGTAGGTCCTGTCCGCTATCCGGTCGCAGAGTTCTATCAGGTTGTGTTCGAAATTGAATTCGAAACTCAGTTGGCTTCTCGTGTTCCGTTTGTGCCGTCGCGTGTCGAAATAGGCACGGAACAGGTCGCCCAGCAGTTCGTCTCTCTCTTTTTCCATTCTCTCGATGCTCTCTTACACTCTCACGCGGCAAATGTGAATCCTCGGACACAGCGCACAGGGAAACCGTTCGCACGGTAGTTATTATTCTGGGGGTTCACGTTCGAGGCGCTGAAATTCAGG
>OGOJ01002535.1_pt1 | contig 11391 bp, 14 predicted proteins | sample 1552601 | NCBI WGS metagenome assembly OGOJ01 (sample SAMEA2580184, study PRJEB22360) | human gut metagenome | biome: human gut; feature: human-associated habitat; material: faeces | place: Denmark | collected 2008/2010
GAAAGCACCATCGAAAGCGGGAGGTCGTTGACTCCGCAGCCGAACGCTTCGGAGAGAGCTACGGCAACCTTGATGGCACTGTACGCATCGTTGCACTGTCCCATATCCATCAATCGTGGGAGTCCGCCTATCGTACCAAGATCGAGATCGTTAAAGCGATATTTACCGCAAGCAAGTGTTAGAACGATGCTGTCCGGCGGTGTTTGCTTTACGAACTCTGTATAATAATTACGCCCCGGCTTTGCTCCGTCACAACCGCCGACAAGGAAGAAGTGCTTGATCGCTCCCGACTTGACGGCTTCAATGACTGTATCGGCAACCGAAAGCACGGTGTTGTGTGCGAAGCCTGTCAAAACCTTTTCGCCTCCGTTGATTCCTGTGAAGCGCATATCCGTGGGATAACCACCGAGCGCGAGAGCCTTTTCGATAACAGGCGTGAAATCCTTATCTTCGTCAATATGGACGATTTCGGGATAGGATACTACTTCTGTAGTAAATACTCTGTCGGCATAGCTCGCTTTGGGTGGCATCAGGCAGTTTGTGGTAAAGAGGATTGGCGCAGGGATATTTGCAAATTCCTTTTGCTGATTCTGCCAAGCCGTACCGAAATTGCCTTTCAGATGCGCATACTTCTTCAATTCGGGATAAGCGTGAGCCGGAAGCATTTCGCCGTGGGTGTAAACGTTGATGCCTTTTCCTTTGGTCTGCTCAAGAAGTTGTTTGAGGTCATAAAGGTCGTGTCCCGATATGACGATGAAAGGCCCTTTTTCTACGATGAGGCTAACCTCGGTAGGAACGGGATTGCCGTAGGTTTCGGTGTTGGCTTTGTCAAGCAGTGCCATACATTTGAGATTGATCTCGCCCACCTCAAGAACTATGGGCAGAAGCTCATCCATTCCCCAATCATCCATACCGATGGCAAAGAGCGCCTTGAAGAAGAAATTATTGATGCTTTCATCGGTATAGCCAAGAACGGCGGCGTGGTATGCGTAAGCCGCTACACCACGAATGCCAAACAGAATCAAGGATTTCAGAGAACGAATATCTTCATCGGCATTCCATAGCCTCTGCATATCATAATCATCATTTCTACCGCAGGCAGAGGAACAGCCGAAGCATCTTGGAACAAGACGTTCTTTTTCTGCTTTGACTCGATCTATGAGTGTCGCTATAGTTTCGTTATTGAAATTCACATTGGTGATCGTTGTAAAAAGAGCCTCCAATACAAGCTTGTGTGTTTCTGAGGTTACAAGCTCCTCGTTGCCCTCGGTGGCTCTGGCAAGACCGATGAGCGCGCCCGTCAGCTTATCTTGAAGTTCGGCGGTGTCCGCTTTCTTGCCGCACACACCGGCTCCTCCCGTGCAAGCCTTACAGCCTGCAGTTTGTTCGCATTGAAAACAAAACATCTGATTTCCCATAATAGAACCTACGTTAATCGATTATTTTTCCGTCCGTAGTAATCGTAATGACTCTCCATGGAATAAACTTACCGCTGGTCTGTAACGCTTTTTTCACGGCATGCTCAATACCGCCACAGCAGGGTACTTCCATACGCACTACGGTCACGCTCTGAATATCGTTGTTCGCAAGAATCGCCGTGAGCTTGTCGGCGTAATCCACGCTGTCGAGCTTGGGGCAACCGATGAGCGTGATTCGATTGCGAATAAACTCGTTATGGAAGTTGCCGTAGGCGTAGGCGGTACAATCTGCCGCAACGAGCAGGTTCGCTCCGTCAAAATAGGGAGCGTTTACGGGTACGAGCTTGATCTGAACAGGCCATTGCGAGAGCCGGCTGACAGCAGGAACGCTTGCATTGCTACTGCACGAGCAGTCATCACGCTTAATTGCTCTTGATTGTGTTCCCGGACAACCGCAAGGGAGTGTGTTCTCCTTCTTGGCTTTGGATGCGAGAACCGCAGCCTCGTCGTAGGCAGGGGCTTCACGCTCTTCAAAGGTGATAGCTCCCGTAGGACACGCAGGCAGGCAATCGCCAAGCCCGTCACAGTAATCCTCACGGGTCAGATGTGCCTTGCCGTTTACCATTTCAATCGCACCCTCGTGACAAGCGGCGGCACAAGCACCACAACCGTTGCATTTTTCTTCGTCAATCTTAATAATTTTGCGCATAATTTTATGGATCATTTGTAAATCTCCTTTCGAGCCTCTTGACTTTACACCGATATTATAGTACAATAAAAGCAATAAGTCGGTTGTATTTACAACAGAAAAGAGATTTTTATGAAGAAATATATTCCAATTCTCAAAAGAACAAAGCTGTTTGCCGGCGTTGCCGAGAATGAAATCGATGCCATGCTGTCCTGCCTAGATGCAAGACTTCACGAATATAAAAAAGGCGAATACGTGCTCCATCAAGGTGAGCATCTGAATCACATCACGGTGCTTGTCTCGGGGGAGCTTCATATTCAGCGAGATGATTATTGGGGAAATCGCGCCATCGTGAATCGTATTGCCGTGGGCGAGATGTTCGGAGAAGCCTATATCGCCCCCGAAAGCGGTGCGCTTCTCAACGACGTGGTTGCCGTGGAGGACAGTGCAGTCATCTTTTTTGACGTGCGGAGGATCATAACAGTCTGTTCCTCGGCGTGCCGTTTTCATTCAATGGTGGTACAAAATCTGTTCTTTGCTGTTTCGGAGAAAAACAAAGCACTCGTGCAGAAGCTCGGACACATATCCAAGCGTACCACGAGAGAAAAGCTGATCTCCTATCTTTCCGAGGAGGCCAAGCGGCAGAACAGCGCAAGCTTCACCATACCATTCAACCGTCAACAGCTTGCGGATTTTCTGTCGGTGGACAGAAGCGCGATGTCCAATGAGCTTTGCAAGATGAGAGATGAAGGGCTATTGGAGTTTGAGAAAAATCAATTCAAATTGCTATAAGGAGGCAATATGGAGCTTCAAAAATTTTGTGAAACATACTTTCTGTTCTGGAACAAACTTGCCTAAGCCGATGATTACAGCATCTCCCCCGGTAAGTACCGTATAATCTCCGAGATTATCGAGAATCATCCAACCCATACAGTCGAGGATTTGAAGGATAAGTCCATGGCAGAACTGAAGGATATGCTGACAAACGGTATAGGTAAAGATAACGGAGAAGGAAAAAAATAACACACGAAGGGCTGACGAAAATCAATCGTCAGCCCTCAAAATTTGCATCGACGAACTGCCGTATCAAGTTTTGAATCCAATGGAAAATTTTGTCTGGGCCTTTACTGTAGTCAGGTAGAGGCCATGCTTTTCGTTTGCTTTTATCAAAGCAAATTATGCGTTCAAAAGCAAATGTTGCACAGCAGGAGCCAAAAGAACCGACAGGCAAATTGAAGTTCTGCCTGTCGGTAAAATCATTAATTGGTCACTGCTGCATTTCTTGAGCTGAAGCGTTTGTCAAGTATATCGTTTCAAGATTTTTTCTCAAGCTTTAAAGCATCGATCAGCTTATGGACATTGGTGAAAGAATTCCAATCGCAAAAAGGATAATTATCATCTTTGCGGTATTCTTTATATTTCAGAACCCTGTTCTGCATCACCACATCTGCGTTATGAACAGCCTCTTCCAAGCGTGGCATAAGAACATCTGTAATCATCTGTTTGTCTTCTTTAGCATACCCCTTGGTGTATCCTTTTGCTCTCAGGATCCGGTCAAAATCCGTAATAAGTTTCTCGGCAGTTTTCTCCGTATAGCACCTTTCAAAGTGGTCAATCAGCCATACTTCAAACGCCATATTGGAAAAAGCTATTCCGATTCCATTCTCTTTTGCGGTTTTTATCGCAGGTTCAACAGAATCAGTCGGGAATTCGTCCTTATCAAAAACGCACCACACTCTGTTCCGAGCATTTTTCATCCCGATCGCATGATCAACAAGTGCAACCGGATCGTCATTCATAAATTTCACGCTGATTTTGAAAATGCTTTTATAATTAGAGCGAACTGCTTCAAAATAGTTTTTCTCCGTCCGCTTTCCGTTGGTCAGAATCAAAAACTCATCCCGAACCGCAAGTTGCTTGGTTTTTCTCGGCATATGCTCACCTCATTCCTTGCCTTTAAGGTCCGGTAGAGAAGCATAGAAGCCGGCAAGATAACGCTTGCTGAAAAGATCGTTCTTACGTACTCCGTTGAAATCGGAGAGCGACACAAGCGAGCTTCTCCCGTACTGATCCTTGCTGGTAAAATAAATCTGATCACGGCGTAGACCTTCGTCCATCAGCATGACATTATGCGCCGTGCAGATCAGCTGCGCATTCTTCGGGTTGTGTTCAATTGAGTTGAACAAACCGATAATATAATCCGCAACCAAGAAATGCAATTTCGCATCAATTTCATCGATGAAGATTGTTCTTCCCTGGTCAAGCGCCGCGAGTATCCAACCGAGATAACAGAACAACCGCATAGTACCCTCGGAGTTGAATCCGTTCTCTTTGAAGAGCATAACCGGCTTTTTGCCGACAACTTCATTGTTTTTGTTAAAGACATCAAAATCCGTTTTTACATCAATATGATACACATTTTCGTTTTCGGTTTTAATCTGCCCGGTCATCAATGCTGGGTTAATCTGCATCTGAGTGTTGATATTAAGAATATCGTTCTGCGTTTCAACCGTAGCAATCTTATCCTTGATTACTTCAAAATCAGAAATACCGATATCCGCACGCTGCAGAATGTCCAAAGCCTGCTCCTTGTATTTCCCGTTCTCCATGGTGTAGATATCAAGTGAGTTTGCCATGTTTTCAAACACAATCAGTACGCTGGAAAACCACAGAATAACATCCTGCAAATATTTGTTGACGGGAAGATTGAAGTTGTTTCCGATGGATACAAACAGAGTTGCAGGCGGGACTTTTATCAGACCAATGACCTGGCTGGAAAGCCCCATAATCTCGAGTTTATCATAAGTCCGCTCAAATACCTTTGTCAGCCGTTCTTCACGTTTATAAAGCCATTCATGATATACTGCGCCTCCGAGAAGCTCAAACCCGTACTTATAGTAAATTTCATTCTGAATAAATTCTACTTCAAACAGAGTAGGACTTTTATTGGCATCCGCCTGAAAAGCAAACGGTTCGTTTCCCGCAATAACCGGAATCTGAGCGGAGGAAAGTCTCACGACATTGACCATGTAAGCAAAAGCTTTCATAATGTTGGATTTGCCCGATGCGTTGCCTCCGAAAATCACCGAAGATTTCAGAAGTTCATTATCTCCTTTGCCCATCACTTTTTCATTGACGGTGAATGTGTTGATTTCACTGAGCGTAGAATCCACGGTCGTCTGCATCGACAAGTTGGCTTCTTCATAGAACGACCTGTAATTATCAAATCTAAAATTAATCAGCATGTTCTATCTCCCTTCAATTATACCGTAACCAGTATACTACATTATATGCCGATTGTCAACTCCTTGTTTTGATTATTTGCAAATTATTTTCAAATAAGGCGTTTAACAGCCTGACATACGGGAACACATGGAGATAGGAGTATTATTTTTATCAATGCAGGTATTCGAACCCACGAAAGTGCTAAATCTGATTGTTATCAGTTTGTTTTCTGGACTTTCCGGTATTGGTGTGGTATTGTGTGTGGTTACAGGAGGCGATGAAAATGAAAAAGATGATCGACGAATTATGGGACGGCGAGATCAGCCCACAGGACACCCTGATTTCAGATAATCAGGAATACCGTGAACTGCAGCATAGGCAATCCCAAAACAAAGCCGAATTGCTTGAAGCCCTTTCGGATGAGCAGAAAGAACTGCTTGAAAAGTTCTGCGCCACAGAAATCGAGCTGAACGGCATCTCCGAGCGCGAAGCCTTTACTGCCGGATTCAAAATCGCCATGCGGTTGGCGGCAGAAGCGTTCTATGAAGCGGACAACGAGTAAAAGAGTGACCGCAAAAATCGTTGTCGTAGATGCCTGCACTACATTCTCAAAAAGCGACCATATAGAGATTAAAGACAAATCATTTTGCGAAAGAAAATTATTACTAAAATAATGTATAAAGCATTGACAATCGAGGCTTGATAGGGTATAATAACCCGATTTGGTGCGAAAGAAACCGAATGGGCGGCTTGGGATAATAAAATTGGGAGGTAGATAGTATGCACGATTTTTGCTATGTATCTAAAAAAGAAGCGGCCCCAGTAAAAGCGGAGTTGTTAGACATTATCCACGAAGTACAGGATATTGTAAGAGACGATTTCACTTTTCAATTCACATTTATAGGTAGTTCAAGTAGGAATATGATTACCTATGATAGGAAGTCGAACATCGGTTTCGATTTCGATGTCAACATTGAAGTTAATGACGATGACGAAAACTACGAACCAAAGGAAATCCGAACAATTATCCGAAAGGCATTGGATAAGGTAGCAAGGCAGTATGGCTATGATTATTGTGAAGACTCCACTCGCGTACTCACGATAAAAAAGAAAGATAGGCCGAACTCAAGGATCATTCACAGTTGCGATTTCGCAATCGTCAATAATTGCGGTGGTGGAAGACAGCAGTATATCCGATACAACAAGGACCATCAAACTTATACTTGGGAATACCAAGGCGGCGGCTTTGAAACGTTGCCAGACAAGATAGATTGGTTGAATGAAAACGGATACTGGGGAGAGTTACGGGACTATTACAAAGAAAAGAAAAACACCAATAGCAACCCGCAAAAGCACTCTCGGTCGATATATGCCGAAGCGATAACCGAAATGTGCCAAAAGCAGGGCTATTTCAAAGAGTAAAAAGCGATAAATCAAGACAGTACTCCAATCGAGTGCGGTTTTTCAATACATAGCCAAACGCTGCTCAGCCGAGCGTTTGGCTTATTTTTATGGAAAGGAAGGATGAACGCTATGATTGTAAATCTGACAAGAGGAGCGAAGACCGCTTCTCTCCACCTGCCCGCGGATAGATTTCAGATCGCCGGCGTCCTGTCATACCTCGGTGTCGACAGGCTTGACGATTACGAACTCCCCTGCGAAGGTCAGGATTCCTCGGGTATCATGGTTTCACTTGAACCGACCGGGATTGCGGAACGGAACATCGCAGAGCTTTGCCGAAGCGAGAAAATCTCCCTCGGAAGGCTCAATTCGGGCTTTCGCAGTCTCTTCAAACTGCCGTATGAACAGCAGCTCGGTGTCATGGATCGGATCGCAAGTCAAAAGCCGGAGCATTTCGATGACTTTCGCAAAACCATCGATGCCGCTACCGTTCCCTCGGTCAGACAGGAATACTATTTTCCGCTCACCGTGAACCTGTACACGGCGAACCGCTGGGGTGACTACGACGATGATCCCGAAGAATACGACGGTCGCTTTGCTGCCCGCTATGAAGATAAAATCCGTCAGGCACTCCGGGTTTACAACCGGGATGACGGCGAGGATATGTCGGCATATTTTCACGGCAACAACACTGTCGTGGCAAAGCTCCGTTCCGCTGCCTGGGATTTCAAAAGGTGTAACGGTGAGCTGTATGGTTGCGTTACTGTGGAAACGGCAGGTCAGCTGACGGCAGAACAGGAAGCGGATCTGAAAGACTGGATCACGGGACAGAATTCTGACGGTCTGGGCGAAGGCTTTGAGCAACAGGAGATCAACATCGACAGCGATAGCAGCTCGGGCAGAATCTGTGTGAGCTTCTGGCACTCGGGTGACGATTACTTTGTAGACAATGAAGACGAGTTTGCCGAAAGACTGGAACAGGGCTTCAACTTGGGAGGTATGTGAAGAACATGGCCTCCTTTTTTTCATCCTCTGAGGATGCTCGGAGGTGAATCAGACAGACAACCGATATACACTTCTGTACGGGCTTTCATTATTCGAACCCGATGACAGAACCCCACTATGCAGCGTCGAGGAAGTGGCTGACTTTCTTCTGACACACTACGGCGGGATCATCACGGAACCGGACGGCGCGGTGCTTTTGGAAGCAGAAGACCGGGAGTTCGTATCCTGCACCGACTCCGAATACAGGGACGAGCTGATGCGGGAACTGCGCAAAAGCGAAGGCTTTGAAGACCGGTTTGGATACCGCTTTCCCGCCCGAACAAACAAGAAACGAAAAGGAAGGTAACAAATGCAGGATTTTGACAGACTGAACAGAATCGCAAAGCGTTTGCAGGAACGCTACCCCAGGGGCACACGGATCATGCTTTTGAGTATGGGAAATGATCCGAACCCGATTCTCCCCGGCACAAGAGGAACGGTGAATGTCGTAGATGACATTGCAACCGTTCACTGCACCTTCGACAACGGTCGGACGCTCGGCATCGCCTATGGCGAGGACAGCTTCCGCGCCCTGACTGCCGAAGAACTTGCCGAGGAATCGGAATGTGAGGATCAGGAACAGGTCGGAGGAATGCACCTCTGACGCAAATCAGATATTTGGATATGTTCGCCGGAATCGGAGGCTTCAGATCGGGGCTTTCGCATTACGGCGATTTTTTTGTACCCGTAGGCTATTGCGAAATCGATCCGTATGCAAAGAGAGCCTACGAAGCAATTTACGAACCGAAAGGAGAGATTTATTTTGAAGACGCAAGAGGAATCGTCCCCGAAAGCCTGCCGGATATCGACCTTATTTGCGGGGGATTTCCTTGTCAGAGTTTTTCAATCGCTGGAAAGCGAGGGGGCTTTGAAGATGCCCGAGGAACGCTGTTCTTTGAAATCGCTCGGATTGCCCGCGTTAAAAGACCTCGCTTTCTCCTCCTTGAAAACGTTCCCGGACTCCTTTCGCATGACGGGTGCCGGACGTTTGCGACCATCCTCGGTACGCTGGATGAACTGGGGTATCATGTCGCATGGCAGGTGCATAACAGCGCAAATGCGCCGCAAATTTCGGAGTTCCCCAATTCCGAAAAAGAGTGCTGCTTGTCGGATATCTTGGAGAAGAATCCGGAGGCGAAATACTATCTTTCACGGAAGCAAACCCAAAAACTATTGTCAAAAGGTTTGGCGGGCGTCAGGGTGATCGGGTTTACGCCGGAAACGGACTGAGCTGTACGCTCACAAGCAGTGCCGGAGGCTTTGCCGGAAACACGGGGCTGTACTTCATGGATATGAATACGGAACCGAAGATCACGGAGCTTGCCCGTTGTATTACCGCAAGACAGGATTCCGGTATCAGCAACCATCGCGGTGAACATTCCGGTGTTCTGGAACTGACTGACGGCCCGCGAGCTTTTCTGACTCCCGACCGTGAGAAAATCCGACAGCGGGGCAGACGCATGAAGGAGCCTGACGAACCGATGTTTACGCTGACCGCACAGGACAGGCACGGCATCTATTATCACGGACGCATCCGCAAGCTGACTCCGCTTGAATGCTGGCGACTGCAAGGTTTTACCGACGAACAGTTTTTCAGAGCCAGGAACGGTGCAAAACTCTCGGATGCAAGGCTCTACAAAATGGCGGGTAACGCAGTCAGCGTTCCCGTTATCCGCGAAGTCGGCGGTATCATCAAGCGCGTATGCGAAAATCAGGAAAAGGAGCGTGACGGTTATGCCGAATCATGCGACAAATAAGCTGTTGTTCCACCCTTGTACGGAACAACGCTTTAACGAAATCCTTGCGGATCTGCAGAAAGAAGGAGCAGAACACGGCTCTATTGATCTTGGAAGGATTATCCCCGAGCCGGAAGGACTCTTTATGGGTGACCTCGGTGTTGAGGAAATGAAAAAGTACAAGGACAACAACTGGTACGACTGGCGTATCAAGCACTGGAATACGAAGTGGAATGCCTACGGTTTTGAACCGCCCGCATTTTCGGGTGATACCGGCACGATGACATTCCGCACAGCAAACTGCTCACCGTTTCCGGTGATCTTCAAGCTGTCCCAAAAGTACCCCGATGTTGAAATCGATCTGCGCTATGCCGATGAGGATATCGGCTACAATGTAGGTGAGATCACAGTCTGTGCCGGTGAACTGATCGATGACAACTCTCCGCAGTACGGATCTGCCACAGCACAGGAGCTTGCGGCGGATATTCTCGGACTGAACCTGGATTTTGATCTGAACACAGGTTCGGGATATGTGGTATCCCTTCTCGGCAATTACTACGAATACTGCGAGGATGTGCGGATCTCGCAAGCCTTTCAGTGTGATGTATCCCTCGGATGTCCGGTTGTGCTTTGTTATGACGAAGACCACGGCAAGGTGTGGCTCGAAAGAAGGCCGATCTTCGGAGAGAACGATGAAAAGCTCGATGAGGTGGAAAACAGCATCCGCGAATGGGGCGTTCACTCCTGCCGTTCTTTAGACGAGTTCAATCAGTACCTGCGGTGTCTTGACCCTGATGCCGGGTTTACGGAACAGTATCCCGAAAGCGGGGATATGTCGCTGTGCTGACGTTTATCATCGGGCTGCTCGTCGGCGGTCTGGGGGGCGGATTTGCCATGTGCCTGGTTCAGATCAACAAATAAACAAATCAAGAGGTCGTTTTGCAAAGAAAAGGCGAAACGGCCTTTTTCTTTTGCACTGCGGTCTCAGAAAGGAACCGAATGAACAGTTTTATGTCATGGGTAGGCGGTAAAAAAGCCTTGCGTGAAGCCATTGTTGCAAGACTCTGCTGCTCTTGCGACAGGTATGTGGAAGTGTTCGGCGGCGGTGCATGGGTGCTGTTTCACAAGTTGCCCGGCAAATTTGAAGTCTACAACGATTTCAACCCGAATCTCGCCAACCTCTATCGGTGTGTGCGGGATCATCCCGAAGAACTTTGCGAGGAACTGCGGTATACGCTGAACGCACGGGTGGATTTTGACCACATCCGCGAAGTCCTTCGCACCAAGACCGTTATCCCGGATATCAGACGCGCCGCCTACTTTTATCAGATCATCCGTGAAAGCTACGCCTCGGGACTTGACTCCTTCGGCGCACAGCCACACAATATGTGGCGCAACTTTCCGCTGATCACCGAAGCATCAAAACGCTTACAGAGCGTGGTGATTGAAAACAAGGACTTCGAGAAGCTCATACAGCAGTATGACCGCCCGAACACCATCTTCTATCTGGATCCACCGTATTACGAAACCGAGGATTATTACGAAGATGTCGGGTTCGGCAAAGCAGACCACGAACGGCTCTGCAATGCACTGATGCAGATCAAGGGCAAATTCCTTCTTTCCTACAACGACTGTCCGCAAATCCGGCAGCTCTACTCAAGAGAAGGGATTATGATCGAATCCACCACGAGACTCTCCAACATTGCCCAACGCTACGATGCGGGCAAGCAGTATCCCGAACTGCTCATATCCAATTACGACACCTACGAGGAAGGCGTCCTCGCAAGGCAACTCACACTCTTCGATGATCTCGAAGAATCTGAAAAAATATTAAAGGAGCATAAGATTATATGGAAATCAAATGTAAAGTAAGTTTCAC
>OGOJ01002543.1_pt1 | contig 11360 bp, 11 predicted proteins | sample 1552601 | NCBI WGS metagenome assembly OGOJ01 (sample SAMEA2580184, study PRJEB22360) | human gut metagenome | biome: human gut; feature: human-associated habitat; material: faeces | place: Denmark | collected 2008/2010
TTTCACAAGTACAGTATACTTGAGGGGAAAGACAGAAACAATCAGCACTTGCCATGCGGCCGAAAGAAAAGCAACACTGTCTGTTGAAGTGTTGATAATCTTTGTAAACTTTTTTGGAGGGGCTCTATATGGAGAAGATGGATGCAAGGAAACGCTATACGCAAATGGTGCTCAAGCAGTCTTTTCTGAAGCTGCTGAAGGAAAAACCTGTAAACAGAATTACGGTGAAGGAGGTTTGTGCGCTGGCGCAGCTTAACCGTGCCACCTTCTATGCCCATTACAGCGATTGCTTTGCCCTGATGGAGAGCATTGAGAATGAACTCATCGACGCATTTGAGAAATCCCTTCGCTATGTCAATTCGTTTGATGTGACGGCGCTGATCGAAGCCATCTACGATATGGTCGATCAGAATCAAACGGCGTGCCGCGTCCTGATTTTGGGGAATACAAACTCAACGGTCCTCATGCGGATGATTGCCCTGGCCAAGGAGGACAGCATTGCCTACTGGCGGAAAGAGCTGCCCAATGCCAGCGAAACAGATCTTGAGATGATGTATACCCATCTGTCAAATGGTTTGATGCATGTCGTTGTGGAGGGCTATGACAAGTACAGCAAGGATGAGATAATCCGCTTTGTCAGCCGCGTGGTGAAAGCCAGCCTTTCGCTGTTCCAATCGCCCCAAAGACCTCTTGCTTAACATAGACCTTATGCTAGAATGGTATAATAATCTTTGCAAAATAGTCGATGGTCAAAGGAAAGGATGGAGCAGATTATGAAATCATTTCGGCAGACAATGCTGGCTATATGTGTTATTCTTATCGCTTCCGCATTCGCGGGCTGCGGCGCGGATACGGATTCGCCGGATGAGCGTCCGGCATTGGATAAAATCGAGTACACGAACCTCAACGACAGCGTATCACAGAAGCTTCTGGAAGATATGCTTTCCGGCGCCGGGGTGTCAGGAAACCGCATTCAGGGCTTCTTCAACCGTGTAGACAGCTTCAATGAAAGCGTGCGGGAGGAATGGCTGACGGCGGGTTTTGAAAAGGCAAAACCGCTGGACACAAAATATGACCCATATGAGATGCAGGATGCGTGGATGGCAAAGAACGGCAATTTTCCGGGCTATAACTGCCGGATAACCGCAATGGAACTGTTCGGTGATTTCCTGTCCGCAGGAGACAGCACCCCTGTGGATGCTGCGGGCGAAGATGTGCTGTTCATGGACGAGGAAACACTACGGACTGACCCGGAGGCGCTGGGGGGAAGCAGTCTGACCGATTTTCGCGCCCTGTATTCCGCCATGAGGGCGGAGGACACCACGGATGTTCAACGTCATGTTCAGGCTGTGCGGGAGGAATGGAAATCCAGGGGTATTTCGTTCCGGGAGAACGAAAGAATCCGCCTCATCACGGTGTTCTTCCACGATAAGCCTACCGAGGAGGAATCCATCCTGTTTGTCGGGCATGTCGGGGTGCTTCTGACGGCGGATGACGGGACCCTTTATTTCGTGGAAAAGGTGGCCTTTCAGGAGCCGTACCGGCTGCTGCGCTTTGCCGACCGAACGGCACTGAGCGATTACCTTATGGGGAAATATGACACCTCGTGGGGACAGGATACGGCAAGCCCGTTTATCATGGAGAACGACAATCTCATGGACGGCTGGCGTCCAAATACTGACGGAGGGGCATTCACCGGCCATGTACTAAGCGGCGGCGATGAGGAATACTGCAAGAGCTTCCGTAAACACCAGCCTGAAGGCTGATGGGTTGCTTTGCGACTACGGCGGTGTCTGTTGAAAAAAAGCTGTCCTGGGTTCAAAACTCATAATTGTTCACTTGAAAGGTTATGGAGGAGTGCCGGTGGTGGTAATCCTCCTGCTTTTTTGTACAGAGGGAACGAGAGAGAAGCAAAGAAAATGAGAAACCGCTTTCCTATGCAGCTAACAGACTTATGTCGTTTTGCTGGGCAAACTGCCACAACGCAGCCGCAATAATTGGCTATTTTCACAAATAAAATCGGCAATATCGAGGGAGACAGGCGAGTTTAAGGACGGAAAACAGTTTCACAGAAAACGATTTACAGCATTTTTGGCGTGAATTATAATAAAAATGCCCTATAGTGATATTGGGACAAAAAATATGGAGGAAAGTAAGATGAAAAAGGTATTGGCCATTCTTTTTGCTGTTTCTTTGTGCATTTCCTCGCTTTATACGGTTGCCTTTGCGGAAGAAGAGATGAGCAACGAGATGATTCCTGTTTGCGTATCCGTACCTGAAGGCTGGGACGCTCCCTGCTGTTGGGCCTGGGCGGATGATGGCACAAACGCTTTTGAGGCATGGCCTGGCGAGCAGCTTGAGCCTTTGGATGATGGCTGGTATTACACTTATGTTCCACGCTTTGTGCAGAACATCATTGTCAATGCCAGTGAGGCCTCTGTCCAGACGGAAGGCATTGCGGTAGAGGCCGGCAAAGCCGTTTGGATCACGGTTGCCGATGACGCGACCGCTTCTGTAAGCTATGAAGCGCAGAGTATGGCAGAGATCCCCGAGTATGTGGAGAAGTTTACAGTACATGCTTATGTGCCGCTGACATGGAAAAGCGTAAATCTTTGGGCATGGTCCGCCCCCGATGGTACCAATGCATTTGCGGCGTGGCCCGGTCAGGCTATGGATGAGGGTGAAGACGGCTGGTTCACCGCCAAAGCCCCTACATGGGTGAATTCTGTCATCGTTAACGGCAACGAGGGCACTGTTCAGACAGCCGATATCAGCATTGATGGCAAGGAGCTTTGGATTACCGTTTATGAGGATCTGAGCTATGAGCTCTCCGACACAGATCCGAACAAAACGGCTGAAAATATTACCGTCCGCGTTCAGGTTCCCTCCGACTGGTCTGCTCCGTGCTGCTGGGCATGGTCTGCGCCGGACGGCACAAATGTATTTTCTTCGTGGCCCGGTGAGGCTCTGACAATGGATGGCGACTGGTATACCATCGAGGTTCCCGGTTGGATTAACTCCGTAATCATTAACGCCAATGAAGGCTCTGTCCAGACCGCTGATCTGTCTGTTGAAGTCGGAAAGGATGTATGGATTGTTGTGTCTGATGCGGAAAATGCAACCGTCAGCTATGAGGAACCTGCCGGCAGCAAAATCGTTGCCGCTGAAAAGGACAATACCGTTCTGATTGTTTGCGTTGCTTTGGCTGTTGCTGCTGCGGCAGCGGTTGCGGTCGTTGTTGTGGTAAAGAAGAAAAAAGCAAAGTAACGGTTGATAACAATAGTGCGGGTATGCGTTTTTGCATCCCCGCACTATGTATTAGAAAGGGGATATTATGAAACGATTTCTCGCCTTGACGCTGGCGCTGCTGATAGTAATGACCATGGCGGCGTGCGGCGGATCTGGCGGCAAAGCTGCCGATCCGAATACTCTTGTTGTGTGGCACGACAAGGAGGCCGCAGTCATTGAAGCCTTACAGGCTTATCTGGATAAGGCACTGCCTGATATCACGGTACGGTTTGAAAAGAAAACCAGCCTGACAGACTCGCTGAAGCTGGTAGGCAATGATCCTTCCTCCGCTCCCGATCTGTTTGTATTTGCCCATGACAAAATAGGCGTTTTTGCCGAAATGGGAATACTTACGCCTGTTACAGAGCTGATATCACAAAGTGAACTGTCCGGTTATCTCCCCATGACGCTGGAGGCTGCGACCTACAACGGCAGCTTGTACCAGCTTCCTCTGTATTTTGAAACGCTGCTGTTTATGTATAATCGACGCTATATGCAGGATGAAGAGGTGCCGACCACCACAGAAGAATTGCTGGCGTATATGAAAGAAAACACCGGGCGCGGTCGCTACGGCTTTGTGGAGCAGCACAGCACCGCCTATTACAGCGCTGCATGGATTCACGGCTTTGGCGGCAGCATTATCGATGCAGACGGCACACCGTTCCCCGATCAGCAGGCAGTCAAGGACGCGTTGGAGTATCATTTGAAATTTGTAGATCTGATGCCTGGGGAAACGGAGTATTCTACGGTGAATACCCTGTTTTTGGAGGGGAAAGCGGACGCAACAATCGGCGGTCCGTGGATGGTTCCCTCTGCCCGTGAAGCGAATATAGACCTCGGCATTGCTTCGATGCCTACCGTAGATAAAACAGGCAGGGCTCTTGCTCCCTACTCCGGCGTGCAGGGGATTCATGTGCTGACCTTCGCGGCACAGAACAAAACGGACGCCGTCCAAAGGCTGCTGCATGCATTGCTGGATCCGGAAGTGGGTGTTGTGCTGGCGCAGGCAAGCGGTTGTGCTCCGGCAAACAGCGCATGCTATGATGACAGCCGTGTATGTGATGATACACTGGTGCAGGCAATGCGCACTACCGCTGAAATTGCCGTTCCCATGCCCAATATCCCCGAAATGGATGTTATGTGGACAGTAGTCGGTAATTTGCTGACAGATGTAAACCTCTCCAAATCGGGGATAGACAAAGCCTTTGCTGCCGCATTGACGCAAGCGAACAGCTTGATCGACGCCATGCATTGAGGAACTTTCTATGAAACGTAAGCTACAAAAGGAGTGGCTCTGCTCCTATTTATGGTCCGGACCGTCCCTCCTGCTGATTGCTTTGGTAGTAGTCTTTCCCATCCTCTATACGTTCTATATCTCTCTGACCAACATGAACGTGTACCACTGGTTTGACTTTACCATTATCGGCTTGGAGAATTATATCCGTGCGCTGTTCGTTTTTGATTCCGGGTTTTTATCGGCGCTTCTCGTAACCGTTTTGTGGACGGTGGTCAATATGGTGTTGCAGCTGGTGATTGCCTTTGTGCTGGCAAGCCTTTTGAATATACAGAACTTGCGGTTTCGGAAGCTGTATAAAACACTGCTGATGTTTCCGTGGGCCATGCCCGGCTATGTCTCCATTCTTCTGTGGAAAACCGGCATGTTCAACACACAGTTCGGCTTGCTGAACCAGTGGATGGAAAAGCTGGGGCTGGAGACTATGCGGTGGCTATCCTCGGATGTGTCGGCGTTTATCTGCTGCACGGCTGTCAATCTTTGGCTGGCGCTGCCGTTTATGATTATGATTATGGATGGCGCTATGCAGAGCATAGACAAAAGTTACTTTGAAAGCGCTTTGCTTGATGGTGCCGGATGGGTGCAGCGCACCCGTTATATTACGGTTCCAGCCATTCGTCCCATCATTGCGCCGGCTGTTATTATCACCATCTTCACAACCTTCAAGCAGTTCGATGTGATCTATCTTCTGACACAGCAGGCTGGAGCCAAAACCGGCGCACATGTGCATACTATTTTGACCTATGCCTACGAAAATGCATTCATCAGCAATAACTATGGATACAGCTCTGCCATATCCATCATTATCTTTGCGTTGCTGATTGCATTCTCCGCCCGGTATCGGCTGCAAGAGGAGGGTTCCAGATGAGCCGCAAACAAAAAGAACGCGTTCGCCTTACGGCACTGAATATTTTCTTTATTGTCCTGTGTTTTATTACACTGATTCCTATTCTCTATTCGATTAGTGTTTCCCTCAATGGACAAAACACATTGCTGAGTTCGGATTTTTCCTTTATCCCCAAGAACTTCTCACTGGAAAACTACCGCCGTGTCCTTTTTGGTGAAGATATTCTCACATGGCTTGGCAACAGCGTTTATCTGGCGGTCGTTACTGTATCCCTGTCACTCTGTGTAGCAATTCCGGCTGCCTACTGTTTTTCACGGCGGCGGTTTCCCGGTCGCAGACCGATTTTGAAGTGCCTTGTGCTGCTCAATTCGTTTCCGGCTGTCCTGTCGATGTTTGCCGTATACCGCCTGCTCCGCCCGATGGGACTTATCAATCACCGAACCGGCCTTATCCTGATCTATACCGGGACCATGGCGGTCTTCAGCCTTTGGAATATCAAGGGCTATTTTGACACGGTACCCGTGGAAATCGAAGAAGCTGCCCGGATGGACGGTGAGGATCCTCTTCAGGTGGTCACGCGAATTGTTTTGCCTTTGGCGAAGCCCAGTATCGTTGTCACAGCTCTGATGGTCCTGATTTATGTGTGGAACGAGTATATCTATGCTACAACCTTTATGACCGGCGAGGAGAACTACACACTGGCTGCCGGACTGTATGCGTTGCAAGCAACGGAAATGAGCGGCAGCTGGCCGGTTTTTGCCGCCGCGTCCATTACCGTATCAATTCCGGTGCTGATCATCTTCTTCTTATGCCAGAAGCACATGACTTCCGGCTTAACGGCCGGCGGAGTGAAAGGATAAGCATGAAAAAAGAAGCTGTTTTACACATCCCCATGTCGCAGTACGCACATGGACTTGACGAAAAGCACATCGTTTTTCGCCTGCGCTGCGCCAAAGGCGATTTGAAGAGCTGCACGCTCTACTATGGCGATACCGCCTGCCGTGTTACTCCCATCGTTTTTACTCCTGTCGCCATGAAGGTGGCAGCGAGCGATTTGTATCATGATTACTGGCAGATAGTGCTGGATAGTCCCTATAAGCGACTGTATTATTACTTCCATCTGAATGACGGTACCGAGCGGGTCCTGTATTACGGCGATGTATTTACCGATCATCTGGTGGATGACCGTTCGCAGTATTTCAAGCTGCCGTTCAACCACCGGGCAGACATTGCGGTTGTGCCTGACTGGGTCAATGACGCTGTGGTGTACAATATTTTCCCCGACAGCTTTGCCTCAGGGGTCAAACGCATTTCCATTCAGGATCGAGCCATTGACTATCATGGTCAGCCCGTACGCGGCAAATTGGGCGGCACATTGTGGGGTATTGCCGACAATGTTGACTATCTGGAAGAGCTGGGCGTGAACTGCGTATACCTGAATCCCATCTTTGTGGCAGGAGAGTACCACAAATACGATCTTTTGGATTATTTTCACGTTGACCCGTGCTTTGGCGGCGACGAGGCACTGCATCATCTGGTACGTGTGCTTCATGCACGGGGAATCCGCATTTTGATCGACGGCGTGTTCAATCATTGCGGCTGGCATTTTTTCGCCTTTGAAGATGTGGTGGAAAAAGGAGAGGCATCCTCTTACAGAGACTGGTTCTACGGTTTGAAATTCCCCGTGGTGTGTCCGGACGATCCGGAGGATTATCCGGAATACGAATGCTTCGCCTATGAGCGGATGATGCCAAAGCTGGATACAGCGAACCCTGCTGTGCGAGAGTACTTTTGCGAGGTAGGACGCTATTGGGTGAAGAATTTCCACATCGACGGCTGGCGGCTGGATGTTGCCAGTGAAGTGGACGATGGCTTCTGGCGGGCATTCAGAAAAGCGGTGAAGGAGATTGACCCGGATGTGCTGCTCATCGGCGAAGTATGGGAAAGCGCAGGGCACTGGCTCCAGGGCGACATGTTTGACTCCACCATGAATTACGATTTCCGAAAGCACTGCAATCTGTTTTTTGCGGAGCAATCCATTGATGCATCGGATTTTGCGGGACGTATCACGGATATGCTCATGCGCTATCGGATGCAGATGACTCCGGCGCAGATGAATCTGCTGGACAGCCATGATGTGAGCCGGTTTCTCTCTTTGTGCGGCGGAGACATGAGGCGGTATCGATTGGCCATTCTTTTTATGATGACTTTTGTCGGAATGCCCACGGTTTTCTATGGTGATGAACTGGGTGTTCAAGGTCTTTCAGAAGAAGAATACCGTTGTCCGATGCCGTGGGATAACGAAAATTCGACTCTGTGTACTTTTTTCAAGGAAGCCATCGCCATGCGCAAAAAACTGGAACCGCTTCGCTGTGGCGATTTCCGCGTGGTATCTGCAGAGCGCGGAAGCGGACTAATCATCTACGCAAGGGAATACTGCAATCAGCGTGTTACCATCTGTATCAATCGCGGAGGCAAAGCCGTTGATTTGGACGAGGAATACGGTAAACTGCATTGGAGCGAAGGACTTGACCACAGGAAACTCTACGATCATGGCTTTGCAGTATTTGTTGACGGTCAATGCTGAATAAATTATACTTAAAATAGTTGTATGATTATTCTGCATGGAGGGCTGTGTCATGGGTATTACGATTAAGGATGTTGCGGCAGCGGCCGGCACCTCTGTTTCTACCGTGTCCAAAGTGATCAATGGGCACTACAGTATTTCAGAGGAAACAGCGGCGCGGGTGCGCAGGGTTATGCAGGAACTCAACTATTATCCAAACGCCAGCGCACAGAGTTTTGCAAGAGGCACGACCAAAACGATTGCGGTTTTAGCAAATTTAGCTCCGAACACAGCCTTTCAGAATCCACATATGTTTGAGATGATTGCGGGCTTGGAGGAGCCCACCAGCGGTCAGATTTTGATTGACAATGTAGATGTAACAGAGGGTATCGGCTTCAGCTTCGCGGAGTAGACCCGGCAACTGCATACGAAGTAGCCAAGGAAGTGATTTATCGGCAAAGTGCCGACGCACTAGCCATCCACGTTTCCGTAATAGCATACCCCTTGTCCGGACTGCTTACAAAATCGCACTTTCCTCACATCGTGTTGGGCGCGCCGAATTTTGAAAGCCAGGTGTGTTGGATTGACAACAACAATGTGTACTCCGGAACCGTCGCAGCGGCTTATCTTCTTTCACGGGGATACCAGAAAATTGCATTTATCGGCGGACAGTATTACGACTTTGGGTCGCTGCATCGACTGCAAGGTGTAAAGCAGGAACTCGAAAATGCCGGCCTGCAATTGGAAGATCAGTATATCTGGTTGGGAGAATCCACCCGCGCAGACAGCTTCCTTATGACGATGAAGCTCATGGATCATAAAATCCTGCCGGACGCCATTATCTGCGCCAACAACTATATTGCCATGGGGTGTGTTGACGCTCTTTGCAGGAAAAACATAAGAATTCCACAGGATATCGGCATTGTTGCGTTTGATGACTACCCGCTCTCTCAAGTAATAGAACCTCAGCTCACCATTGTGGATATCAATGTAAGGGACTTAGGCAGACAAGCTGGTAAGTTGATAATAGACATAATCAAGCATCCCAATAAGCAAATTCAGACGTATGTAACGACTTCAAACATTGTGGAGAGAAAGTCAACCAGACGCACAAAGCAAACTTAAAACGATGAAAGGAATGGAGTCAGGAGCCGTAGAGCATAAGTTTTAGGGTTTTTACACGAGATATTAAGGCCATTTGATGCAGAAGGAGGAAATATGGCATGAAGCGTGCTAGAGGAGTTTTAGTGTTCGTGCTGGTAATAGTTTTGTTGCTATCCATACCTGGCGCGACTGTATTTGCTCAAGAAACTGTCAATGACCTTGGTCCAGTTTCGTCCAAAGATGTCATCTATCAGATTATTACTGACCGCTTCTATGATGGCGACAGTACAAATAATATTCCGGTTGGTTTTAGTTCCAACTTATATGACGGAACTGGGGCAGACTTGAAACTATATCAAGGTGGGGATTGGGATGGCATTGTTCAGAAAATTCCTTATCTGAAAAGCGGGAGCAACCGAACTGTAACATCCTCGTCTAACCCCTGTGGCGTTGTGGATACAGAAGTCTATACATGGAGAAACTAGCGCGTTGCTTGTGAAGAAAACATACGGTATGGCGGGATATTAAAGATCGTTGTCGATCAAGAATCAGGAGTTCATTATCTGGTATCAAGCGGCATAGGGATAAGCGGTATGACTCCCTTTCTTGATGAAGACGGTAATCCAATCATAAAACACACATAAGGTAAAAACTATAAAAAACAGAATGTCAATCTTGCCCTTTGATCACGATGATCGCCTGGATTAACGAGCATACTGCCTAAAAAAGCAGGAACAATGGTGAATATGTTTTCTTCCAAAAGAATACTGAGCGCCATCACAAACGATCCCAAATGAAGCCTGAGGCTGCGGCATTTGCCGCAGCCTCTTTTGCCAGCATGTAGGGTGTCCTGATGCATATCGGGAGAGGTTCTTTCGTCTCCTGATATCACTACTGAGACGCACTTTTTAGATACCCAGCAGCTCCGCTGCGTTAGTATCGGCTTGACCTTAAACGAAGCCTTTTCTATGACGCCCTGCTCGTCGATGAGAAAGCTGCTGCGGGCGACGCCTATGGAAACCTCCTCGTAGAGCTGCTTCTCCTGCCAGACCCCATAGGATTGGATCGCCTGCAGCTCTGGGTCGGGGAGCAGAAGACCGGGCAGATTGTGTTTTGCGTAAATCTTGCGCGGGAGGCCTTCAAGTCCTTGCTGATGCCGATGAAACGGCGTTCAGCTTTTCAAATCCCACGTAGGCTACGGCAAAGGCACCGACCTGCAGGGTACAGCCGGGGGTGGTATCATTTGAATGAAAATATAGAACGACCTTCTTGCCGGCAAAGTCGTGCAGACTGACGGCATCGCCGTTTATATCATATTAGGCAAAGCCAGGGCTTTCATTCCGGGCTTGAGCACGGCCCATCCTCTGTTATGGCTTATAAAACAAATCAGAACCTACAGCGCGGCCTTTTTCCACTTCCTGATCTTTGTCCGAAACGTTCCGAAAGGAGCAACGGTATTGACGTGGATGAATTTGTAAACCTCCCATACCGCTGTTTTGGTGGCGTCATCCGCCCACCTTCTCATGTGCGGCTGGAACAGCTCCTCCTCGCTCATGGAATCGATCATGGTCTGGATAGCGGCGATATTTTCGTTTAATTTGCCCTTCAATTCCGCCAAGGACAAATGGGCGTAGGTGTCCGTGAACCATTGATACAGGTCGCCCAGCTGGTTCCACTTGAACTGCTCCGACGGTGTTTTCACGTCCATTCCACGCTTCTCGTCAGTCTCCCATTTTAAGAGCAGTGTCGTCCATCCCACCTGATACGCAAGATTCTCTGCCGGGGTTCTGTCCACATCTGGTACTCTTTTATCCTTCAGGGCTTCCGGGATCGTATCGAACTCGGAAATGTACTTTTCAAAGCTCTGATGGATCTCGTTTTTGAGTTCCTCTTTATCCTTATATGTTCTCAAAATATTCCTCCCTTACCGATTCTCTGCCAGATATTCCTCCGCGTAGTGGACAGCCACCGCGCCGTCCGATACGGCGGGGGCCACCCGCCGCCGCGCCCTGGGAATTTTGCTGCCTACGGCGAACACGCCGGGGATGCTGGTTCGGGTGGATTCGTCTGCGATGATATAGCCGGACTTGTCCAGCGCCAGTTCACTTCGGAACAGCTCCGTCGCCGGGGCGCGGCCTACGCTGATGAACACACCGTCGCAGGCAAGCTCACGCTCTGCGCCGGTGTTGACGTCTTGCAGCCGAAGTCCCGTCAGGCGGTTGTCGTGCAGCAGAGCGGAAACGGTGCTGTTCCAGAAGAAT
>OGOJ01002544.1_pt1 | contig 11360 bp, 10 predicted proteins | sample 1552601 | NCBI WGS metagenome assembly OGOJ01 (sample SAMEA2580184, study PRJEB22360) | human gut metagenome | biome: human gut; feature: human-associated habitat; material: faeces | place: Denmark | collected 2008/2010
GTTACCTGGAGCCCTAACTGCAGGATTGAGTTCAGCATATGCAACTAAAAAAAGGGTTGAAAGACAGGAAAGCACCGAATATGCTAAAACTTTTAGAAACGCAATTATTGGCCTTGTATCCATATCCTCAATTCCAATAATCTGTTCCATATTGCTTATGATTTTTAAAAATTTAACTCTTGATGAAATAATATCAAAACTTCCAACAATGTCTTTAGCTTTGCTTCCTTTATACGCCCCCGTCTTATGGGTTGCATATTCAGCAGATAAAAAATTAAAATTGTCAAAACGACTAATTGAGGAATACACACATAAAGAAGTTGTAAGTAAAACATACTATGGATTGTCTAAACAATTATTAAATGTTAAAGAAAAAGACAAATCAAACGAACTTCGTGATAAGTTATTATATAACCTAATAGCAGTTAATTCTGAAAATCCAGGAAAATTAATTACAGATTATGAAAACTCCAATAATCCCATTATGGATTTTATTTCTAATTCTGCAAAGTTTGCAAAGAATCTTGATAAAGTTTCAAAATCAATAGAACGTGTAAAAAAAACAGTCTCATCATCAAATGAAAACAAAGATATTCCTACTGTATATATCTCAAAGACTGCAGATTAATTACTAACCAGAGAAAACTAATATATATGAGATTTAAATAATGGATTGGATGCAAATTTTAATATCATCATTATCAGGTATTTTTGGAACCATCATTGGTGGTTTTATAGCTTATCTAACGATGACAAAACAATTCAAATATATGGCAGAACAAGAAATTCAAAAGCAACGGCGAGATGATGAGCTATATCTCAAACGAAAAAGAGAGAGCTTATATGCAAAAATGTATGACTTTTTAATGCGTTTTGAAAAAGATATACGTAATGGAAAAGATAATTGGATGTCAAAACAAACCAAAGATTTATTTAACGTAATTCAGGTTGAATGCATCTGGGGAAATAAGAAGACAATGGATTTGTTCTATGACTTTTTTGGAGATTTATTTAATAGCCCATCACAATATAAGAAAAACTTCAATAAGGCACACGCAAAGAATAATAAAAAGATATTAGATTTTCAAGCTCATATTCGTAAAGAGTTAGGTATAAAAGATTAAAATCTCAGTGCATTTCTTCATAAATTCACTAAAAAATAAATACGATTCGTTGTTAAAATTTTACACAGAACGATGCTTATTCTTCTAATTGTACAATATTAACGAGAATTTTTGTTAAAATATTAAATTTTAAACTACTCAAAATATGCGGAGATTAGACTAGTTTTTCTCCGCAAAAAACAACATCCCAAACTAATCAGAGATTCCGAAAGACATTACCTAATACCCAATTTTCTCAATATCAACATATTGGCAAATTATTTCATTTAATTCTTTTCTGATTTCATCAGTGGGAATAGCAGACCGCTCATCATACTTATCCCAACCACGTGCTTTTTTCAATATCTCGCCTAACGCTTTCGCCATATCATTAGCCTGTTTATGGCGTTCCAATTCAATAGAATTAAAATTTTCACTCTCTGTATCAAATTCAAATATTACCTTCATATTATCCACGCTCCACTTCACTTAATTCTTCAATATCTTCTAAATTGCCACATCTACGCAAGTAATCAAATCCACCATCAACGGCTACTGCTCCACACTTACAAAATTTGAAATCATTCACAGATACACTTTCTATAATATCACCACATTTTTTACATTTTATCTTATTTTTTACAATTTTTCTTGCATTAAAAAATTCTCCTGTATCATCAGATTTCCCTATCATATTTTAATCCCTCATTAATACTAATCATTAAATTACAAAAATCTCATTTTAGAAAATACCCAATATTGGGCATTTTCTAAAATAGAAATTTACCAACCCTACATAAAAAACTGAATTATAACTGAGTAACCCTTGCTTTAATAACCTCAATAATCTTATCATAAACAGGATTATAAGTCTTTTCAGCTATCGTCATTTCTTTGAGTTTTTCTGTCTGCACAATAGTTTCTGCAGCCAATTTATCCAAAATGTCATTAATGAGTTGAGATTTAACGCCAAGTTCTTTCGCCATTACCATAAAATTGTTTCTGATAATCCTGTCTGGTTCATACTCTCCGCCGACAGCCATTGACATTTCTTTGGCAAGCTGCGGATAAACCTGCGTAGATACCAAATCATACAACGGAGCTAATACATATCCATTTTCCGTGTGCAGATAGGAAAAGTTCTTTCCGTGGGCATCTGAATTGCCAATTAAGAAGTTGAAAACAACACTTTTCAGAAAATGCAATTCGTCTTTTGCCTTGTTTGCCAGATTATTATGGATAAATTGAAAACATTGTTTAACACTTGGTCCGCCCTCGGTTCTCTGATATTTTTTATTAGACAACCCCAACCCCTGACAAAAATCTTCCTGCTGGATTCGCTCAATGGTATCCAATCGGTCAAACCGTTTCGTCATATAGGCAGTTACTGAACCAAAATCTTTAATTCTGCATTCAGCAACATTTAATCCGACCAGACCAGCTAATTTCATACAAAAATATTCATTATAGATTAAACCAGGAAAATTCCGATTCTCTGGTTTTAAAATCCAAGTAGAAATATACTTATCTGACGGTTTGTAATACTTGTCATCATTAGGAAAAATCGTCAACGCCAGTTTTTCCTGTGCTCCCGCAAGCGACAAACGGACGCCTTCACCTGTCAATAACGGAGTTTGCGAAAGTTTACCCAAAAGAGCAGCCAACTCATCTTCTGATATTTCTTCCAAAGTATCGTTAAAAATTGGAGTCATATCTTGCGGATAGAGTGAAACAGCACCTGCACATTCTCCTCCTAATTCTCTTAACAAGGCAAAAGGATTATTAAGAGAAATCTGTTTTATCTGGGCAATTTTTTTGACCACATCGCCTTCTGGCAGTAAATTGGAAAAGAAACTTCGTGTTTCTTTATCACCAAAAGCTTCTTTCTGCAAAGGAAGCTGATAAGCAATGGATTCTGTCGCATCATCCGAATATTTGAAACTCAATCGGGAATTATGCTCTTTCAAAACACCGATTTTCTTATTATGAAAATAAACATCTAACAAATTCATTGGTTATCTCCATCAATCTCCAATTTAATTCCCAACATATCCAAAACATATAAGACCTTACCAATTTGGCAGGTTTCCTTACCTGCTTCCAAATCAACGATAAAACGCACACCGACATTGCACAATCCTGCCAATTGTGATTGAGTTAATTTTTGTTCTTTGCGTTTCTTTTTTATAATGTCTGCTAAATCTTTTGTTTTCATAGATTTCCACATCGGTAAATTTTCACTATAAAGGAAACCTTTCAAATAAAAAATTTCCCTATCGGTAAATATATACTATTAAATGATAAAATGTCAACAAAAATTTCCCCATCGGTAAAGTTTAGATTTAAAAGTAAAAATAACTGAATTAAATGCGATTCTATGCGAAAATCCGCAAAGAGTCGCACTTATTAAGGCAAATTACTCAAAATAATTTAATTTGAAGCAGAAAGATTTGTTTCACTTGCAATCCAATCCCTTATGAAACGTCCTACTTTTGAGACGTTTTCCTTCTTTTCCTCTTTGGCTGAAACATCAATTTTATTTGTTTCAGCCTCAATCCAATCATTCACCCACACCTGCGTTTTATTAGACATCTTCTTTTCTCCTTTGTTTAAGATTTTAGTGTTTAGATTTTCCATTATTTTTCTCCTTAAAAGTTCGTTATTCATTTAATTGTTTTTGTGTTACAGTTATTTTAAGCCACTATAAAAGGCATCTTTATTGTGTTATGTCATTGTCTGCCCTCCGTTGAATTTTCATTTTTCCACCCATTTATATCAGATGTTTCATCAACGATGGAGTTCAACAATTCGTCAACTCTGGTGCACCATTAAAGACCTCCGTCAGGAGGTTTTTTTATGCCGGAAAATTATCGGCTTTTTATATTTTTCAATCTCCCGAAATCAAGATATCCGCAGGGCTTGTATGAATTGCTTTGTTGATAGGCGTCCCAACGCCCGGTTTCGTTTTTGAATAAAACAACATTGCCGCTTCCGATTCCGGTCGTATTTTTCCTTGTATCGTTTATATGGGGAAATCCGGTACTGTCAAAAACACGAATTGTTAATTCATTGTCTGTACATGATAAGATTTTATCAACAATCATAGTATGGTTTTCTTTTATATAGACTGAAGTGAAGGCAATTATATCGCCTCTCATCAAATCTGCCGGATTCGTAATTCTGAGCCAATATTGCGAATTTTTTTCAGCCTGCCTGAAAAAGATGGCAAACTCTTTTGTGTAAATGCGCTTTATGTCTTCAGGGGCAATATGTTTGCTTTGAGAAACAAAGTCTTTGATTTCCTGCAGAGCCTTTAATTGTCCTATCTTTTGCAGATAGTAGCAGGCAAAGCCGGAACAGTCCATATTCAGACACGTTACGCCGTCAGTCAATGTGATTGTATTGTCATGAGAATAGCGTGAGCTGATTTTTCCTGCGTTAATATCAGATATCAGCTGATCAGGAAAATCAAAAATATTGAAAGTTTTTCTCCTTTTTGTATAAAAGTGGTTGTATTGCTTGGTATCAGCCCTTGACCGAGCCGACCATGACACCTTGGGTAAAGAACTTCTGCACAAACGGATAGATGCAGAGGATCGGCAGGGTAGACAGCACCGTGGTGGCCATCTTGACAGCCTTGATGGGCGGCATACCGGCCGCGCCCCAGTCAAAGGTGGAATCCTCGGCCACCTGTGTGGTCAGGAACACCAGACGCCGCAGCACGATGGTGATGACCTCCATGTCGGAGTTGTTGATGTACAGCATCGCATTGAAGTAGCTGTTCCAGTGGCTGACCGCGTAGAACAGGCTGACCGAGGCCAGCACCGGCGCGGACAGCGGCAGGATGATGCGCACGAAGGTGATCAGATCGTTGGAGCCGTCAATGATGGCGGCCTCCTCCAGCTCCATGGGGATGCCCTGAAAGTAGTTCTTGATGATGATCATGTTGAAGGCGCTCATCGCCGTGGGCAGCCAGAGCGCCCAGTAGGTGTTGCCCAGATGCAGCACATTGACCACCATAATGTAGGCGGGGACCATGCCGCCGGTGAACAGCATCGTGACGATGACCATATTGATAAAGCCGTTGCGGCCCTTGAGGTAGGGGCGGGACAGCGGGTAGGCGATCGTGCAGGAGACGAACATATTGATCAGCGTGCCGATCACGGTGACGATCACCGAATTTTTCAGTCCGCGGAACACATCGCCCTGCTTGAGGATGTACTGGTAGGCGTTCAGCGATACATCCTGCGGGATCAGGAAGAAGGGACGCTCGGTCAGCTCGCGCTCGGTTGCAAAGGAGCCGGCCACCACATAGATGAAGGGCAGCACACAGGCCAGCGCCACCAGCGCAATGATGACATACAAAAGAACCTGCACAGCCTGATCGCCGGGGGTGCGGGCTTCCAGCGTGCTGGTGGCGCGCACCTCGTCTTTCTTATGGGTAAAGGGCATTGTCATTGTAGCACAGCTCCCTTCTTTAGTACAGGCCGGACTCGCCGCACAGCTTGGCGATCTTATTGGCGGTGACGACCATCAGCATACTGATGGTGGACTTGAACAGGCCGGTGGCGGTTGCCAGCGAGTACTGGCCGCCCGTGATGCCCTTGGTGTAGACATAGGTGTCAAACACATCGGAGGCTGCGCGGTTCATCGAGTTCTGCATCAGGAAGATCTGCTCGTAGCTGGTGTTCAGAAGCTGGCCGACCTTCATGATCAGCATCAGGACAATGGTGCCGCGGATGGCGGGCAGCGTGCCATGCCACATCAGCTGCCAACGGCCTGCGCAGCGGAAACGTGATCGTTGAAAATGTCCGGAACACTCCTGCGCCGTCGATCTTGGCAGCCTCATACAGCTGCACATCCACACTGGACAGCGCCGCCAGATAGATGATGGTGCCGTAGCCGGTCTCTTTCCAGATATTCTGGCCGACGATCAGCGCGGGAAAGAGCTTGGGGTCGCTGAGCAGGTCGGGCGCATTCGCGCCGAAGATCTGGGTCAGCACATGGTAGATGGCGCCGTCCGTGGTGGAGAACATCTGGAAAGTCAGCGCCGCCACAATGACGATGGAGACAAAGTGGGGGATGTAGACCAGCGTCTGCGCTGTGCGCTTGAACCATTTGCAGCGCAGCTCATTTAAGATCAGCGCCAGAATGATGGGGGCCGGGAAGGCGAAGAAAAGGTTGGCCAGCGAGATAGACAGCGTGTTGCGGAACAGCGTCCAGAAGTCCGGGCCGGTGAAGAGCTTTTTAAAGTACTTCAGCCCGACAAAGGGGCTGCCGAACACAGATTCCAGAATCGTGTCGCCGTTGAAAGGGCTGAAATCGGTAAATGCCATATACAGGCCCGTCATCGGCAGGTAATTGAAGATGATCATGTAGAGCAGCGCCGGCAGCATCATGATATATAACCAGTAATGCTGCATGAACGCCTTGCGCCATGTGTTGTGGCCCAGCTGTTTCTGGGCGCGGGCATTGGCCTTGCTCTGCTTGACCGCAGCGGTTTGTGCCATAAGCGTTTCCTCCTTGCTTTGTGTTCTCATCAGCCGGCGGCCGCGGTGCTTTGGTCGGGATCGCGGGCCCTCGTCATCCGGCGGCGGCTGTTTCGTTGCTTCCATTGTATCCCCTGCTCTGCGGATTTGGCTACAATCAAAAACATGCGAAAATTTTCATTATATTTCACGATGCAGCGCAATTATCAATGTGAATGACACACAAAACAATCCTTATATCTACCGGCACTATCGTTTGCTGTTTCGGGTTGAAATTGTGAATATTTTATACATGGTACCTGCCTGTTTTGTGCATTTTGACAAAGAGCGTTCTTGACCCTGCTGCAGCCTTACGGCTGCGGAATCTTTACCGCACAGCCTTGCCCTGACTGCCCCGCTTTGCCGGCGGGATTGGGTCACTCCGCCCTGCTGCCGGCAAACATATCCTATTTCCATATCTTGATATTTATCGCTGCACCTTGCTTTCAAAACCTTCTGCCCATCAAATGACACTTGTTTTTCGCCGCGGCAGCGCGTATGATAAAGATAAGATCGCGGGCCTGCAACTGTATACAGCACATCTGACAGGGAGAAAACGCTATGTCTACACTGCAAGGCGAAAGCTTTTATTTCCACCACGGCTGGCACTTTTTGCGGGCAGATGCCTTCCCCATGGCAAAGGCCGTTGACGCCCACCGGGACGCTGAGGGGCACGCCTTTTATGAGGCCGACTACCGGGAAACCGGCTGGCAGCCCGTCACGCTGCCCCACACCTTCAATGATGAGGATCTGTTCCGTGACCGCATTCAGGACGGCGGCAGCGGCCAGCGCCGCACGGCAGCCTTCTATCGCAACATCCTCACCATTCCGGCGCGGCACAAAAACCACAAGGTACTGCTTGCGTTTGAGGGGCTGCGCCAGACCTGCTACCTCTATGTAAACGGCACGCTGGCCGGCTACTATGAGGCCGGCGTTGCGCCGTTCGGCTTTGACATCACCCCCTATGTGCGGTACGATGCGCCGAACCTCATCGCCATTGCGACCGACAACACCGCCACCCGCAATGCGCCGTTCTGCATTGCCGAGACCCCCAACAAGCCCGATGCTGTCCCCGGCAGCTATCTCTTTCCGCAGGAGCAGGCCGTCCCCGCCGACCGCGTGGGCGTCCCCTTTTTCTGGAACTGCAACGACTTCAATCCCTCGGTCGGCGGCATCACCCGCCCCGTGCAGGTGTTTTTCAAGCCCGATGTCTATTTGACGCTGCCGCTCTACTCCAATTTGCAGACCAAGGGCCTCTATGTCTACGGCCGGAATTTTGATCTGGACAACGCCACGGCGGATATTCGGGTCGAGGCCGAGATCCGCAACGAGGGCAAGGTCCCCGTTTCCGCCCAGCTGCGCATCACGCTGCGCCGCCCGGACGGCAGCGTTGCCGCCATCTTTGACGGCGCCCCGGCCACTGCAGCCCCCACGGGCCGCGCCGTCCCACCGCTGAGCATCACCCCGGCGGACGCCTATATCCCCGATGAGGCTGTGCCCGGGCATTACCGCCCTGTGGAGGACGAAAGCCTGCCCGCGCCGACCGCTACGGATTCCATGGCGGTCACTGTGCTGCACGCCGGAGCCGACACCCTGCCACTGCGCTTCTGGAGCATCGATGACCCCTACCTCTACACCGTGGAGGCCGAGCTGTTTGTAAACGGCGAAAAGACCGATGCCCAGCAGCTGACGACCGGCTTCCGCGCCGTAAGCTACGACAAAGACCGGGGCCTGCGCATCAACGGCACGGTGCAGTGGCTGCGCGGCTACGCCCAGCGCGCCGCCAACGAGTGGGCGGCCATCGGCATTGCGCCCGAGTGGCTGCACGATGAGGACGCCGCCCTCATCCGCGAGAGCAACGCCAACCACATCCGCTTTATGCATGTGGCGGGCAGCCCCGCCGATGTCCGTGCGTTTGACCGCCGCGGCATCGTCTGCACCCAGCCTGCCGGTGACAAGGAAAAGGAGAGCTTCGGCCGCCAGTGGGACCAGCGCGTAGAGCTGATGCGCGATGTCATCATCGCCTTCCGCAACCACCCGTCCATTCTGTTCTGGGAGGCCGGCAACAACTCGATCTCCCGCGAGCACATGCGGGAGATGCGGCTGCTCAAGCAGCGGCTGGACCCCCACGGCGGGCGTTTTATGGGCTGCCGCACCCTAAACACCGAGGAGGTCGTCAACGAGAGCGAGTATGTCGGCACGATGCTGAACCGCCACGCCGCCCGCTTTTTGTCGCAGCACGGCCCCGTCACCGAGACCGAGTACAGCCGCGAGGAGGCCCCCCGCCGCATCTGGGACGACTTCACCCCGCCGGATTTCGACTACCGCAACCGCTGGGTCGGCAAGGGCGGCAAAAAAGCTGTTGGGTACGACTTCTACGATCTGACCAGTGAAGATCTCGCGCTTGAAAACGCGCGCGGCTACGCCGAGTTTTTCAACGATCGGATGGGCGGTGCCTCCGGCAAGAACTACTACAGCGCCTGTGCGGCGCTCTGCTGGACGGACTCTGCCCAGCATGGCCGCCAGTCCTACAGCGAAAACGCCCGCATGAGCGGCCGCGTGGACCCCTGCCGCACCAAAAAGCAGAGCTTTGACTGCTTCCGCGTTATGCAGAGCGAGGCCCCCGCCGTCAAAATCATCGGCCACTGGAACTACCCCGCCCCCACCGCTGCCAACTATCGCTATGAAGAAAAGCGCTTTAACGGCACCTATTGGGAGGGCACCGGCGTCTGGCACACCCGCGACCCGCACCATAAGACGGTGTATGTGGTGGCAAGCTACCCTGTTGCCGCAGTCGAGCTGCTCGTCAACGGGCGCCGTGTCGGTCGGTGCGACAAGCCGCAGAACACCTTTGTGTTCGCCTTCCCCGGTGTGGATGTGACCCAATCCGGCTGGGTCGAGGCCGTGGGCTACGGCTATGACGGCACACCCGCCGCGTCCGACCGGCTGGAAACCGCCGACAGCCCCCCCCCCCTGCGGCCGACGCCGCATACCGATGGTGCCGGCCTTGCCGCCGACGGAGCCGACATCGCCTATGTCGATATTGCCGTGCAGGACAGCACCGGGCGGGTCTGCCCGCTCTGCGATGCGCGCATCGACTTCACCTTGGACGGCCCCGCGCAGTTTTTGGGCGGCTACAACAGCGGCCGCTTTGCGGGTCACGGCCACGATGACAGCGTCATCCACCAAAACCATGTCTATGCTGAGTGCGGCACCAACCGCGTATTTCTGCGCGCGGGCACAGCGCCCGGCACCATCCGCCTGACCGCCGTGATGGGCAGCCTCCGCAATGTCATCACGCTGCAGAGCAAGCCCGCCGACCTCTCACCGCTGACAGCCGCACCGCTGCCCTGCCGCCTGCCGGACTATGCCGCCTGTGCGCCGCAGCACCGCGATGCGTTCGTCCCCATCCCGCAGGCCGATGCAGCAAAATACCAGCCGGAGGACAAGTGCTACACCAAGATCCTCGTCAATGGGCAGGAGCCGGACACCCGCGGCGTGCGCAGCGTCAACGAGAACGGGCGCGTCTGGGGCGCGGTGCTCTGCATTTTGGAGCGGCTGCAGACGGTCATCCCCGATGCCTTCCGCTATGATTGGAACGCCGCCGGGGGCTGCCTGACGCTGCACAGCGGCGGACACACCGTAACCGCGCAGGTCGGTGTCACCCACCTGCTGGTTGACGGCAAGGAAAACCTGATGGACGGCCAGCCCTATCTGACCGCCGAGGGCGCGTTGGTCATGGAGGTCAACGCCCTGATCCCCCACATCACCGGCACCCGCACCCAGTACGATGACAAGGTCAATGTACTGCGCATAGAAACCGAATAACAGCAAAGACCGCACCCGAAACGCATCGGGTGCGGTCTTTGCTGTCGGTGAGGGAAATTCCCCTCACTTCTTCTCGTTCTGGTAATCCTTGCGGTATTTGCCGGGGGTCATGCCGACCTTTTTGCTGAAAAATCGGATGAAATTCTGCACATTGGAATAGTTCAGCGTCTCGGCGATCTGCACGACCGTCATGTCGCTGGTCAGCAGCAGTTCCTTGGCCATCTCCAGCTTTTCATTGTTGGCCAGATCGCTGAAGCTGGTATCCTTCTCGGTGCGCAGCACCTTCCAGATATAACTCGGGTTATAGTTCAGCCGGTCGGCGCACTCGTTCAGCGTAATGTCGCCGCGCGTCTGCTTGATCAGCGCCAGCACATTCTTGACCAGCTCGCTGGAGCTGCTCTGGCGGAACTCCGTCAGCAGGTCCATAACAGGCACGGCCACCTCGTCCATCAGGAAATTCTGCATCTGGTCGGCGGTGTAGATCTTGCCGATCGTCTCAAACAGGTTGGCCTGCCGGTCGGCCAGCACCTGATTGACCGAAAGCCCGGCGTTTTCCGCCACGGCCAGCATGGCCGCCACCAGCCGCTGGATGTAAAACTGCCGCTCATACCCGCGGATGTTCTTTTCCAGCATTTTGGCGGTAAAGCGCTCCAGCAGGTGGCGCACCCCCTTGGCCTTGCAGGCGGTTACGGCTGCCGTGATCTCATGCTCCAGCAGTGTATCATAGCCGTTGCGGGCGCACTGCTCGTCGGGACAGAGCACGGGGAGGCACTGGTATCTCATCTTGCGGCGCAGGGGATCTTTGCCGCAGTTATCGGTCGGGCGACCGGCGGAAAGGATCGTGTGATCCGAAACGGCGAAGAGTGCCGCTATCTGGATCGGCCGAAGCAGGATGAGTGGT
>OGOJ01002572.1_pt1 | contig 11250 bp, 9 predicted proteins | sample 1552601 | NCBI WGS metagenome assembly OGOJ01 (sample SAMEA2580184, study PRJEB22360) | human gut metagenome | biome: human gut; feature: human-associated habitat; material: faeces | place: Denmark | collected 2008/2010
CGAGCTGGGTTCAGAACGTCGTGAGACAGTTCGGTCTCTATCTATCGTGGGCGTATGAAATTTGCGTGGCTCTGACACTAGTACGAGAGGACCGTGTTGGACAGACCTCTGGTTTGCCGGTTGTGCCGCCAGGTGCATTGCCGGGTATCTAAGTCTGGATCGGATAAGTGCTGAAAGCATCTAAGTACGAAGCCGGCCACAAGATTAGATTTCTCAGGGTCGTTGTAGACTACGACGTTGATAGGATGCAGGTGTAAAGGTAGAGATACCAAAGCCGAGCATTACTAATTGCCCGTCCACTTTCCTTATATGTCGGATGGTGTATACCTTTGGTTTTTACTACAGAATGAAATTACGATAACAGCTCAACAATATGTCAACCTTATTCAGGTGGCTATAGCACAAGGGTTCCACCTCTTCCCATTCCGAACAGAGAAGTTAAGCCTTGTCACGCCGATGGTACTGCGTAACAGTGGGAGAGTAGGTAGCCGCCGTTTTTGATGAAAGCCTCCGAGTCAGTCAAATGATTCGGAGGCTTTTTTGTGTTTATACTGAGTTTCCGACTTGGAAGGGGTGAAAAGGCTATTTGACCCAATATTGTTACTCCGCTTGTTTATATCATTGTTCAATGACCTCAAAAGAGGATTCCTTCCGGCTTGTTGTCTTTCTTTTCTCATTTATTTATTCTGGCTTTGAGCGGATAGTGCTGAGTATTGCTCTGTTGATTCGTTTATATAGGCTTATGCAGTTAACAGATATTAAATTATCTCTTTCCTTCTTGCTTATTCCAATAATATCCATACATTTGTAGTGTACTAATAAACTAATACACTAAATAATTAATTAAATACATAAACACAATGATGATTGAAGTGAAGAACTTATCTTTCAGTTATGGAAAGAGGAAACAAAAAGTCTTTAATGATTTTTCGCTGACACTGGATAAAGGTTCAGTTTATGGTCTTTTGGGTAAGAATGGTACCGGTAAATCTACTTTGCTCTATTTAATGACTGGGTTACTCCGTCCGCAAGGAGGTAAAGTGCTCTATAAAGGAATAGGCGTTTCGTTGCGTTATCCTTTGACATTGCAGGATATGTTTTTGGTGCCCGAGGAATTTGCATTACCATCCGTCAGCCTGAAACAATATGTAAAGCTGAATGCTCCCTTTTATCCGGCTTTCAGCAATGAACAGCTAAGAGCCTGTCTCCACGACTTTGACATGAATGAGGACATTCATTTGGGGGAATTGTCCATGGGGCAGAAGAAAAAGGCTTTCATGTGTTTCGCGCTGGCCGCCAACACTTCTTTACTGCTCATGGATGAGCCTAGTAACGGACTGGATATTCCTTCCAAAAGTCAGTTCCGCAAGGTGATTGCATCGGGCATGACAGATGACAAATCAGTGATTATTTCTACCCATCAGGTGAGGGATATCGACAGCCTGTTGGACCATGTGGTGATAATCGACGGTACTCATGTGCTGCTGAATGAATCGGTTAAGGACATTTGCGCGAAACTATATTTTGCCGAACAAGGAATGAATGAACCCACAGGAGATGCATTGTATGTGCAGCCTTCGGTTCAGGGAAACAGCGTGATTCTTTCTAATGTTTATAACGAAGAAACCAAGCTGAATCTGGAAGTACTGTTCAATGCTATGTTGGCAGAAAGAGAAAAAATGCAATCAATATTTAACAAGTAAAGACACAGATACATTATGGATACTAATCATTTCTTTAGCTTTTCGCGTATTGCCATGGTCATGAAACGCGAGATTATAGAAAATTGGAAAAAGAACCTTTATGCTTTCATCGGACTTTATGCAGCCTTTGCGCTGGTCGTGGTGGGTAATATGTGGGGAATGAGTATGAATGCTGAAAATGCATTTGCTAGTCCTGATATCTTCTTTGTTAGGTATTGTACGAATATACTGGGGGCTTTTATCTTTATATGTCTGTTGGGCAGTTTGATTTATGCTTCCGGCATTTTAGATAATATGAGAAATAAAGAGATGCGCATATCTTTCTTGATGCTTCCTGCAACAATGTTGGAGAAGTATGTGGCACGCTTCCTGATGGCTACGCTGGGATTTATAATAGCTGCCATTGTTGGAATGCTTTTGGCAGAGGTTACTCGTTATATTCTGCTTCCTTTGTTTGACTTGCCTGATGTGTTTCATAGTTCCGCATTGTTTAAAGTATTTTCTATGCTTACTATAGATGGTGAGCAGGCATTTAGAGGTTCCTATGCATTTAATATGGAGTATATGCCTTGGTTGGGTGAGGCTTGTGGATGGAGCTTTTTGATTTGGTCACACTCACTCTATGTTTTAGGAGGAAGTTTTTGGTACAAGAGAGCTTTTCTCAAGACTTTGGGGACACTGATTGTGATTTCTATCCTTGGCTCTATTATCACGGTACAGATTGTGGAGTGGATAGGAGAAGAAGGCATGATGGGTCTTCACGACTGGTTGGAAGAAAACTTCCAGTGGATGACGCTGAACAAACTGCTTGCATTTGGCGGTGCTTTCTTTAGTGCTTTCACAATGTTCAACTGGTGGTTGGGCTATAAGCTCTTTACCCGTTCGCAAGTTATTAAACCTAAATTTCGTTTGCTATGAAATTTAAAGAAAGTAAATCTATTTATTTGCAGATAGCCGACCGGATATGTGACGAGATTCTGCAAGGGCAATATCCCGAAGAAGAGCGAATCCCTTCGGTCAGGGAATATGCCGGCACAGTGGAAGTGAATGCCAATACAGTAGTCCGCACTTATGATTATTTGCAAGGGTTGGAAATCATATACAATAAACGAGGTATTGGCTATTTTGTATCGACAGGAGCTAAAGAGCGAATTATCACTCTTCGCAAAGATACCTTCTTGCATGAGGACTTACCGGAGTTTTTCAGACAACTGAAGACATTGGAGATTTCCATGGATGAGATAGACAAGATGTATAAAAAATATTTGGAACAACAATAGTAACACAAACACATTTTTCAGTGGGGTATCAAAACTCAGATGGTCTATCAAACCATCAACTGTAGGGGCAGGGTTTGCCTGCCCGAATACGCAAACAAGCTATTTGGGGAGAGCAATCTCGCCCCTACTAATAAAATGACAGCATAATCAACGTTTAGAAACAGTTCAATTATTTATTTTGATTGATAGTATAATGTATATAAAAAGACTACAGCGATAATCCATATTATCAGCAGGGCTATAAAACATATTTTTATCCATTGGTAAAATTTCCTTAAACTGCTTTCATGGGAAGTCTTCTTTTTATATTTCTGCCATGCTGTAATATTATGCCTAAAATAGGGCACATGAATGTAAGTAGAATAGCCAGAAGTAATATAGTCTTTATATGTTTATTTATGTGGCTTTAGAATGCGCAACTAATAGCGCTTGTTAGTGCACCCGTAACCGTACAAGCTCCAAAGAATAGATCACCGACATCACATAATATAGGATGATTGTTCTTATAATAATCTTTGTGTAAAATTAGCTTGCTTCTGTATTTGAATGTTATTAGAACCAAACTTACTTTACGTGATTAAGGATGGGGTTAGTTAGTATGCTATGTGATTCGATATCTATGATTTAAGAGCATAGGACTTTTATGCTCTGAAGAAGCGTATCAAAATGAATATGCGGCTGTGGATAGGAGTTCATTAATCTTTGTTGATATTATTAGGTACGGAAAGTGATTTTATCAAAACCTTTTGTTGAATGATTGTCTGAATCTCTTTATTTCTTGATATAAGTCAAACAGTTACCATCCGAAAACTCAGTAACTTTGCACCTCAAAAAACAGGGTAACAAGTGAATGAAATAAAAGAACCGAGAAGTGTACGCCGGAATTTGTCTAAACTGGTCGTACCTATCTTTATAGAAACTTTATTGATTATGATGCTGGGGGCAGTTGACACTATCATGCTGAGCCAGTATTCAGACAATGCAGTTGCCGCCGTCGGAGTGGTGAACCAGTTGATTATGTTTGCCTTTCTTATCTTTGAGGTGATAAACCTGGGTACCTCTGTACTTTGTTCGCAATATTTGGGGGCAAAGAAACAGAAGAATGTGGTTCAGGTGGTAGGCGTGGCTATTCTGCTCAATCTTGTGCTCGGATTAGTGGTAAGTACTATTTTGCATTATGGTGCGCCGTTGTTATTGACACTGATGGGACTGCGTCCTGAATTAATGGTCTATGGAGTGGGGTATATGGAGATAGTGGGGGCGTTTGCCTTCTTTCAGGCACTTTCACTGACGGTTTCTGCGTCTTTGCGTAGTGCTAACAAGGCTGTCTATCCTATGATGGTCATTGTGGTGGTGAATATCCTGAATATCATAGGTAATTACTCCTTAATCTTCGGTAAGTTCGGCATGCCGGCGTTGGGGGTGGAAGGAGCGGCTATTTCGACGGCTTTTGCCAGAGGAGTGTCGATGATTATCCTTTTTATTATTCTGTTTCGTAAATATATACCCAAGTTCCCGATTGACTACTTCCGACCTTTTCCCTTTGTGGAACTGAAGAATCTGTTGAAAATCGGTCTTCCGTCGGCAGGGGAGAACATGTCTTATAGCTTATCGCAGGTGTTACTGACTTATTTTATCAATATGCTTGGAAATGAAGCTCTTACTACGCGAACATACGTGGTTAATATGGTGATGTTTGTCTATCTGTTTGCGATAGCCATGGCACAAGGCGGGGCTATCTGCATCGGGCATTTGGTGGGGGAGAAGAAAATAAGAGCTGCCTATTTGTTGGGCAAGTATGTAATGCGTATTTCTATTTTAGTGTCGCTGGTACTTTCCTGTATTTGGGCTTTGATGGGGCACACGCTCTTTAGTTGGTTGACAGACAATGCGGAGATTGTCCGTTTGGGTACTGTCATCCTTTTTGTCGATGTGATACTTGAAGTGGGGCGTGCCATTAACATTTATGCCACCAATGCCCTTCGTGCAACCGGAGATGTGAACTATCCTTTTTATGTAGGGGTAGTTGTACAATGGAGCATAGCAGTAGGCTGCGGCTATCTGTTCGGGCTCTATTGGGGGTGGGGACTGGTCGGTATGTGGTGTGCTTTCTTGCTGGACGAGAACATTCGCGGCATCATTTTTGTGCGGCGTTGGAATAGTATGAAGTGGGCAAAGAAAGGATTTGTGAAATAATAAATGTGATTTTCGCAAACTTTATAGTGATTGAGGCGGTTAAACTCAATAAAAAGAATTAATTTTGCAATCTGATAATTATCTAAAATACATTATGGAGCTCGATTTACTCACGGCAATATCACCTATTGACGGTCGATACAGAGGAAAAGCGGGAGCTTTGGCCTCTTATTTTTCTGAATTTGCACTCATTAAGTACCGTGTGCAGGTAGAAATAGAATATTTCATCACTTTATGTGAGCTACCGTTACCGCAGCTGACAAGCTTTGATCATGCACGTTTTGCATCGCTTCGTGCTATCTACCAAAACTTCTCGGAAGCCGATGCCGGACGCATTAAGGAAATAGAGAGTGTTACAAACCACGACGTTAAAGCTGTAGAATATTTCATTAAGGAACAATTTGACAAGTTGGGCGGAATGGAAGAATACAAGGAGTTTATCCACTTCGGCCTTACTTCTCAGGACATTAATAATACGTCAGTGCCTTTGTCTGTCAAAGAAGCGCTGGAACAAGTATATTATCCGCAGATTGAAGAACTGATTGCGCAGCTGACTGCTTACGCAGAAGAATGGGCGAATATCCCGATGTTGGCAAAGACTCACGGACAGCCTGCGTCTCCCACTCGTTTGGGCAAGGAAATCATGGTGTTCGTTTATCGCCTTAACCGTCAGTTGGCTGTGCTGAAGGCTTGTCCCATTACTGCTAAATTTGGTGGAGCCACAGGTAATTATAATGCGCATCATGTGGCATATCCGCAATATGACTGGAAAGCATTCGGCAATAAGTTTGTGGCAGAGAAACTCGGTCTGGAACGCGAGGAATATACCACTCAGATTTCAAACTATGACAATCTGGGAGCTATCTTTGATGCCATGAAACGCATTAATACCATAATGATTGACATGAACCGCGATTTCTGGCAGTATATCTCTATGGAATATTTTAAGCAGAAAATCAAGGCGGGTGAAGTCGGTTCGAGTGCCATGCCGCACAAAGTGAACCCTATCGACTTTGAAAATGCGGAAGGAAACTTGGGAATGGCCAATGCTATATTGGAGCACCTTTCTTCTAAACTGCCGGTTTCGCGCTTGCAGCGTGACTTGACAGATTCTACAGTGTTGCGCAATGTAGGTGTACCTTTCGGACATATCATCATTGCCATTCAAAGTTCATTGAAGGGATTGCGTAAGCTGCTGCTGAATGAACATAAGATTTATGAGGATTTGGATAACTGCTGGAGTGTAGTGGCAGAAGCTATTCAAACCATTCTTCGCCGGGAGGCTTATCCGCACCCGTATGAGGCACTGAAAACGTTAACACGTACTAATCAGGCTATTACCGAATCGTCTATCAAAGAATTTATCGAGACATTAAATGTCGGTGAAGAAATAAAAAAAGAGCTGCGTGAGATTACGCCGCACAACTATACAGGCATTTAAAACGTTATTTATTTAAAGTAAAAAAAGAAACAGAGCCCGAGAGGGCGTTATACATTAATTTAATTAAAGAGAAATCATGAGTACAGAAAATGAAAACAGACAAGAAGGTTCTGTAAACGAAGAAAACCAGAATGTCAGCCGTGATGGTGGTTATAAGTCTTATAACAGAGACAATAATTACAACAGATACAACAACGACGGCGAACAGCGTCAGTATCGTCCCCGCACTAACTATAACCGTGAGGGAGGAGAACGCCCTTATCGCTCTTCATATAATAATGGTGAGCGTCCTTCTTACAATCGTTATAATAATGGCGAACGTCCGCAACGTCCCCGTTTCAATTCTAACAGTGAAGAAGGTGGTGAACGCCAGTATCGTCCTCGTACTAATTATAATCGTGAAGGGGGAGAACAGCGTCAGTATCGTCCTCGTACCAACTATAGCGGTGAAGGTGGTGAACAGCGTCCTTACTCTCCGCGTCCTCGCGTAGGAGGTTATAATCAAGGAGGTGGATATAACCGTGAGGGCGGCGACCGTCCTTATCGTCCGCGTACCGGGGGGTATAACCAAGGTGGAGGATACAACCGTCCTTACCGTCCGCGTACCAGTGATTATAATCCGAATGCTAAATATAGCTTGAAAAAGCAGATAGAATATAAGGATATACTGACTGATCCGAACGAACCGATTCGTTTGAATAAATTCCTGGCAAATGCAGGTGTTTGTTCTCGTCGCGAAGCTGATGAATTCATCACTGCGGGAGTGGTAAGCGTAAATGGTGTAATAGTAACAGAATTGGGTACTAAAATCAAGCGTACAGACGAAGTGAAGTTCCACGATGAACCGGTGAGCATTGAACGTAAAGCTTATGTTTTGCTGAACAAACCGAAAGATTGCGTGACTACTTCCGATGATCCTCAGGAACGTAAGACAGTGATGGATTTTGTGAAGGGTGCTTGTAAGGAGCGTATCTATCCTGTAGGTCGTCTGGACCGTAACACTACCGGTGTTCTGCTATTGACCAATGACGGTGATTTGGCTTCAAAACTGACTCATCCGAAATACTTGAAGAAGAAGATTTATCATGTATATTGTGATAAGAATGTAGCTAAGGCAGATCTCGATCAAATTGCAGCCGGTATTACTTTGGATGACGGTGATATTCATGCAGATGCCATCAGTTATGCATCGGATACAGACAAGTCGCAGGTAGGTATTGAAATCCACTCCGGAAAGAACCGTATCGTGCGCCGTATTTTTGAATCACTGGGTTATAAGGTTGTGAAACTGGACCGTGTATATTTTGCGGGTCTAACCAAGAAAGGGCTTCGTCGCGGTGACTGGCGTTACCTGACAGAACAGGAAGTGAATATGCTTCGTATGGGCTCATTCGAATAATCAAGTAAAATAATAATTAAGAGACAAAACAATGGAAAAAATTAGTAGAACAAAGGTAGTTGACCTGTTGAAGCGTCGTGATTTTGGCGCAATGGTCAATGTAAAAGGTTGGGTTCGTACCCGCCGTGGTAGCAAACAGGTAAATTTTATCGCCCTGAATGACGGTTCTACAATAAATAATGTGCAGATAGTAGTTGATTTGTCAAATTTCGATGAAGAAATATTGAAACTCATCACTACAGGTGCATGTATCAGTGTGAATGGTGAACTGACCGAATCTATCGGTTCCGGTCAGGCTGCCGAGATTCAGGCACGTGAAATAGAGGTGCTGGGTGCTTGCGATAACACTTATCCGTTGCAGAAAAAAGGTCATACGATGGAATTCCTTCGTGAGATTGCTCACTTGCGTCCGCGTACCAATACTTTCGGCGCAGTGTTCCGCATTCGTCACAATATGGCAATTGCTATCCATAAGTTTTTTCATGAACGTGGCTTTTTCTACTTCCATACTCCTATTATTACAGCATCAGACTGTGAAGGAGCCGGTCAGATGTTCCAGGTTACTACCAAGAATCTCTATGACTTGAAGAAGGATGAAAACGGCTCTATTATTTATGATGATGATTTCTTTGGCAAACAGGCAAGTCTGACTGTTTCCGGTCAGTTGGAAGGTGAGCTGGCTGCCACGGCATTGGGCGCTATTTATACCTTCGGTCCGACTTTCCGTGCCGAAAATTCGAATACTCCGCGTCACTTGGCAGAGTTCTGGATGATTGAGCCGGAAGTTGCTTTCAATGATATCATCGACAACATGGATTTGGCTGAAGATTTCATTAAATACTGTGTTCGGTGGGCATTGGATAATTGCTATGACGATGTGAAGTTCTTGAATGATATGTTCGATAAGGGCTTGATAGAGCGTTTGCAGGGCGTATTGAAAGAAACTTTCGTTCGTTTGCCTTATACAGAAGGTATCAAGATCTTGGAAGAAGCGGTAGCGAAAGGGCATAAGTTTGAATTCCCGGTTTATTGGGGGGTAGACTTGGCGTCAGAGCACGAACGCTTCTTGGTGGAAGAACACTTCAAACGTCCGGTTATTCTGACTGACTATCCGAAAGAAATCAAGGCATTCTATATGAAGCAGAATGAAGATGGAAAGACCGTTCGCGCCATGGATGTATTGTTCCCGAAGATTGGTGAAATCATTGGTGGTTCCGAACGTGAAGCAGACTATGATAAACTGATGACCCGCATTCAGGAATTGAACATTCCGATGAAAGATATGTGGTGGTATCTGGATACGCGTAAGTTTGGTTCATGTCCTCACTCCGGTTTCGGACTCGGATTCGAGCGTCTGCTATTGTTTGTAACAGGCATGACCAATATCCGCGACGTGATTCCGTTCCCGCGTACTCCGCGCAATGCTGAATTCTAAAAGATATAAATAATGATGGAAATCCTGCCCTATAACATAGAGCAGGATTTTTTTTTGCATTTACCTGTAAAAAAGTTATTTAAAAACGTGGATATATGAAAATTATTTCTAATTTTGTGTATCCACATTACGCAATTTGTTAACTAAATATTATACGACTATGAAACGACATTCTTTATTTTTACTGCTGATAGCATTTATGCTGATCGGTACTTCTCGTGTAATGGGACAAAATAAATCTGCTGTTGCCCCTGCTGATTTAAAAGGTATTTGGCAGATGTGTTTTTATGTATCCGGCGTTCCGAATACTCCCGGAGAGTTAAAGCCGAGTAATTCATTCAAAATCTTGTCTGATGATGGAAAGTTTACCAATATGACGGTAATTCCTAACCATGGAGCTATTATTATTGGTGCGGGTACCTATAAACAGACCGCAGAGAATGCATATACAGAGCATGTAGAGAAGAATCTGCATTTACCTCAATTGGTGGGCTCAGACAATATCTTGGAGTTCGAGATGAAAGGTGGTGATGTAATGGTATTGAAGTTCTTTGTGAAAACAGATAAGGACGGCAATGATATCAATTCATGGTATTATGAAACTTGGAAACGGGTGAAGATGCCGGCTGCTTATCCAAAAGATTTGGTAAGATAATAAGTAGTTGGAAAAATACAATATAAGGCGGGCGAGAGTCCGCCTTATATTGTATTTTGCACAATTCTTCAAAAAATGTGCTATTCTTCATCACTTTTATGGCTTTGGAAGAACAAAGATTAGAAATAATCGTTAACTTTGTCACCAATAACATAAAATAGAAAAGGAGATTAATGTCTAAGCTTTATATAATAGCAGGTTGCAATGGGGCCGGAAAAACGACGGCATCCTACACAGTGCTTCCCGAAATATTGGACTGTCGCGAGTTTGTCAATGCCGACGAAATCGCAAAAGGTCTTTCTCCTTTTAATCCCTCAAGTGTAGCCATTGAAGCCGGCCGGCTAATGCTTAAGCGCATTGGCGAATTGCTTTCTGCCGGAGTCAGCTTTTCTGTTGAAACAACGCTCTCTACCCGTTCTTATATTAATCTCATTCATCAGGCGCAAAGTCAGGGCTATAGTGTCAGTCTGATTTATTTTTGGTTGAACTCACCTGAATTGGCTATTGAACGGGTAAAGCAACGTGTTGCCAATGGAGGGCATGATGTGCCGGCGCCTATCATTCGTCGTCGTTACCGTGCGGGATTGGATAACTTCTTCCATATTTATATGTCATGTGTGGACTATTGGATGCTGGCAGACAATAGCTCTACACCGCGTGTTATTGTGGCTGATGCTTTTCGTTTGCGGGAAGAGCCACATATTTATAATCATGAACTCTTTAATAAAATCAGAAGTTATGTCAACTGAAGAAGAATATAAGGAACTGAGCGAGAAATTGCGTTATGGTTTGGAACTGGCCGAACAGCGATTAATAGAAGAAACAGCTCGTCGTGAAGGGACGTTGTGTTATGGTCGTCCTGATGGAAAAGTGGTGCGGGTATCTGCAACGGAACTTTTGAAGCTTCGCCAGTCTGCCGGATATGCTTGTCCGGTTGGTGAATCCGAATCGGGCTGGAGACATTAAAAGAATATTTTAAATAAAAATAAATTGGGGAGATGGATTAATCTTCCCTTTTTTGCTGCCGTATGTAAGCTCTCTCCCTGAAAATCAACCAAAAAAATGCTTAATTTGTTTGCCAGTTCGAAGAAAAGCCGTACCTTTGCAAGCCGATTATTATCAAAAGTTTATAAAGAATTAA
>OGOJ01002579.1_pt1 | contig 11208 bp, 10 predicted proteins | sample 1552601 | NCBI WGS metagenome assembly OGOJ01 (sample SAMEA2580184, study PRJEB22360) | human gut metagenome | biome: human gut; feature: human-associated habitat; material: faeces | place: Denmark | collected 2008/2010
TCGGCAGTGGCGGCTATCTGTCGGCTGGAGATGTCTGTGCGCGACGCTATATGGGATAAAATGTTCGGTTCCATTACTTTCTTTTTAGAGTGAACACCGTAATTTCCGGTGTGGCGCCGATGCGCATAGGTATTCCCACCTCGCCGGTGCCGATGTTGACGTACAGCATTTTGCCGTCCTCGTTGCTGAGTCCCTGCCAGTGCTGGTATTTCCATACCGACGGCGACAGTTTGATGCCTGCCACCGACAGCATCATCTGCATTGCGTGGGTGTGGCCCGACAGCGTCAGGTCGATGTTCGACTGCTTGCTGACGATGCTTTCCCAATGCTTTGGGTTGTGGGTGAGCAGCAGCTTGAACCGGCTGTCGTTGACGTCGGGATATGCTTTGCCGAGGTCGCCGTAGGTTGGAAATGGAGGCTCGCCCCAGTTTTCCACGCCGATCACTGCTATGGAGTCGCCGCCTTGCCGCAGAAATATGTGTTCGTTGAGCAGCAGTGTCCAGCCAAGGCTGTCGCGCTGTATGCTTATGAGACGGTCGAGGTTGGCTTTTTTGTCGGCAGCCGAGCTCCATTTGTAGTAGTCGCCGTAGTCGTGGTTGCCGAGGATTGAGATTACGCCGTCTTTCGCTTTGATTTGACGTAGTGTCGGAATGAAAGGGTTGATTTCATCAGTCTTTCGATTCACAATGTCGCCTGTCACCACAACGAGGTCGGCGTGCTGGGCGTTTATCTCCTTCACGATGCTCTCCACGATTGATGTGCGGTTGCCGTAGGTGCCGGTGTGAAGGTCGGACACTTGGAGTATGCGGTAGCCGTCGAATGCCGCGGGAAGGTTGGCAGACGTTATTGTAACGTTGTTGACCTCAAGTTGGCGCGGTGTGACGATGGCTCCCCACCACATTGTCAACAGTACGGCTGCGCCTATTGCTATGCCGGCTATGCGCCATTTGCGCATGGCGCGGCTCTGTCGCAGGCGTGGAATCATGGATATGGCGTAGAATGGCATGTATATGAGTTTTGCCGCCGAAACGGATATTGCGGAGAATAGTCCCCACATCATCATGATGAAAAACTCTTCGCCCGCTTGCGATTTCGCAAACGCTGCAATTACGGCAAGCACGATATAAATGATGGCTGAAACCGCAATGTGTGCGGTTGTCAGCCATCGATGCCCGAGTTTCCGCAGTTGCTTGTAGATGCTGACATCGGTCAGCGCCATTGCTGCTGCAAAGAGCAGCAACGCAAGTATTGGAAGTCTCATATAGGATGTTGAAACGATGTCTTTTTAAAGTTCTCCGAGTGCTTTTAGTTTGTTTACCAAAGGGTTGGAATACATTACGAGAATCTTCTCGCGCATAAATGCGTAGTCTTCGTCGGTCAATGTGAAATCCACCTCTTTCTGCACTTTTGCCAATTGTCCGCTGAGGTATGCCTCAAATTTGTCGTGGTCCTCCTTTGTATAGCGGTCGTTGAAGCGAGAATCGTTGAAACGCTCGCCGAACGCGATGTAGTTGCAAGGGTAGATGCGGTAGTTGGAGTGGATTTGACGGTCGATGATGTTGCTCACGCCGAGCAGTGTTTCCTGCTTGTCCAACCCGCGGAGCTTCTCCATTTCCGGGTTGATGCAGTCTGTGAATGTGAAATGCACACGTCCTTTGTTTTGAAGCAGACCTGTTTCCATACTGAAAAGGTCGTCGCGTTTTGTCTTTTTGAAATCCGGGTCTTTCGCTTTCAAAAGAAACTCGCGCGCTTTCAGATAGTCGTTGGGGTCAAGTTCATAACTGATGGCGACAGGCATGATGTTCAATTCAAGGAGATTGTCGATAGTCGATTTTCCACCCTTGATTGCGAGCATCTTGATGAGGCTTTCCTGAGTGGTGTCGCTGCTGTCTTTGGCGCGTCCTTGGCGTTGTGCAATCCAAACTGACTCATGCTTTTGCGTGATGGCGAAGTGGATGTAGCCCGACAGCTGTTCGGCAGCGCCGAGAGCTTGGCGGATATTAAGGTCGCGTTTAACGATTACGCTTTTGTTGATTCTTACGAGGTCCTCAATCCATTTGTAGATAAGAAGGTTGCTGCCGATTGCCACTTCCGTGGTGCGGTAGTGGTTGTAGAGCAGGGCGAGGTTTAGGAATGAGGCGTCGAGCACAATGTCGCGGTGGTTTGTCATCATTGTGTACGACTTATTTTGGTCTACTTTCTCGATGTTGTCATAAGAAATGCCCTCTGTGGTTTTTGCAGCGAGAAGTTTCAGGAAGTCAAACATCACGTTTTCCTGGAATTCCTTCTTCGTGTTTATTTGCAGAAGCATTTTGCAGAAGCCGTCAAAGTCAATGTCGGGCATCACCCATGTGACGGCGTGCTTGAACCCGTCTTCGGCGACAAGTTCCTTCATTTTTTCCTTGAATTGGGCATCGGAAAACGGACAAATGTCACTGAATTCTTGTGGGGTTGCTATCTCATTCATATATATTCTGATTTTAAGATTTCCATACTTGTAATAATGTTCAAAGGTAAGAAATCTTATTGGAATAAAAAAGGTTTTTGACCTAATTTATAGCACTGCGGCTGTATAATCTTCCCATTTTTTTATGAGTGCGGTCATATCGGCTGGAATCTCGCTGTTGAAGAACATTTCTTCGCGTGTGCGGGGGTGTACGAAGCCAAGCGTTTTGGCGTGGAGGGCCTGACGCGGACAGATTTTGAAGCAGTTTTGCACAAACTGAGTGTACTTTGCCGCCGTGGTGCCTCTGATGATTTTGTCGCCGCCGTAGCGAGCGTCGTTGAAGAGAGGGTGGCCGATATGCTTCATGTGCACACGTATCTGGTGTGTGCGTCCTGTTTCGAGTTGGCATTGCACCACTGCTACGTGGCTGAGGTTTTCGATAACCTTGTAGTGGGTGACGGCGTGTTTGCCCTGGTCGCCTTCGGGGAAGACAGCCATTTGCAGGCGGTCTTTCGGATTGCGGCCGATGTTGCCTTCCACAGTCCCGTGGTCTTCAGTGAATTTACCCCATACCAGCGCCACGTATTGGCGATGGGTTGTCTTGTTGAAGAATTGCTTGCCGAGAAAAGTCTTGGCATCTGGTGTCTTGGCAATGACAAGCAGTCCCGATGTGTCTTTGTCGATGCGGTGCACGAGACCGAGCCGCGGGTCGCTGACGTCGTAGTCGGGGTCGTTGCGGAAATGGTAGGCGAGGGCATTGACCAGTGTGCCTGAATAGTTGCCGTGTCCGGGATGCACAACCAGTCCGGCGGGCTTGTTGACAACGAGCAGTTGGTCGTCTTCATACACTATGTCGAGAGGGATGTCCTCCGGAATGATGTCGAGTTCGTAGCGCGGGCGGTCCATCACAAGCGAGATGATGTCGCCCGGCTTGACGCGGTAGTTCGACTTCACCGCTTTGCCGTTGGCAAGTATGCAGTTGGCTTCTGCTGCTTGCTGGATACGGTTGCGCGAAGTGTTGTCGATGTGGCTCACAAGGAATTTGTCCACACGGAGCAGGTTTTGCCCCTTCTCCGCGACAAATCGGTAGTGTTCCCAAAGTTCCTGACCGTCACCGCTGTCCGTCTGGATGGCGTCGGCTTCTAATATATCGTCAATGTCTTGTTCCATTATATGTTTTTATTCCAGATTGTTGCTATCGTCGAATTCAAACGACAGGCTGTCGGAGTTGCCCGACAGGTCTTCCTCTATGATGCCGCTGAGCGAGCCGTCGCCAACGAAGAGAGTCACGGTGGCGTTTACGGGAATCTTGCTTCCCTCGGTCAGCGATGCGCCATTGCAGCGGACGTCGGTTACAAGGTCGCGGAATTCAGACGGCACACTCTGTATCCTTACGTCTTTGATGCCCAGAGCTGTAAGTATTGACTGGCTTTGACGCGACGACATGTCGGTGAGCATAGGCACCTTGACCAATTTTGTGGAGTATGTGCGTATTGTAACGTATATTGTACGTCCGTCCTTCACAAACGAGCCCGCCTCGGGGTTCTGCTCGAGTATGCTTCCAGGGCGTGCGCCTTCGACGTATGATGAGTCGGCAATCTCGATTTTTAGATTGCGTCGGTCGAGCATCTCGGTGGCTTTTTCAACGTCCATTCCAGTAAGGCTGGGTACGGTCTCCTTGTTGCCGTGGTTGGTAAACACGCTGAGTGCGAAATAGCTGATTACCAGCAAAAGTATATCGACTAAAGCGATTAGAATCACCGTCGACAATATTTTATGCTTCTTGTAGAATGAAGTCAATGTGTTTATTGTTTCTGCCACTTTGTTGTCGTTTTTAATTCAAGATACAAAGATAGTGCAAGGTGAGTGAAAAGAAAAGTGCTTGCACGATTTTCTTTTCCGAACCGCCGCCTATCTTATGGAAAGATAGTGCAAGGTGAGTGAAAAACCGAACAAGCCGAGCGAAAAATGAAGCTTGCTTCAATTTTTCCGAGGCGCCGTCGGTTTTATCAAAAAGAAAAGCGCTTGCACGATTTTGAACCGCCCGTGATGAGCATAAAAAAACGGCCGCATCCTTGCGGATACAGCCGTAGTCATTGAAAGCGATGTCGGTTAGAGGCTCACTTTTTCTTTTTCCTTAACGAGGTTTCTGTACATCACTTTGCCCTCGATGTATTCCTGAGTTGCGATAAGCACAGGTTTCGGCAATTTCTCGTAGTAACGGGAGATTTCAATCTGCTCTCTGTTTTCGGAAACTTCTTCAAGGTTGTCGTTGAGAGTGGCGAACTCTTGAAGTTTCTTTTCCAAGTCCTTTTTCATCTCTACGGCAATCTGGTTGGCGCGTTTTGCGATGATGCAAACAGTTTCATACACGTTGCCGGTGTCTTGTGAAAGTTTGATCACATCGCGAGTAACCGTGTTAAGCGGCGCATTCGATCTCTTGTAGTCCATTATCTATATGAATTTAATGTTGTTTTATCGTGTTACTTGTTGAGATAGTTGTTGGCTATCTTGAAAATATTGTCAGCCTCGCTGCGGTATTTGCTCTCTGGGTAGTCGTTGATGAAAGAGTAGTACTCATCAATCACTTCGCGGTAGCGGTCGGCCTTCTTCTCGATGACGCTCTGGTATGCCTGTTGGAATTTGGCTTTCAGCACAATCATCTGCAGTTGTTCCTTATGTTTTGTGTAGGGATAGTTTTTCAGCGCGTTTGTCGCCACAATTACGGCGCTTTCGTAGTTGTTGCCGAGATAATTTCCGAGATTGTAGTAAAGCTGGGCGTTGTCGATTTCTTTCTGAACCAACTTGTCCTGCAACTCAAAGATGGCTGATTGGGCTATCGACTTCTTGTCGCTGTTGGGGAAGTAGTCAAGAAATCGCTGAAGTTCGTCAATTGCCTTGTAGGTGTCGGTTTGGTCCAGCTGCGGCTCCGGAGAGTCGAGGTAGTAGCCGTAGCCGGCATAGAAACGCGCCAACTCGGTATATTTTCCCTTTGGATAGTGCGTGTAATAGGTTTGGAAATACGTGCTTGCCGAGGCATAGTCCTTGTTCTCATAGTGGCTGAGCCCCAAGAGGTAGAGCGATTCTTCCGCTTTGTCGGTGCCTTTCAGCACCTTCACCACGTCTTCAAGCAGCGTTGCAGCCTGGACGTATTTGCGCTCCTCGAAAGCCTTTTTGGCGTATTCGTATTTATAGTTGGTATCAGAGCTTTTCAGCACCTTGTTGTATTCTCCGCATCCTGTGAGCACGGCGGCGCAAAGCAATGATAATATCAGTTTATTTCGCATTCTCAGAATTGTCTATTTTCTATCAGAATGCAAAATTACGCTTTTCTTGCCACATGACAAAGCCTTTTTGTGGTTAAATAGCATTAAAATCGCAAGTTGGCTATGAAAAAGCCGAGAATGATGACGGATGGCCTATTTTCGCCTCCGGCGTCCGCAATTTATTGTGGCAGTGACGGCAGATGACAAAATGCTATAAAACATATTATTTTTTTGGGTTTTTCCTTGTCCGTTTCGGAAAATAATTCCTAAATTTGCTCTGTGTAAATGACAATTTACTATATACCAAATATTAATACCAAAAACTATGAATGTAGAAAAAATTCTATCCGATCTCGAGGCCAAACATCCTGGTGAAAAGGAATATTTGCAGGCCGTCAAAGAGGTGCTTCTTTCAGTTAAGGACGTCTATGAACAGCATCCTGAATTTGAAAGCGCAAAAATCATTGAAAGAATGGTGGAGCCAGACCGTATTTTCACGTTCCGTGTGCTCTGGACTGACGACAATGGAGAAGTGCAGACCAATATTGGTTATCGGGTGCAATTCAATAATGCCATCGGTCCGTATAAGGGAGGTATCCGTTTCCACGCTTCTGTAAACTTGTCAATTCTCAAATTCTTGGGCTTCGAGCAGACGTTCAAGAATGCGTTGACCACTCTTCCTATGGGTGGCGGCAAGGGCGGTTCTGACTTCAGCCCGCGCGGAAAGTCGGACAAGGAAATCATGCGTTTCTGCCAGGCGTTCATTCTTGAGTTGTGGCGCAATCTCGGTCCTGACCGCGACGTTCCTGCCGGTGATATCGGTGTAGGCGGACGAGAAGTGGGCTATATGTATGGAATGTACAAGAAATTGGCTCAGGAGCATACAGGTACGTTTACAGGCAAGGGTCTCGACTTTGGTGGATCGCGCATCCGTCCGGAGGCTACAGGATTTGGTGCTCTTTATTTCGTTCAGAATATGCTTCATCGTATGGGCGACGATATAAAAGGCAAGACTGTGGCTATCTCTGGCTTTGGAAATGTGGCTTGGGGCGCAGCTTTGAAGGCGACTGAACTTGGTGCCAAGGTGGTTACAATTTCTGGTCCTGACGGATATGTATACGATCCTGACGGTATCAGTGGCGAGAAGATTGATTATATGCTCGAGCTTCGTGCTTCCGGCAATGACGTGGTTGAGCCATACGTGGAGAAATTCCCTGGCGCTCAGTTCTTCGCAGGCAAGAAGCCGTGGGAGCGCAAGGTCGACATCTGTCTGCCATGTGCAACACAGAATGAGGTTTGCAAGGCTGATGCAGACATGATTGTTGCCAACGGTGCGGAAATCCTCGCCGAGGTTTCAAACATGGGATGTACGCCTGAGGCTATCGACACATTCATCGCAAGCAAGACTGTATATGCTCCTGGCAAGGCTGTGAATGCTGGTGGTGTGGCTACTTCTGGGTTGGAGATGAGCCAGAACGCTATGCACCTCACTTGGACAGAGGCTGAAGTGGATCAGAAGTTGCATCAAATTATGCACGACATCCACGAGCAGTGCGTGAAATACGGAACTCAACCTGATGGCGCAGTCAACTATATGAAGGGTGCGAATATCGCTGGTTTCATGAAGGTGGCTCACGCTATGATGGGACAAGGTTACGTTTAGTATTGTATTGAGAAAATCTTAAAAATAATGTTATATGTGCCGCTCCTATGTGAATGGGGGCGGCATTTTGTATGCGCAAAAAGCAACCGGCACACCAAGTGTGCCGGTTGTGCAGATGGCGTTATGCTGTATTATGCTTTTTCGATGTAGTCAACAAGCCATTTGCCGACCTCGCTGGTGCGGTATGCTTTGGCGCCGTCGGATGCGATGTCCGCGGTTACTACTCCAGCATCCATTGAGGCGTTGACAGCCTTTCGGATGAGTTCCGCCTCGGCTTCCAGGTTGAATGAGTATTCAAGCATCATAGCCGCCGACAGCACTGTGGCGAGAGGGTTGGCGATGTCTTTGCCGGCAGCCTGGGGGTAGGAGCCGTGGATAGGTTCGAACACCGATGTGTGTGTGCCTATCGACGCTGACGGCAGCATGCCAAGCGAACCGGTAATCACAGAGCCCTCGTCGGTCAGAATGTCGCCAAACATATTTTCGGTGACAAGCACGTCGAAGTCTTTTGGCCATTGTATTATGCGCATAGCTGCATTGTCGACGTAGATGTATTCGGTTGTCACGGCGGGATGTTCGGCGGCTATTCCGCGTGCCACTTCGCGCCACAGGCGTGACGTGGCGAGAATGTTGGCTTTGTCGACAACGGTCACTTTCTTGCGGCGTTTTTCGGCATATTGATAGGCGAGGCGCACGATGCGCTCAATTTCGTAGCGCGAATAGACGCAGGTGTCGTAGGCTGTCTGCCCGTCTTCGCTGCGGCCTTGTGGACGCCCGAAGTAAAGGCCTCCAGTAAGTTCGCGGATACAGATGAAGTCGGCGCCGTCAACGAGGTCGGCGCGCAGAGGCGACTTGTGGATAAGTCCGGGAAAAGTGGTTACGGGGCGTATGTTGGCATACAGCCCGAGTTGTTTGCGCATGGCGAGCAATCCTTGTTCCGGACGCACTTTTGCGGTCGGGTCGTTGTCGTATTTAGGCGAGCCGATGGCACCAAACAGCACTGCGTCAGACTCCATGCAGAGGTGATGGGTCTCCTCGGGATAAGGCGAGCCTGTGGCATCGATGGCGCAGGCGCCCACGAGGGCTGTTTGGTATTCCAACTGGTGGTTGAACTTTTTTGCAGTGGCTTTGACAACGTCGAGAGCCACCGACATTATTTCCGGACCGATACCGTCGCCCGGAAGGACGGCTATTTTCAGTTTCATATCTTGTTATTTTTTTGGTTTAACACTGTCTATATATTCTTCAACGATATTCAGCAATTTTATTGTGGCTTTGATGGCGGCTTCTGTCTGGTCGGCGTCAAGGCCGACGGTTTTCAGCGTCCGTCCGCTGTATTCCCAATGGATGGTGGCTTGCACAAGGGCGTCGGTGTGTCCGCCTGGCGGAATGTTGATGGCGTAGTTCGTCAGTCTCGGGAACTCGCGCCGGCGCTGCCCCCGGTATATTTTGCGCAGGGCTTTCATAAAAGCGTCATATTGTCCGTCGCCGACGGAGCTTTCCATATATTGCTTGCCGTTGATTTCTATTTTTACGATGGCTGTGGGTCGCAGGTCTTTGGTGATCGACAGCTGGTAGTTTATCAGTTTGATGCGCTCGTTGATTGCGCTGTGCTTCACAACGTCGGCGATGATGTAGGGCAAATCCTCTTGCGTGACGATTTCTTTCTTGTCGCCAAGTTCCGTGATGCGCTGTGTCACTTTGCGGATGCTTTCCTCGCTCAAGTCAAGTCCGAGAGCTTCAAGATTCTTGCGGATATTGGCTTTGCCCGACAGTTTGCCGAGGGCATATTCGCGGGTGCGGCCGAAGCGCTCTGGGGCAAGATTCGAGGAGTAGAGGTTGTTCTTGCTGTCGCCGTCGGCATGCACTCCGGCGCATTGCGTGAACACGTATTCGCCTACAATAGGCTTGTTGGGAGGGATTGCAACGCCAGAGTATGACTCTATGATATGGCTCACGCGGTTTATTTTTGACTCGTCAATGCCAGTTGACATGTGGAGCATGTCGTGAATCACTGCGACAGCACTCGACAGCGAGGCGTTGCCGGCGCGTTCTCCAAGACCATTGATCGTACAGTGCACCCCTGACGCTCCCACTTTCAAGGCGGCGAAGAGATTTGACGTGGCGAGGTCGTAGTCGTTGTGGGCATGGAAGTCGAAACGCAGTTTCGGATAGGTCTTGACCATGCGTTTCACATAGTCGAAAGTGTCGTAGGGGTCAAGAATGCCGAGTGTGTCGGGCAGCATAAAGCGTTCCACTGGTTCGTGGCGCAATGCGTCCATTAAGGAGAACACATAGTCGGGCGACTGGCTGATGCCGTTTGACCAATCCTCAAGATAAAGATTCACTTTCAGACCGCGCCCCACAGCTTCGGCAATTTCAGCACGGATGTCGGCAATGTGTTGTGCCGGAGTCTTGCCCAACTGCTGTCGGCAATGACGCTCGCTGCCTTTGCACAGGAGGTTGATTACGGTGGCTCCGGCAGCGGCGGTCCATTCCGCCGACTTTCCTCCGTCGACAAATCCCAGCACCTCGATCTTGTGCAGATGGTTGTTGGCGCGAGCCCATTCGCAGATATGCTTTACGGTGTCGAATTCGCCCGTCGAGACTCTTGCCGACGCCACTTCGACACGCGGGACGCCGAGTTCCTCGACAAGCAGTCGGAAGATGCTGAGTTTCTCACTTCGGGAGAAACTCACGCCTGACGTTTGCTCGCCGTCGCGCAGCGTGGTGTCCATTATCTCTATTATAGAACCTTTCATTGCTGCTTGTTCTCGTAGTCCTCAATTTTGTTTTTGTTGGCGAGCAGGAAGTCGATGTCGTCAAGTCCGTTCATAAGGCAATGCTTCTTGTAGCCATTGATTTCAAACGTTTCGCTGCGGCCTGTTGCGCCGTTGGTAATTGTTTGTTCCGGAAGGTTTACCGTAACCTTCGTTTGTGGATTGTTGAAAATGCTGTCGAAGAGTTCGGCGAGAAACTGTTCCGACACAACGACAGGCAGCACAAAGTTGTTAAGCTCGTTGTTCTTGTGTATGTCGGCGAAGAAACTCGACACCACCACGCGGAAGCCGTAGTCGGCCAGCGCCCAGGCGGCATGTTCGCGCGAGCTGCCGCAGCCGAAGTTGCGGCCCGCGACGAGAATCCGCCCCTCGTAACGCGGGTCGTTGAGCGGGAATGCGGCGATCGGACGCCCCTCGGCGTCGTAGCGCCAGTCGCGGAAAAGATTGTCGCCGAATCCCTTGCGTTCGGTCGCTTTCAGGAAGCGCGCCGGAATGATCTGATCGGTGTCGATGTTCTCTGCCTCGACGGGCACCGCCCCCGAAGTGAAGGTCGTGAATTTGGGAATAGCCATTGTATTACGCGTTTGTTTTTCAGCAGTCCTTTTCTCGCCTCGGCAGAGCTCGCGCAAGCGCGGTTTTGCTCATTTGGCTTAACGAAAAGGTTCACATTCGTGCACCTTTTCTCGCCTCGGCATAGCCCGAACTTCGTTCGGCTCTGCGCTCGGCTTATCGAAAAGGTTCGTTTGCAACGTTCGTTTTCAATCGTTCGGCGGGAATCCGAACAGCTCCCGCGGGTCTGCGATCCGGCCGCTGACGGCGGCGGCCGCCGCTACGGCGACGCCCGACAGCAGCGTGCGTGCTCCCGGCCCCTGACGCCCTTCGAAGTTGCGGTTGGAGGTCGAGACGCAGTACTTGCCGGCGGGAATCTTGTCGGCATTCATCGCCAGACAGGCCGAGCAGCCCGGCTGGCGCAGTTCGAATCCTGCGGCGGCGAGAATCCGATCCAGTCCTTCGGCCTTCGCGGCGGCCTCCACGGCCTTCGAGCCGGGGACG
>OGOJ01002582.1_pt1 | contig 11205 bp, 9 predicted proteins | sample 1552601 | NCBI WGS metagenome assembly OGOJ01 (sample SAMEA2580184, study PRJEB22360) | human gut metagenome | biome: human gut; feature: human-associated habitat; material: faeces | place: Denmark | collected 2008/2010
AAACCTTGTACAGCGGTTCGAATCCGCTTCAGACCTCACAGAAACCGCGTTGCAGATAGCTGCAACGCGGTTTTCGTTTTGTATAAATATAATATGTATTTTTTTCGAGGAATGGTTGCCGGTCGTTTTCGATTAGCCGGTTATGAGGTTATGGATGAAAATTATGATTTCCCATTGATTCCTCCGTATCCATTCTACTACTCTCTCTTTGTTGCAGTTTATTTTTACCGGGCAGCGTTGGCTGAGCAGAACCGTTTTGTCGGTTAGTCCCATATGCAGCGATCCGACTTTCATACAAGGATATATGATTTTCAGACGGTTATTTTGCGTTTGTATGCACCGGTATTCGGAGGAAACAGCTATGAAAACGACAAATTTTTGTCGTTTTTGTGTATATTCTTTATACATTTGGAACCGATTTTAGACACAATTATTTCGATTGTGACAAAAAAGTGACTATTTGTACGAAATTTGTGTTCTTCAGACGTATTAAAGTGTTGAAAATATGGACAAGCAAAAGATATTCGTTGTCGATGACAAGGACATGATCGGCAAAATCATCATGGCCTGCCTGGGGCGGGACTACGACTGTCGCTATTTCGACAGTCCGAAGCCTGTGCTCGAGGAGATGGAGGGAGGCAATTTGCCCGATTTGATTATTTCGGATATCCGGATGCCCGACATGAGGGGTGATGAATTTCTCCATTTCATCAAAGGTAGCGAGTTGTTCGGAGGCATCCGAATGGTAATGCTTTCGAGCGAAGACAGTACTTCGGAGCGGATTCAGTTGTTGCAGGCCGGGGCCGAAGATTATATCGTCAAGCCCTTCAATCCGATGGAGCTGAAAATTCGCATTGAAAAGATTTTGAAATAATCTTTTCGAACCGAAAAAGAAGCGTTTGGCTGGAGTCCGGATCGGAATTTTGGCCGTTGCTCCGTAATCCGCAAGGGATTATGGAGAATTACTGTTTTTCGGCTTGTCGCTACGCCTTTTTCCGAAGTCCCGGCATTCGGTTGCTGTCGCTTCGTATAACGCGTTGCCGTGTTTCTTTGCGGTGGTATGTCGTGCGTCGGATATTGCGGCGTGCATCCGTGTTGTCGTCGGTTGTACGGTGGCCGGTGGCGTTTCTTGTCGGATGGACTTTTTTATTCTGTGTGTTTTCTGTTTTTCGATTCTGGATTTCGATATCTCAACGATATGTCCTGCCGTTTCCGGTTTGTGGAATGGAGGGTGGAAGGGGCGGAATCTGATTTTTCCCGGGATAGAATGGCTTCCGGACTAAAAAATATATCTTTGTGCCGTAAGAAAGTGTTTTATGGAAAATCTCACGGTCAATCCTGAAAATTATAAGATATTGGTCGTCGATGACATTGCGACCAATATCTTGTTGTTGAAAGCGATATTGGGCAGGGCGAAATACCGGATCGTGACTGCGACGGGCGGCCGCGAAGCGCTCGAAAAGGTCGAAAGCGAATCTCCGGACCTGATTCTGCTGGATATCATGATGCCGGACATGAACGGTTATGAGGTGATCGAGCGGCTCAAGGCCGACGAGCGATTCTGCCGGATTCCCGTGATTTTTCTCTCGGCGCTCCACGATTCGGAAAACATTGTCAAAGGGTTCAAGATGGGGGCCAGCGATTACGTGTCGAAGCCTTTCAATCACGAGGAGCTGATTACGCGGGTGGCGCATCATATGTTTATTGCAGAGGCGCAGCGCGTCATCGTGCGGCAGAACGAGGAGCTGCAGGCGACCCTGGCCAGCCGCGACAAGATGTATTCGGTGATCGCCCACGACCTGCGCTCTCCGATCGGAAGCCTCAAGATGCTGTTCAACACCCTGCTCGACAGCCTGGATGCGGAGCGGGTCGGAGCCGGGAACCTCGATATGCTTCGCATGGGCAACGACATTGCCGAAGACACCTTTTCGCTGCTCGACAACCTGCTCAAGTGGACGAAGTGTCAGACCGGGAGGATGCATACGGTGTATCAGGATGTCGATCTGGCCGAAGTCGTACTCTTTTCCTCGAAAATTTCGGAGTCGGTGGCCCGGACCAAAGGAATTGTCGTCGAATACGACATTCCCGCGCCGATTCACGTGCGGTGCGATGTCGATATGGTCAAGACGATCGTCCGCAACTTGTTGAGCAATGCGATCAAATACAGCCCGGAAGGAGGAGGGAAGATTATCGTTTCCACGGCCGAAACCCCGACCCACGCCGTTGTCCGGGTGCGTGATTTCGGAGTCGGCATCAAGCCCGAAGACCTGAATAAAGTGCTCGATCCTGCGATGTATTTCACCACTTACGGGACCGGAAAAGAGGAGGGGTCGGGACTGGGGTTGCAGCTTTGCCTGGACCTGGTGCATCGCAACGGCGGCGAGATGACCGTGGAGTCGGTCTATGGCGAAGGGGCGACCTTCAGCTTCACGATCGCCAAATCTCCTGCGGACGAACGACCCGCCTCGGCCGGGGAGCCGGTTTGATGTTTAATCTCTGTTTTTTCGCTTCGGGGTCCGGTTCGGCCCTTTTTTGTTGCGGGCGGGTTGCCGCTGGCCGAACCACTCTTCGAACCAGTTTTCGGGGAGTTCGGAAGCTCTCTTCGCAGCGGTTTTCTCCGGTGTGGACGTTTTGCTGCTCGCCTTGACTGTCGTTGCGGGTTTCTTCCCGGCTTTCGTGCCGGACGTTTTTGGGCTGCGGACGGATTTCCGATGTCCGTTCCGATCGTCGGGCGCACCGAAAGCCTCCTGCACGGAGGAGTCTTGGCGATAGGATTCCCGGCTTTCGGGTTTCCGGCCGGTTTTACGTCCGGATCGGGTGTCGGACTCCCTGCGGCGGTGGGATTGTCTTCCGCCGGATGTGCGGGCCGAAGGGCTGTCTTTCGATATTTCCGCGATGGGACGTCCGTGCGAGAGCTTATTCAAAGCCCTGACGACTTTTTCGGCTCGGTCGAAGGGAACCGTTGCGAACGAGAAGTCCTCCATGACCCGTACGTCGTCGATATCGTGGTCGGAGAGTCCGCACTCCTGTTTGAGGAGCCGGACCGTCTTGCGGGTATCGTAGCCGTCGCGGGCGCCGAAGGCGAGGAAGATCCGGGCCTTGCCCTTGCGATCGACGTCGATCGAACGGATTTCGGGATAGCTGCTCTCGCTCAGCTCGTTCTTGAACGCCAGGCGCAGCAGGGCGCTCAGGGCCACTTCGGGCGGATAATTCTCCAGTAGTTCGGCTGCCATCCCCGTACATTCGCCGTAACTTTCGCTCTCGACGATGGCGTCCAGATCTTCCTTGATCTTGTTGCGCTTGGTGGCGATGATGTCGGCCGGCGTGGGGAGCTGTTCCAACTTGATGTCGGCCTTGATCGTCCGCTTCAGGAACCCGAATTTGCGCATCTCGGAGGGCGAGATGAAGGTGATGGCCGTTCCCTGGTTGCCGGCGCGGCCCGTGCGTCCGATGCGGTGGACGTAGCTGTCGGAGTCCTGCGGCAGCGAGTAGTTGATTACGTGCGTGAGGTTGCTTACGTCGATGCCCCGGGCCGCCACGTCCGTAGCCACCAGGATATTGACCTGTTTTTTCTTGAATTTGCCCAGGATCTTCTCGCGCTGGGTCTGCGAAATGTCGCCGTGAAGGACTTCGGCCGCATAGCCGCGTTCCAGGAGTTTGGCCACGATCTCGTCCGCGCCCGTTCGGGTGCGGGAGAAGACGATGCCGTAGAACTCGGGTTCGACGTCGATGATGCGGGTCAGGGCGTCGAACTTGTCGCCTTCGCGCACCTCGAAATAGATCTGGTTCGTCAGGTCGGTGGTGACGTGCTGCGATTCGACCTTCAGGAGGTCGGGGTCGTGCATGTAGTTGCGGGCCAGCGCCGCGATGCGGTCGGGCATCGTGGCCGAGAAGAGCAGCACGCGTTTGGGGCCGGTCATGGCGTGCATGATCTCTTCGATATCCTCGATGAAACCCATGTTGAGCATTTCGTCCGCCTCGTCGAGCACCAGGTAGGCGATCGCCGAGAGGTCGAGCGTGCCCCGGCGGATGTGGTCGAGGATGCGGCCCGGCGTGCCGACGACGATGTCGATGCCTTTTTTCAAGCGCCGCAACTGTTCGGTCATCGAGGCGCCGCCGTAGATCGGGGCGATCGAAAGGTCGTGGGTATTGAACGAAATGAGTTCCTGCGTCACCTGCAGGGCCAGTTCGCGGGTCGGAACGAGGACGATGGCCTGCGGAATATTCCGCCGGGAAGTCAGCATCTGGATAATCGGCAGGCCGAAAGCGGCGGTTTTACCCGTGCCGGTTTGTGCTTGTGCGATGATGTCTTTGTCGGTGGTGAGCAGGTGGGGAATGGTGAGGCTCTGAATGGCCGAGGGGGTTTCGAACCCTTTTTTGGCAATGGCAGTAAGTATATCGTCGGACAGTCCTAAAGCCTTAAATTCTTCTAATTGATTCATTTATGATGATTTGTCGGGCAAAGGTACGCCAAATTATCCGGTTTGACGACTTTTCCGCGAAATCTTTTGTGACGGAGTGCGTGTTTTTCCCGGTTCGAGCATAGCCCCTGTTGGCTTGCAGATGTCGGAGCGGGGGTTCCGGTGCATTTTATGGCGGGAAAAAATGCCTGTTTTCGATCATCCAGGCTCTGCGGATCGTTGCGGGGGCCTTCGTTCGGACTGGTGGAACCGATTGTCGGTGAGGCGGCTTTTGTTCCGGAGGGAACGAACCGGACCTGTATTTCTGTGCAGGCCCGGTCTTTTTTATTTAACGTAATACCGCGTCGTCAGATCTCTTTTTCGAGGGCCTGGATTTCGTCGAGGATACCTTTGACATCGGTCACCTTGAGCCGTCCATAGACCCGGGGTCCGATCATCACGACCGGAGCGAGTCCGCAGGCACCCACGCACCGCAGCGAATCGAGCGAGAAGAGCCCGTCGGGGGTCGTGCCGCCGACTTCGATGCCGAGCTGGCGTCTGAATTCGTCGAGCACCTTCTCGCCGCCCCGGACGTAGCAGGCCGTGCCCATGCAGACCGAAATCGGATATTTGCCTTTGGGCTTCATCGTGAAGAACGAATAGAACGACACCACGCCGTAAACCCGTGCGGCCGAGATGCCCAACTCCAGGGCGATGAGCTCCTGTACCTCTTTGGGCAGATAGCCCAGCGTGTCCTGCACGCCGTGCAGGATGTTGATCAGTTCGCCCGGGTCGTTGCCGTACTTTCGGCAGACGTTCTTTATCTCGTCGATTCTCCGTTGGGAGAGGCATATTTTTTCCATAACGTCTTATTTCTTGGGTTCCACGACCGGTTTGCGGTCGTAATAACGGGTGTGGAGCAGTTCGTGCGAAAGCGGTCCGCAGGGTTCGCCGAGGAACTCTTCGTAGAGCGCCTGAATGTCGGGATTCTCGTGCGACTTGCGCAGCGGTTTGGCGGCGTCTTCGGCGTAGAGGGCCTCGGCACGCCGTTTCAGAAGCTCTTCGTTGCCCCGGTGATAGGGTTGCCCGCCGCCGTTGATGCAGCCGCCGGGACAGGCCATGATTTCGATGGCGTGGTAGGGCGATCGGCCGGCGCGGATCTCTTCGACCAGCCTGCGGGCGTTACCCAGCCCGTGTGCGATGCCGATTTTGACGGGTACGCCGTCGAAGTCGATCGTTGCCGAACGGATTCCCGCCAGTCCGCGCAGTTCGGTGAAGTCGAGTTTCGGAAGCGTTTTTTTCGTTTGTATTTCGTATGCCGTACGCACGGCTGCCTCGATCACGCCGCCTGTGGTGCCGAAGATGACGCCTGCACCGGTCGATTCGCCCAGCGGACGGTCGAAATCGCTCTCCTCCAGTTCGTCGAAATTCATGTTGGCGAAGCGGATCATGTGGGCCAGTTCGCGCGTGGTGATCGAAATGTTTACGTCCGGATCGCCGTCTTTGCCGAATTCAGGGCGTGCGGCTTCCGATTTCTTCGCCACGCAGGGCATGACCGATACGACGATGAAATTCCGGCGGTCGATGCCCAGCTTGGGCGCCAGGTAGTTTTTGGCGATCGCGCCGAACATCTGTTGCGGCGACTTGGCCGTCGAGAGGTTCTCGCCCAGTTCGGGGAAATGCTTCTCCATGAACGACACCCAGCCCGGACAGCAGGAGGTCATCAGTGGGATTTTGACCGTCCGGTCGCCCGCGAGATACTTGTTCAGGCGCTGGAGCAGCTCGGTGCCCTCCTCCATGATCGTAAGGTCAGCGGCGAAGTCGGTGTCGAAAACGTAGTCGAAGCCCAACCGACGCAGCACTGTGGTCATCTTGCCCGTGACGCTCCGGCCTTCCAGTCCGAAATCCTGGCCGAGGGCTACGCGCACGGCGGGGGCGGTCTGCACCACGACCGTCTTGCCGGGATCGGCGAGCGCCTGCATCACCTCCCGGATGTTGCTGTTCTCCGAAAGGGCGCTGGTCGGACAGACGGCTACGCATTGGCCGCAATTGACGCAGTTGGTCGTCAGGATCGGATCGTTGAAGGCCGTGCAGAGGACCGAAGTGAATCCCCGGCCTACGACCGACAGGGCGCCGACGGTCTGGACTTGGTTGCAGACCGTTTCACAGCGGCGGCAGAGGATGCACTTTTCCATGTTGCGCACCACCGACGGCGAGAGGTCCATCATCGGCTTGGTGGTTTCTCCCTTGTACTTGGCCTCGCGGATGCCGAGGTCTTTGGCCATGGTTTGCAGGCTGCAATAGCCGTTCTTCGAGCAGGTGAGGCATTCGTTGGGGTGGTCCGAGAGGATCAGCTCCAGAATGGTCTGCCGGGCGTTGATGACGCGGGGTGTGTGGGTGCGGACGACCATCCCCTCCGTGCAGACGGTTTTGCAGGCCGGAGCCAGGTTTTTGCGTCCTTCGACCTCTACGACGCAGATGCGGCAGACACCGGGGTCGTTCTTGCAGCCCAGCTCGTGCAGGTTGAGGTAGCAGAGCGTCGGAATTTTGATGCCGATCGAAGCGGCCGCTTCGACCAGGTTGGTGCCCGGGGCGACCTCTGCGGTTCGGTTGTCGATGGTTAGTTTTATCGTTTCCATGCGGATTTGTCTTGGAGGAGTGGTTAGCGGATGCTGATTGCGCCGAACTTGCATTTTTCGAGGCAGGTGCCGCACTTGATGCAGCGGGCCTGGTCGATGGCGTAGGGTTGTTTGGGGATGCCGCTGATGGCTCCCGGCGGACACATGCGAGCGCAGAGGGAGCAGCCTTTGCAAACCTTGGGGTCGATCACGAAACTCATCAGGTCGCGGCAGCGGTGGGCCGTACAGTGGTGGTCCCGCACGTGGGCCACGTATTCGTCCCAGAAGTTTTCCAGGGTCGAAAGCACTGGATTGGGGGCTGTCTGCCCCAGGGCGCAGAGCGACGAGTCGCGGATTACGCGGGCGAGGTTCTGCAATTCGTCGAGGTCTTCGTCCCTGCCCAGTCCCCTGGTGATCCGGTCGAGAATCTCCAGCAGGCGTTTGTTTCCGATGCGGCAGGGCGTGCACTTGCCGCACGACTCATCGACGGTGAATTCGAGGTAGAATTTGGCCACCGACACCATGCAGTCGTCTTCGTCCATGACGATCATGCCGCCCGAACCCATCATCGATCCGCTTGCCAGCAGGTTGTCGTAGTCGATCGGGGTGTCGAGGTGCTTCTCCGTGAGGCAGCCGCCCGACGGGCCGCCCGTCTGCACGGCCTTGAACTTCTTGCCGTTCTTGATGCCCCCGCCGATTTCGAAGATCACTTCGCGCAGCGTGGTGCCCATCGGCACCTCGATCAGGCCGACGTTATTGACCTTGCCCGCCAGGGCGAAGACTTTGGTGCCCTTGCTCTTTTCGGTGCCGATCGAGGAGAACCATTCGGCGCCCCGCAGGATGATGGGCGGAATATTGGCGTAGGTTTCGACGTTGTTCACGTTGGTCGGGTAGCCCTTGTAGCCCGATTCGCTCGGGTACGGGGGTTTCACGGTCGGTTCGCCGCGTCTGCCTTCCATCGAATGAATCAGCGCCGTCTCCTCGCCGCAGACGAAGGCGCCTGCACCGTAGCGCAGCTCGATGTCGAACGAGAAGCCCGAGCCCAGGATGTCGTTGCCCAGCAGCCCGTATTCCCGCGCCTGTTCGATGGCTCGCCTGAGCCGTTCGATGGCCAGCGGGTATTCGGCGCGGATGTAGATCAGTCCGTGCGAGGCGCCCGTGCAGTAGCCGTTGATGGCCATCGCTTCGAGGATCGAGTGGGGATCGCCTTCGAGGATCGAACGGTCCATGAATGCGCCCGGATCCCCTTCGTCGGCGTTGCAGACCACGTATTTGCGGTCGGCTTTCGCATCGCGCGTGATCTTCCACTTCAGGCCGGTGGGGAAACCGCCTCCGCCGCGCCCCCGCAGGCCGGAGTCGATGATCTCCTGCAACACGTGGTCGGGCTGCATGCCGAGCACTTTGGCCAGGGCTGCGTAGCCGTCGCGGGCGATGTATTCGCCGATGTTCTCGGGGTCGATGAACCCGCAGTTCCGCAGGGCGATGCGCAGCTGCGGCTTGTAGAACTTCATGTGCTTGCTGTCGGGTACGTGCTGCCCCGTGTCGGGGGCCGTGTAGAGCAGCCGCTCTACCTTGCGGCCTTTGACGACATGCTCCCGGACGATCTCTTCGGCGTCTTCGGGTTTGACCGAGACGTAGAAGGTGTTGTCGGGGATCATCTTGACGATCGGCCCCTGCTCGCAGAAGCCGAAGCAGCCGGTGCGGATCACCCGTGTGCGCTCGGACTCTCCCGTTCGGTCGAGCGCCCGGCGCAGGGCCGCGATGATCTCCTCGCTCCGCGATGCCCGGCATCCCGTGCCGCCGCATACCAGGATGTAGTTATTGATTTTTGCCATCGGGTTGGATGCTTGTTAAAGATTCGGATCGTTTTCCTTCGTTTCAGATGCCCGGCTCGACGGTCGGACCTGTCGCCTCTTTCCGAAAATTCTCGGATTGCCGGACGCAGTTTATGCTTCGATCAGGCCTTCGGCCGTTTCGCCCCGGACGATTTGCCGCTCGACGAGCTCCGCGACGCGCTCGGCAGTGACATGGCCGTAAAGAACCGGCCTGCGGCCCGGCAGCGTGATTTCGACGGTGGGTTCGTCCTTGCAGTGTCCGGCGCAGCCGGTCTGGGTTACGATGCCCCGGATGCGACGGGCGGCCAGTTCTTCGACGAATGTTGCGAGGACCGCTTTGGCTCCGGCGGCGATGCCGCATTCGTCCATCGAAACCCGGATCTGGGGCAGCTCATCGGGTGTGTTGCTGTTTTCCCGGATCTCGAGGTCGGCACGCAGTTTTTCGCGCATGAGGCGCAATTCCTCCGGAGTGTTTATTTTTGCCATGTTTTCCGGTCGTTTAGAGTTTGATTTTTCAGGTTTGTTCGCTCCTGCCTGCCGAAAAATATCCCGGAAACGGAGCTTCTTTCGGGATCGGGTGGTTAAATATAATCATTTGTTATCAAAATAACAATAAAAACGGCCGGAAAAAAGGGGCGGAATAAAAAAGCGGTCCCAGAGAACCGCTGGAGCGGGGTGCGGGGTGTCCCGGAAACAGCCGGGTGGTCGATGAAGGTCGCTGCCGGGAAAAAGTATAGCGTTATGGCTTGTCCGGTCCGCAATGCCGCCGTCCCTGTTTCTGATGGGCGTTCCGGGGTTCCGGGATTTGTACCGGCTCGGCCCCGGTTGCGGCAGCAGTCGAGTGCCCGGCCGCGCATCGTCGGGCCGTTGCGGTGAAAGCCGAGTGCGCCCCCGGACGAGTATGGCGGCTTGCGTATCTTTTTTATCGTGGAGGATTGTCGCGGGAGAGTGATTGCGAAAAAGGCTGCCCATTGACGGGCAGCCTTTCGATTTTGCAGGCCCTGTAAGCCGGGTTCTGTGCTCCGGTTGCCCGGAGTCCCCATCATTTATCTAGGACGCCGGTCTCCCGGCGCCTCAAGCAACCTACCCCCCGGCATTGGACGAGCAACCCTTGATTGCCGGTATACATGGTCTTGCAACCCACGAGATGTACTGTCCGAAGCGTATCGCTACCTTCGCGGTGGGCTCTTACCCCGCCTTTTCACCCTTACCCCTGCGGGGCGGTTATTTTCTGTTACACTTGCTATACCCTCACGGATATCAAGCCGTTAGCTTGCGTGGCGCTCTGCGTTGCCCGGACTTTCCTCCCCCTGTTGCCAGGCGGCGATGGAGCGGACCTGCGGGGCAAAGGTATGAATAAGTCGGGGATAAAAGTAAATTTATTCATGTTTTATCACGCGAAAATATTCGGGACGCAGTCGGGACAAGGGAAAATTTTGCAGGGAATACGTCTGCCGCTTTTGATCGGCTGCCGGCGACAAGGCTATCCGATTTGGTGCAGGTTGCGGCTTGTCGTGCGGGAAAGAGGTTTTCCTTCAGATTGTAATTATTTTATAATAAAAAATAATGTATTTATTGTTTGTTTATGTGAAAATTATTATAATTGTATTGGGTTATTTTGTATAAATCAAGTAGATTGGAAGATGATAAGGAATATATTAGTTGTATTTTTATTGCTTTTTGTTGGTTTTTCATGTGATTTGAAAAATAGAAAAACAAAAAATTTAAGAGATATTTATGGCCAAAATCTTATTTTACCTGGTCATGCGACATGGAAAATAGAAGGTCGTGATACGGTAATAAACATAGAAAATTTAGCACCTAAACTTGTTGTATATTATAGTAGTGGAACATGTGCGCCATGTTCATTAAAAGGCTTGCATCATTGGGGGAAAATAATAGATAGTGTAGAATTAGTGGGACCCTCACTTGAAATAGTCTTTATTATTAAGGCGAATAGATACGACTCTTTGTTTTTTCATAGTTTAAATTCAGAGCATTTTATATTTCCTGTATTATGCGATAAGGAGGGGGAGTTTGAAGAAAATAATCTTTTACCTATAAATAAGGAATATAATGCCTTTTTGTTGGATTCAAATAACGAGGTTGTATATGTCGGGTCACCGCTATTAGGACGAAAAATGCGAAGTTTATTTATAAGTATAGTAAAAGTTCTGAATAATGATTATCGTAACGGTGTCAATAGTGACTTGCCATCATCTGATACCATAGATAATATAAGTAGTTAATCAAGCGGTGAATGGCATAAAATAATAGGATTTATACATATTCATTTAATATGTTTTATATATACCTTAATTCCGCAACACTATTACAAATATAACTTTTTAA
>OGOJ01002589.1_pt1 | contig 11185 bp, 9 predicted proteins | sample 1552601 | NCBI WGS metagenome assembly OGOJ01 (sample SAMEA2580184, study PRJEB22360) | human gut metagenome | biome: human gut; feature: human-associated habitat; material: faeces | place: Denmark | collected 2008/2010
TGTGCCCCACTGGTATGATCCCTGTCTTTTATAATTTAAAGTCAAGCAAGAGAGGAAAGTAAATAGGGTTTAGTTTATGCATAGTAAATGTAAGATTTACTTGCAACAGGTAAAAAGATTTTTAAGGTTAACAATGTATGCGGCATGCTAAAAAGTGATTATTATGTTGGAAGTTGTTCTATATAAGTATTTACTTTTTGTCGTTCAAAAGATATGACTTCAATATAGTAAACATACACTTTTTAGTTTGCCCTTATTTTTCGAATAAGATGAGTGAGTCATAAACATCAGTTACATATTATGAATACTTTCGGCTCTATCACGTATGAATTTTTTAACAATAAAAAGAACTATCATTTTGATTTAACAGGAGCTTTTAGTAACATTATTGAAGAAAGTGAAGCAATAGAATATGATGATGACGACGATGAGGATGAATTCGATGATGATGACGATGACTAACATCTCATTAATCCATAGCTTTTAAGTTTATTAAAGAAACAGGTCAGGACGCTATATCCTGACCTGTTTTTGATGTTAGTTAAGTCCTAATAGTTAGTTTGCTTTATTTGCTCTCAGCATTAGCTATTGATGCACGTACTCTGCTTAATGTTTCCAATGTCATCTGAAGATATGAAGCAATCATTGTCAAAGGTGCTCTTCTAGTTATTTCAGGAAAATGTTGCTGTAATCTAGCGTATCTGTCATTTGCTGATTCGAAACGTAAAATGTCAGCCTTTAATTGTGATAACATTAAGGAATTTTCAAAAAAACTCCGATATAGATAAGCTATATCACCATTAGCATCAGAAAGTTCTTCCATTATATCACGCGGAATTTCCCATAAAACACTGTTTTCTACAGCATCCATCATAAGATGTGTTGGCTCTCGGTTAAAATAGCTGTCAATACACCAGACAACATCTTTTTCACATGCTAAATGTTCTATCACATCCTTATCATGCTTTAGGTAGTGCTGTCTAATAAATCCCTTTTCTATATAAAATAGGCAATTACAGATATCACCTTCATTTAGAATTATATCACCTTTTTGATATTTCTTAGGCTGAATAATATCTGCAAAAAGGCGAATATTCTCCAACTTAAGTTTGCGATTAGGGCATGTTTCAGCTATAATCTGTTTTGCAATGTCAAATTGAATACTCATAGGCTAAAGTTATTTATATCCAACATTTTGTTTCAATTTTGGGTTCAAGTCTATACTTTTTTGTGGAATAGGAAAAACTGTGGTATACCCATTTTTCTCATCAGCCAGTTGGACTCGCTGATCGTATGATTTGTGATAAACTCCAAAACGCACCATATCTTGTCGTCGCCAGCCTTCCCATACTAACTCCAACAAACGCTCTTTCAATATGTTCTCAAGCGTAGCTTCTCGATATGGCATACCAACACGACCTCGGACTTCGTTCAACTCCAACGAGCCATCCTCACCATTACGTACCTTTGCCTCGGACTTCATCAGGAGAGCATCGGCATAGCGGAATAGCACGATGTCGTTATCCGGTTGTCTACCGTCGGAATGTGAGGTCCTATCAACCTCATATTTTGCCATACGAGCACCAGCTGTCTTGACATAGGAGCTTCCCGTAAGATTCAACTTTAGCTCCAATGGGAAATACTCCAACTGCTGTCCATTGTCCATCATTACAGGCTTTCCATCAACCTCTACGATGCCGGCATAGAAGTTCTTTTCAAAGCGAGCATCTACATCATCTGTGCCGTATCCGTTGGCTAAGACTGTTGAGATATTGGCACTGGTACCATTTTCCGATGAGCCACCCAACGCACCGCCATGGTTGTAGTGTCGTGATCGGAAGAGATACCAGAACTGCGCAGCATAGAGGTTCTTATCCAACGGAATGGTGAATATGTTTTCGTTGGAGTTCTCGTTATGCACAGAGAAATTATAGCTATAATCGTCCTCCAACCGATAACCTACCTCGGCAAGTTTATTGCAATATTTGATACAGGTCTGCCAAGCGTTGAGTTTCTCACCATCGACGGTGAAAAATATCTCTTTACCGTTCCGTGGAACGCCATCAGTCCAATTATCATCACAATATATCTCGGCATTAAGAGCCAACTTAGCCAAAAGGAAATTAGCTACAGGTGTTGTTATACGACCATAGTAGTTACCCATCTTATTACTACGCTCATTTGGCAACAACTCGGCAACCTCCTGCAACTCATTCACGATAAAACGGAAAACCTCGCTACGCTCGCTCTGCACAACTTCATCCTGCGGTTGTTCATAGGATGTTACGATGGGCACTCTGCCATACATATCCATAATGTAGTAGTAGAAAAGTGCTCTCAGAGCTCGCACCTCAGCTTCGTAGGCCACTCTCTGCTCCTCAGATAGGTTATGGCTATACTTATCGATGATATGCAGAGATTTGTTCGATAACACAACAACCTTGTAGAGGTATTTCCAAGTATTGTAGAGTGGTAAATCATTAGGACTCCACTTATGCTGATACATATTCGTCCACAAACCTCCATCGTACCAGTCGCCACCACGAATAGGTATCATGGCTTCGTCTGTAGTAAGTGTGTTATAGTCATAAATCCCACGACAGGTCCCCTGTAAACCCTCACTGTCTGCACTGCCACCAATGTAATTGTAGAGCACAGCCACTGCATTAATATATATGTTGTTGGCATTGTTGTAAATGTCTTCTTCATAAAGTTGATCTCTAGGGTCTTCAGTAAGACAAGAGGTCATCATCGTTGCCAAAGCAACCATCAATATGTTTATATATCTTTTCATAACTGTAAGCGGTTAGAATTGAATACTAAGACCTAACGAATAGGTACGATATAAAGGATAGGTGCGTTTGTCGTCAATGCCCAAAGTGTTGCTTACTACATAACTGTTTATCATTGGAGTAAGACCGCTATAGCCTGTGATTGTTGCAAGGTTGCTAATGCCTGCCGAAAGACGCAATGACTTCACAGCCTTGGATTTCATTGGAATATTGTAGCCTATGGTAATATGTTCAATATTTACATAGTCACCTTTTTCCAACCAATAGTCTGAAACATTCTGATCAATAATATTTTTTTCAGGAGCACCCTTCAATACATTGTAGTCAGGGAATATAGACATATTGGTATAAGCCAAGCCCGTGCCATTGAATATCTTATGACCGAAAGCACCATTTATCTGCATGGCAATATCAAAGGACTTGTAACGGAAACTGATGTTTGATCCAATAGTTACCTTGGGGGTTGCCTGACCTGCTATATACCTGTCTCCGCCATCGCTAAAATCAATCTCGCCATCATCATTCAAATCTTCAATATCGTAACTGTAGCCACCAAGTTCATTTTCTTTAAGCCCTTTGCAGTGAGGTAGATAGAATACCCCCAATGGCTGACCTACAATCTGATATACTACATTATTGTCTCCACCGTTCTGACCTGCACCATAAAGCGAGCCAATCGGAGTAATATCTGAAGCTGTCATATGCATACCATTATACTCTCCACTAAGCGAAAGTAACTTATTCTTCTGGTAGGACATATTGAAGTTGATATTCATCTCCATATCCTTTCGTTGAATGGGAACTACCGAGATTCCTAGTTCGACACCCTGGTTAGACATCGAGCCGATATTTGCCATCAGTTTATCGAACGCAAAGGTCGGAACGGGAACATCATACTCATAGAGCATATCCGTTGTCTTTGAGTAATATAATTCCGAGGTAAGCATCAACCGATTATCCCATATACCTAAGTCAAAACCGATATTAAATGTTGAACGAGTCTCCCACTTAAGGTCCGGATTCGTGTTGCGTATACTTCCCATTGTTACGGTAGGTGCACCGTTGATGGATACGATACCATTCTCCTTTACGGTATTAAGTGTTGTATAGGATGTTATACCTCCAAGATTTCCTGACCGACCATATCCGGTTCTTAGTTTCAACATTGTTATAAAGTCAGTATCAGAGAGGAAGCCTTCTTTTTTTACATCCCAACCCAGTGATACTGATGGGAAGAATCCGAAAGTATTGTTATCGCTTACCATTGAAGAGCCATCTCCACGGAGTGCTGCCGCAATAGAATATCTATCCTTGTAACTATATGTGACACTACCCATTATTGAAGCAAGTGACGGGTCTTCATAGCTACTGCTCGTACCACCGAAAGGACGCGATGATGTTGCTCCGATGTTATTATAGGAGAAATCATTTGTTGTTATTCCTTTTGCCTGCACCCATAAACCAGTCCTTACCTGTTTAAGATATTCTGCGCCAACAACAGCATCAAGGTGTGAGTCTCCCCAAGCATTGTTATATGAGAGGGACACATTTGTAAAGTAGTCTTCACCCTTGAACTCTCCACGATAAACATTGCCTTGCGCCCACACCCATGTAGGACAAAATTGAGCATTTCCCGTAGATGAATATGAATAAGAGCCGAAAGCCGACAATATCAAATTGTCAAGGATATTAAATTTCAGCCCCAAATGTGTATTGAAATTCCGTTCTTCGGAGTCATTTTTCTCATAGAGGAGTGCTCCGGGGTGGTTGATGTGTGATGCAGCCGAGTTCTTCACCCAGTTGCCATTAACATCAGTTCCTGCTGGATATGTAGGATTCTGTGCAGCTGCCGAGTAAAACAGCATTCGTGTATCGAAAATGTCGTGTATCTTTGACGAGTAGCCATATACACCAAAATCGCCAACTAAGCGACCATCGAAAGCCTTTTGTGTAGCATCAAGTTTTACCACTAAATTTCGGTAATCGTTAACTTTGACAATTGTATTATGATCCATAAAACCGAACGATGCTCGATAGTTTGAGTTTTCCGAACCACCGCTAAAAGCCAAGTGATGCTGATGTATCAAGCCCGTACGAGTAATTACATCGTGAAAATTGGTGTTGTAGCCACCATTATTGTAATCTAATCCAAGTGCCTCTGCTGTAGCTATATACTCCGGGCCGTTGAGCATTTGCAGATGTTTATACATTGACTCGAATCCGTAGTTGCCATCATATGATATTTCGAAACCTCGCCCCGTTCCTTTCTTGGTCTTAATCTCAATTACACCTGAAGCACCACGGGAACCGTACATTGCCGTTTCGGTAGCATTCTTCAAAATAGTGAAACTCTCGATGTCTGCGGGATATATGGTAGATAGCGTAGCGATGTCAGATGTCACTCCGTCAATAATTACTAACGGGTCATTGCCACCCATAATGGATGTGGTACCACGCACACGGATACTATTCAGCATAGCGAGCCTGTCAGTCCCATTAGTGGTGACGTTCACACCGGCAGACTGACCACTCAATACATCCAAAGCATTATTCAATGGTCCCTTCTTGATATTCTCGGGCCTGATATGCTCTAATGATTTAGTCGCCGAAATGGTATCTTGTTTCTCTCTGATATTCTGTACTTGTGCATCAATTTTTTGAGCACTACAGATGAAGAACATTATGACAAGACAAAGACTGACTCTTCCCATCTTGATTCGTTAAATCTCTGTAGATTCCCCAGACCAGACAGTTAATAAATCTTATACGCAATGTATTATAAAGAGGGGGATTGGGAATCTGTACTATTTCCCTGCCTGTCCGTCCGCTTAGCCATTGTATATTTTTTTCTGTTATTTCATATCAGTGATGCTGATAATCCAGGCAAGAACAGAGTAAACATCTACCTCTTTTATACATAAATCCTTTCCAAGGACTTTATAAGCGCAACCATTAACTACATTACATTACAAAGGTAACAATAATTTGTCATTTGAAGAAATTTAGAAAAAAGAAAAAGTCATTATGCGTGATATTTTTTATTTAATTACGACATTTATCAAATACAAAAAATCATAGAAGGACAAAAATCTTTAAATGATTTGATTATAAACAAACTTTAAATAGTTAAATTGCAATAATACTATACCATGGTTGTTCTTTACCTTAATGTAATACTACTGTTATATATCTGGTCATTTATCTCCTTTTGTCGGATGCAAAGGTTGCCAAACCTCTTTTAGAAAACGAAAAGTTCAAGCGGTAAACCATTTGGAGCAGTTTCGTCCTCCGTTGGAGAGTAAACAGCTCCAAAACCTTTTCTTATTCATCGGCTTGGCTGAAAACTGCATCCGGCAACGGAGATAAACGACTGACGAAATAATAGCATAAAACAGCATAGCCCCCCCTTAATAAGGCAATTTTATCAATGCTGTTTTCATTCTTTTCAGAGGACTATTATTTTCGACAGAGAGAAATTTGGCAAGCGGCAGATTTCACTCCCTCAAAAATAATAGATTTGAATTGCTGTCCTCTTGCCTTTATTGGAAATTGTAGTACCTTTGTAGTGGCTTGTGCGAACGAGCCAAGCAATGTGGAAAGATGGGAACATCGAACCATCAATAAAGTACCGAAAAGAGGGAAAATACCCTCTACCACCGCTCTTTGAGTGTTAAGAAATAATAAAAAGGTTAAATCTTCACCTTTTAGAATGTACCCCTAAAGGTTATGCCCATATTTCTGACTTATAACTCACAAAATATTGAGTAATAACTGGTTGCAAATACTATAATCTTTAAATTGTTTCTGTTGCAAAGTTACCCTCCTGCGTATTCGCTTTGCTGTATCATAATCACGGATAGCATTACCATTTTCATCTGAATTACCGCAAAGCATACCAGAAGAATTCCGAAATTTTTTCGAACGGTATCTTATCCATCCGGTCATACAAGTCTACATGATTGGCTCCGGGAACGATATACAGTTCTTTCGGTTCGCTGGCTTCTTGATAGGCATCCTCACTGAAATAGCGCGAATGTGCATGCTCGCCTGCAATGAATAGCACGGGGCGTGGTGAAATCTCTTTAATCATGGCAAACGGATAGAAGTTCATCAATGCCGCCTGACTGGTAAAGCGTATACCTTGATAGCGCGGATGATAGCCACGCAAGGGGTTGCGATAGTAATCGAAAAACTCCTTCTGCACGGCATTGGCATTTCCCAGCAGTTTCTCCGGTGTGCCAAAGCGGATACGTGCTTCTCCCGTTTCTGCTTCCTTCCAACGTTGTTCGGCAACTTCATCCAACAGTTTGCGTCTTTGTTCATCCGTCATCGAATCCCCCAAACCGTTACGGGTGGCACGCCCCATATCATACATGCTCACGGTTGCCAATGCCTTGATGCGGGGGTCGAGAGAAGCCGCACAGACAGAGAACCCGCCGCTTCCGCAGATGCCAATCACACCGATACGGTTGCGGTCAATAAACGGTTGTAGTCCGAGTCAGTCTACAGAAGCACTGAAGTCTTCCACCAATGCGTCGGGCGATACCGTGTGACGCGGTTCTCCTCCACTTTCGCCTTGATAGGAAGCATCAAAAGCCAGAGTCACGTAGCCTCGCCGTGCCATTTCCTGTGCATAGAGTCCGCTACACTGTTCTTTCACAGCCCCGAACGGGTTGTCCGATGATGAGGGCTGCATAGTGTTGCGCTTCATTGAAATTCTTCGAGAGGTACATTTCGGCGCAAAGCATGATATCATACCTGTTTTTATAAAAGACCTTACGGACAGTAATTGTCGGATCTGTTTGAAAAGTCTTTGCCGGTTCATCGGATTCAGAAAGCACCATTCCGTTCCGACAGCGTGCCGCCATGATAAGTACTTCGTCTATCTGAGCCTGTGTCACGCCGTTGTGCTTGGCATGGGCAATGTGAGTATTCAACTCATTCTTCACGCCGTCCAACACCGACAAGGCAGCCACAGTAGACAGTTCACGGGTACGCCAGTCGAGATTGTCACGGCTGAATATGTCACCGAACAGATGAGCTTTCAGAAATTGGTCCAATGCCGGAGCAAATGTCAGCACTTCTCCTAGTGCCGGACGACCGAACAGTTTCAGCTGGTTTTGTCCACCGACAACAAACATATCCGAACTCTTTACCGGAGAAGGCTCCCGTCCGGCTTCATCCTTTATGCCTTGTGCTGCACGCTCTTTGGTGAGATTCATCAGCGTAACCAATGCACCCATGCTGCGTGGAAAGCCGCAATAGGCATAGAGCTGGGTAAGTACTTCTTTTTCTTCGCTCACGGTCAGCCCACAGTCAAGTCCTCTGGCAAGGATCACTTTGAGGCTGTCCTGATTGCCACGTGCGGCATACATACTGATGGCGGCAATACTTTGTTCTTTCTTGCTTAACATATTGTCCTTGTTTTGTGCCTGCGTATAAACGATACAGCATATCAGGCAGGCGATGGTTGTAATTAACTTGTTCATATTGCTTTCTGTTTAGTGATGAATTTATAAGAACTTGACAAACGCCGGTCTTTCCAGTCGGATATTTTTTCCCGTATTCTTCAGTAACCCCGTATTTCGGTTTCTTTCGAATATCTGTATGCAGTTGGCATCCCTGCAAACCACTGCCAAATAGCAACCATCCGGAGAGATGGCAAAACTTCGCGGATAAAGACCTGTTGGCTGAAATCCTATTTGAACCAATGTTCCTTTTTGGGAATCAATGGAATAAACAATTATGCCATCTTCTTTCAAGCGCTTGGAAGCATAGAGGAATTTGCCATCGGATGAAACATGGATATCTGCATTTCCCTCTGCAACGAAAGGGTCGCAGACAATTGTTTGTAAACGTTCCAACTTGCCTTCATTATAGGAGAATACAGTTATTTTACCCGAGAGTTCACTGATGAGATAAGCAAATCTGCCATTCGGGTGAAAACATATATGTCGAGGTCCTGAGCCGGAATCCATCTGTATGCGGACTACTCTTGATTCATCCAACAGAGAATGAGCCTTACCTGCTTCCGGTCGTTTGCCTATCGGAAACAGATAGATACAATCTGTTCCCAAATCGGTAGCAAGAAGGAATTTGCCATCAGGTGTAAAGGTCACGCAATGCAGATGCGATTGTTCCTGCCTTTTTTTATTCGGCCCATTTCCAGCAAAACGAATTATTTTTGTATCACGTTGCAACTTTCCTTTCTTATCCTGTGAGAATACCGTGATGCTGCCACCCTTATAATTTGCTGTCAGAACAAAGTCTTCCTTTGGACTGAGAGTAATATAAATAGGAAGTTCACCGTCTGTAGATTGCGAGTTAAGCAGAGACAGCAGACCACTTTCCTTATCAAAAAGCAAAGCATTGGCAGTCGAACTTTTCCCTTCATCATCGCCTATGGCATAAATTCGATTACCAGTGCTATCAGATGTAAGGAAAGCAGGATTTGAAATCCCTTTCAGCCCACACGGATAGTCGACATCGGCAGTTTGTCCGTCAAACCGGTACATTCTGACACCTTCTTCGTCTGGCTTCATATAACATCCTACCAACAGAAATTTTGCATAAGTTCCCTTATCCGGGACATCTTCGGTTGACCGCGCTTGAATCGTAGTGAAGCTAAGCCATAAGATTAACATGACAAATAAAGCTTTTGGTTTCATCTTATTTACCTTTTTGGTTTCACTTGCAAAATTACAGCATTCACATACTGAAGATTAGACCTCAATCACTGATAAAATTACCACTTTCATCGGGCTTGGACCGGGTTAAATGTTATCTGTGAAAATGGTAAGACAGTCTGTGATTAGGGTTATATGTTCGTTGATTGAATGAACTAACTTTGTCGTCATGGAATAAAATAAATAAGGGATAGAAAAGAAACAGCTGTTCCTCAGACAGCAATGTCAATATAAAAACTTATTTTTGTAAAAAACAAAAGGATGGTTATGGGAGATATAACAAGAATAGATACAGTTCAGTAGTACTGCGACCTTTTCGAAGTCGAAGCTCTGCACCCGTTGGTCAGCGTTGTGAATTGTTACGAGGTGCAGCCCATCAGACACTCAAAGAAACTGTACAACATTTATGCTGTGTTGCTGAAAGATACTGACTGCGGTACGATGAATTATGGACGGAGCCTCTATGACTATGAAAAAGGCTCCATGCTGTTTATCGCTCCGGGGCAGGTAATGGGTTCTGACGATGATGGCAGTCTGCACCAGCCGGCCGGATGGGCCCTGATGTTCCATCCCGAACTATTGCGCGGTACTTCCCTTGCACATATAATAAAAGAGTATTCTTATTTCTCATATAATGCCAACGAAGCACTGCACCTGTCAGAACAGGAGCGCAAAGTAGTCATTGAATGTATAAACAATGTAGCAGAAGAATTGAGGCATCCTATTGACAAGCACAGCCGTTCTTTGATTATTGATACCATGAAGCTTCTCCTTGACCGCTGCATCCGCTTTTATAACCGCCAGTTCATTACAAGGGAAAATGCCAACAACGATTTGTTGGCGCGTTTTGAATTGTTGCTCAATAATTACTATCATTCTGCCTTGCCAACGAGTAAAGGTATTCCGACGGTACAGTATTGCGCTGACCAACTGTGTCTTTCCACCAATTATTTCAGTGACCTGGTAAAAAAGGAAACCGGTATGTCAGCAATCAAGCATATCCAGCAAAAAATTATGGATATAGCCAAAGAGCGCATCATGAACACGCAAAAAAGTATCAGTCAAATCTCAGATGAAATGGGTTTCCAATACCCGCAACATTTCACACGTTGGTTCAAGAAGATGGAAGGTTGCACATCGAACGAATATCGCAATGAAATTATAAAACAAGCGATAAACTAACTGGTCTTATCATCATTTATTCGTAGAGTCTCTTACAAATAATACTCTGGATATAACCAACAAAGCAATTAATGAACAACTTTGAAATCTTGAACCGATAAACAAAAAAGTTTGATGATCTCCTGCATACACTTTTCCCATCGGATGAACAGCTGTTGTCCGGTCTTTTTCCTGCGGTAAGTCAGGATTCCGTTCGCAATGTCTCCCTTTTTCAGATAAGCCATGTCCACAAAGGACATCCCCCGTGTGTAAAAGCAGAACAGGAACATGTCACGTGCGAAATCAAGGTGGGGTTTCAGGGACAAGTCCAGTCTTTTGATACGCCTGATATCATTTAAATGAATGGCCCGTTTCAAGGTCTTTTCCACACCTGTATAAACAGACTTGAATAGGTTCTGTCCGGTCAGTCCGTTCTCCACCGCACGGTTGTAGACCGCTTTCAGAATGCGCATGTAGAACGAGATTGTATTGGGTGAGTTCCCCCTGTTTTTCAGATAAGCCTCGTATTCCATGAGCAAGTCAGAG